>MDTB01203757.1_pt1 | contig 10827 bp, 10 predicted proteins | sample 811161 | NCBI WGS metagenome assembly MDTB01 (sample SAMN05326650, study PRJNA326480) | marine metagenome | isolation source: seawater | place: Mediterranean Sea | collected 2009 | reverse complement strand
TATTACTGGAGAAATTTCGATTATACCAATCTTATTTTATTCAGGAGCCATATTTTGGACACTTGGTTACGACACAATATATGGGTTTCAAGATATTAAAGATGATGAAATTATAGGTGTAAAATCAACATCAATTAAATTTAAAGAAAATATTAAATTTTTTGTTAGCATGTCTTATTTGTTAACTTCTTTAATATTAATATACTTGTTTAAAGATATGCTAAGATTAAATATTTTTACGATATTGCTAATATTTTTCATTTTAAGTTTAATTTACCAGATTAAAAAATTTAATAAAAACAAACCAGAAGATTGCTTAAGTGCTTTCAAATTTAATAATATTTCAGGATTAATATTATTTCTAAGCATCTGCTCAATAAATATTTAAATGAAATTTCCAGAATTAAAAAAACATTTAATAAGGCTTTATAAAGAATATGTTAAAAAACATTTAAATAGAATTATGCTATCTTTGGTATTATCTCTATTTGTTGCTGGGAGTACATCTGCAACTGCATGGTTATTAGATCCAGCTGTAAAAAAAATTTTTATTGAAAAAGATACAACCTTAGCTTGGCTTATACCAATTTTAATCATCTTGGCATTTTCAACAAAAGGCATCAGCTTATACTTTGCGAGAATGAATATTATAAGAGTTGGCCAGGAGGTTGCTGGTGCAATTCAAAAAAAAATAGCAAATAATATTTTGACAACAGACATTCAAACTTTAGATAACAGACACTCAGGAAAATATATTTCAAATATAATGTTTGATGCTCATCAAATTCAAAGCCTTGTAAGCACTGGAGTTCTAAATATCATGAAAGATAGTTTCTCTATCATTGCATTAGTTTCATTGATGTTTTACCAAAATTGGAAATTAGCTTTATTTGCAATACTTATGATGCCACTTGCCGCCGGTTTTGCAAAAAGCTTAGGTAAAAGAATTGGTAAAGCAGTTGGAGAAGCTAGTGAACTTTCAGCAAAACTAACTTCCTTCTTATCAGAAATTTTAAAAGGTTCTAAGATGATTAGAATTTATCAAAAAGAAGAAAAAGAAAATAAAAATGCAAGCAACCTAATTAACAATCTCGTTGAAAAAAATATTAAAATTAACAGTGTTTTGATTAGAGCAGCGCCAATAATGGAAACATTAACGGGATTTATGATTGCTGGATTCATTTTTTTTTCAGGCAAACTTATTGCGGCAGGTGAACTTGAGGTAAATAGTTTCTTTTCTTTTCTTGCAGCAATGATGTTGGCTTATCAGCCCATAAGATCTTTGGCGACGATTAATATGACAGCTTATCAGGGTGCAACTGCTTTTAAAAGAATCTCTAGCATAATAGATAGGTCGATAGAGATTAAAGAAGACAAAAACTTACCTAAACTTATTGTTAATAAATGTAATATAATTTTTGATGATGTTGGGTTTAAGTATGAATCAACAGAAGAAAAGGCAATAAAAAATATAAATCTTGAAATTGAAGGTGGTTCTATGACTGCTTTTGTGGGTCATAGTGGAGCTGGAAAAAGCACAATAATGAGTTTGCTTCCAAGATTTTACGATCCTCAACAAGGAAATATAAAAATCGATGATCAGGATATAAAAAAAATTTCACTTAGTTCACTAAGAAAAAATATTTCACTAGTTAGTCAAGATGTGATTTTATTTGATGATACCATTAAAAATAATATAGCTTATGCTAATTCTCAGGCTACTCAAAGTGAAATTGAAGAAGCTTGTAGATTTGCTGCTGCTGATGAATTTATAGATAAACTTCCTTCGTCTTATGAATCATTAGTGGGAGAAAATGGAACAAAACTGTCTGGTGGTCAAAAACAAAGACTATCTATAGCTAGAGCTATTCTAAAAAAATCTCCAATAATTCTTTTAGATGAAGCAACTTCGTCTCTAGACGCTGATTCTGAAGAAATTGTTCAAAATGCAATAATAAATCTTACAAAAAATAAAACGACACTTGTGATAGCTCACCGACTTTCAACAATACACAAAGCAAAAAAAATATTTGTTTTAAAAGATGGAGAAATAATTGATTCTGGTAATCATGACTTTCTTATCAAAAGCTGTAAAGAATATAAATCATTGTATGAAAAACAATTGAAGTAAGGCAAATGATTTTTATTTATAGATTTCTTACTATTTTCTTTTATCCAATTTTTATAATATTAATTTACTTTAGAAAGTTGCTAAATAAAGAAGACCATCATAGATATAAAGAAAAGATTTTTTCATCCAATTTTTCTCCTGATAGAGATAATAAAAAAAAACTTATTTGGTTTCATGCTGCAAGCATTGGAGAAGTTCAAAGTATATTTCCACTAATTCAAAAATTAGATGATGAAAAAAAAGATATAGAATTTTTAATCACGACTGTAACTTTAAGTGCTGAAAATATTGTCAAAAGAAAATTAAATAAAAATAAAAATATTAAGCATAGATATTTTCCGCTTGATGTAAGTTTTTTAATAAAAAGTTTTTTAAATAAATGGAAACCTGATTTAATAATTTTCGTAGATTCAGAAATATGGCCCAACATAATTTTTGAAATTAAAAAAAGAAAAATTCCTGTAGCTTTAATAAATGGAAGAATAACAAAAAAAACATTTAATAAATGGATGTTAGTATCAAAATTTGCAAAAGAAATTTTTAACAATTTTGATCTATGTTTAGCAGCAAGTAAAGAGTCTAAGGAAAATCTCAGAAAATTAAATGTAAAAAATATAAAGTATTTTGGAAATATTAAATTTTCAGGAAAAATAAAAAAAGATGATTTAGTTGATAAAAATCTCGAAATTCTTAAAAAGAAAACATTCTGGTGTGCAGCTAGCACACATAAAGGTGAAGAAATTATTTGTCTTAAAACACATTTAAATTTAAGAAAAATTTATAAGGATATCATAACAATTATTATTCCTAGACATATCAAGAGATCGGTCGAAATAAATCAATTATGTAAAAAATATCAACTATCATCGCAAATTTTAAATGATAAAGAGTTAATTGAAGATGGGAATGAAATTATAATTATAAATTCTTTTGGAGCTCTATCTAAATTTTATAATTATTCTAAAAGTGTTTTTATAGGTAAATCTATGATGAAAGAACTAGAAAAAATTGGTGGGCAAAACCCCATTGAGGCTGCTAAGCTTGGGTGCAAAATATATCACGGTCCATACGTTTATAATTTCAAAGAAATTTACGACCTTTTAAAATCTTATGAAATTTCAGAGGAAATTTATGGTGACAAAGATCTTTCTGAAAGATTGGCACATGACCTAAAAAATTCAAAAAATGATCGAAATGAAATAATCAATACTATTGATGACATGGGACAAAAAATATTAATCAGTACTACTAAAGAAATAAGCAAATTTTTAATTTAATGAAATTTTTAAAGCCTAAATTTTGGGGAAGTAAAAATAACATAGCTACAATTTTGCTCATGCCAATTGCTTTTTTATTTTATTTTTTAACAAATCTAAGAAGATTCCTAACTAGTACAAAAAAGTTTAATATTCCAATTATCTGCGTGGGAAATATTTATGTAGGTGGAACTGGTAAAACACCAATTTCTATTATGATAGCTAATGATTTAAAAATTTATAAAAAAAAACCTGTGGTAATAAAAAAATATTATAAAACTCATGAAGATGAACATAAAATTATAAAGGAAATGACTAATAATTTAATCTTAGGTAAAAATAGAACTGAAGCCATTAAAATGGCAGAAAGAGAAAATTTTAACGTTGCTATTTTAGATGATGGTTTTCAAGATTATACGATAAAAAAAGATCTTAATATAATTTGCTTTAATAACAAACAACTTATTGGAAATGGTCTAGTATTCCCAGCAGGTCCATTAAGAGAGAATTTAAATTCTTTAAAGAGAGCACAAATAGTAATTATAAATGGTGAAAAAAATAAATCTTTTGAAGAAAAAATTTTAAATATTTCAAAAAATATCAAAATTTTCTATTCGAGATATCTGCCAACAAACATTGAGCAATTTAAAAATAAAAAACTTTTTGCTTTTGCGGGTATTGGAAATCCAAATAATTTTTTTGAATTGCTATCGAGACATAACTTAGATGTTCAAAAAAAAATTGCTTTTCCAGATCACTATGAATTTAATGAAAAAGAAATAACACAAATGACTAAAGAGGCAAATAAAAATAATTTTGAGCTTATAACTACCGAAAAAGATTTTAAAAGAATTAAAAATCATAGTTTTAAAGAAATAAAATATCTTAAAGTAGATTTAGAGATTAAAGAAAAAAATAAATTAATTAGTGATATACTAAACTATTTATGATTAAAATTATAAAGTATTTTTTTGAATCTTTAATTGTATATCTATTTTTTTTTATTATAAAATTAATTGGTCTTTCAATAAGTCGAGCTTTGTTTTCACTGATTTTTAAAAAAATTGGACCTTTCATAAGATCAAGTAATATAATCAAAAAGAATCTTAATATATTTTCAAGTAAAATTTCTGAACAAAAAAAAAGGGAGATTGAACTCAACATGTGGTCCAATTATGGAAAGACTTTTATTGAGTATATGTTTTTAAAAAAGTTTAGAAAAGAAAATTTACATATTAGTATTGAAGGTAAAAAAATATTAGATGAAATATCTCGTAATAATAAACCGGTTATATTTGTGTCTGGTCATTTTGCAAATTTCGAACTTATGTCAATGGAGATAACTAAAAATCAAATTAACCTAGCAACTATTTATAGGCCCCTAAATAATTTCTTTTTAAACCCGTTAATGGAATATTTGAGAAAAAAATATGTATGTAATAAACAAATAAAAAAAGGACGTGCGGGTATAAAAGAGTGCATTGAATACATAGAAAAAGGTTTCAGTGTCGCTCTAATGATTGATCAGCGATTAGGTGAGGGTGATCGAGTTAAATTTTTTAGCAAAAAAGCTCACACAACTTCACTTCCTGCTCAATTATCCTTAAAATATAATTTGAGCATTGTTCCTATTTTTATTGAAAGAGAACATAAAGATTATTTTAAAATGAAAGTATATGAGCCAATTAATACATCGAATTTTAAAAATAAATCTGAATTAACACTGAAATTAAATGAGATTCTTGAGAATATGATATTAGAGAATCCAAATCAGTGGATTTGGACGCATGATAGATGGAAATAAAATTATTTTTTATTGTCTAGGCTTTTAAAACGTTCGTTAACCTCTAGAGGTGAGTAATACGCTTCTTGTAATTCTACATTCCAATAACTTAACTTATTCAGGAGTATCTCTTTTCCAGAAACAGCGCAGATAACAAAATTTCCTTCTTCAACAATGTCGAATGAGTTGTGCTTATATACAAGTTTAGCTTTTTTTTTATTCATCTATTATAGATTATATATAGTATATATTTTCATATGAATATTGCTTTAATAGGGAGTGGCGGTAGAGAACATGCTTTATGTCAAAAAATACATGAATCTAAATTATCTAAAAATATAATCTGCATTCCTGGTAATGCAGGAACTGCAAAAATTGCTAAAAATATTAATTTTGATTTTCTTAATTTTAAAAGATTATTAAGAATTATTAAGTTTAACAAAATAAATTTAGTAATTGTTGGCCCGGAAGAACCTTTGGTGAAAGGTGTAGTTGATTTTTTAACAAAGCATAAAATTAAAGTATTTGGTCCAAATAAATATGCAGCAAAGTTAGAGGGCTCTAAAGCATTCATGAAGTCCATCTGTAAAAAGAATAAAATTCCAACTGCTGAGTTTAAGATATGTAAAAATAAAAAAGATGTAAATAGTTTCTTAAAAAATAGTAATTTTCCATTAGTAGTGAAAGCTGACGGTCTAGCTGCGGGAAAAGGAGTAACAATTTGCAAAAACAAGAGACAGATTTTAAATGTTTCAAACGAAATATTTAAAGGTAAATTTCAATCTTCAAAAAAATTAATCTTAGAAGAGTTTTTAGAAGGTGAAGAAGCTAGTTATTTTTTAATTGTAGATAAAAAAAATTTTAAGTTTTTTGGATCTGCGCAAGACCATAAACGTGTCGGAGAAAAAGATGTGGGTCCAAATACTGGCGGCATGGGCGCTTATTCTCCAGCCCCAATAATTAATAAAAAGTTAGAAGAAAAAATAATTAAAAGAATAGTAAATCCAACTTTGCTAGCGTTAAGAAAGAAAAAAAAACCCTACACAGGATTCTTGTATGTTGGTTTGATGATTAAAAATAACGAACCTTATCTAATTGAATATAATGTTAGAATGGGAGATCCAGAATGCCAAGTAATTATTCCAAGATTAAATACTGATATATTAAAAATTTTTAAGAGTGCATTAGAAAATAAATTAAATAAAATTAATATTAAATGGAAAAAATTAAAATGCATGACTATAGTTTTGTGTTCCAAAGGTTATCCAGGAAAATATAAAAAAAATAAAAAAATTAAATATTTAAAAAAACTAAATTACAACAAAACTTCGTTTATTTTCCATGCCGGAACAAAATTCATTAATAATGAGTTATTTTCTAACGGAGGTAGAGTTTTAAATGTTACATCAACTGGAAAAATATTTAAAAATATAAGAAAGAATATTCTTAAGATTATAAGAAAATTAAATTGGAAAGATGGTTTCTTTAGAAAAGATATTGGCTGGAGGGTAATTGAAAAATAAATAATGAGAATAATAAGTGGAAAACTTAAAGGAAAAACAATTGCTTTCATAAAATCAGCTACTACTAGACCGCTTAAAGACTCTGTAAAAGAAAGTATTTTTAATATTATAGCACATTCAAACTTGCTTAATATAAATCTTGAAAAATCAAATATACTAGACCTCTATTCAGGAATTGGATCTTTCGGATTAGAATGCATATCTAGAGGGGCTGATAAAATTACCTTTGTAGAGAGAAATAAAAAAGCTATTGAAATTTTAAATAAAAATTTATTTGCTCTATCTATAAGAAACAAAGCCACCATTATAACTGAAGAAATAATAGATTTTTTAAATAGAGAACAATCTAAAAAATTTAATATTTTTTTTTTAGATCCTCCTTTTGCTGATAATAATTTTATAGAAGAATTAAAATTGATTAAAGAAAAAAAAATTTATAAAAATAACCATATTATAATTATTCATAGGGAGAGAAAATCTTCTGATAATTTTACAAAATTTATAAAACCCATAATTATTAAAAAATATGGTCGGTCAAAAATAATTTTTGCAAAATTTTTAGACTAATAATTTTTTTGTATTAATTTTAACTTGTTGAACAGCTGGTTGATCAAATGGATTGATATTTGCAAGTTTACCAATAATGGCTGTTTCCAGCATAAAGTAAGAAAAAAATTCTCCCAGAATATTTTCGCTAAAATCCCTAATTGTAAATTCTCTGAAAGGAATATTGTTTTTTTTGAGAGTTTCAATAAAAGCATTTTTTTGAGCATTTTTGACTTGATCTAGGCTTTTGTTTTGCAAAAAATTTATTCTTTTGTCTAATCTTTTTATTTGTATCTTTTTATTATTGTTTTTTTTTTCACTAAAAATATAAAAAATTTTATCTTTTGGCCCATCTAAATAAAGTTGTAAAAGACTGTGGTGATCTCTTGGAGCTTTAGAAATCAAAGGTAAAAAACCTTTGCCTTTTTTTCCAAGGCTTTCTGCTATTAATTGTTGTTTCCAATAAAGAAATTTATCAAGTCTTGGAGAATAATTAAAAAATATTAAATTCTTAAATTTATTACTTTTAAGTAAATTTGTTAACATGATTGAACTATCTTTTAAAAATTTTTTATTTTTAAAATGATTTAGTAAATTTTTCCTAAATCTTTTAATATTTACACCCATTAGATAAGCTGGAACCATACTGACTTCTGATAAAATAGAATATCTCCCTCCAATATAATTTTTATGCTCTATGTGATGCAATTTCATCTTTTGAGATAACGAATATAATGGATTGTCAAATTTTTCTGAAATGATGATGATATTTTTTGAGTTTTTTTTAATTACTTGTAAAGCAAAAAAGTTAGATAAAGTTTCAATTGTATTTCCTGATTTTGATATCACTATAAATAATATTTTTTTTAAATTCTGCGTGGATTTTAATTTTTTTAATTTATCTTCGTCAATATCATTAAAAAATAAAAAATTTTTTTTAATTTTTTCCTTCAAAAAATAATATAACGCTTCTGATCCGAGTATTGATCCTCCCATACCAATGATAGCTACAGTTTTAAATTTTTTAAATTTATAAAGATCTTTTGTTTTAAAATTAAATTTAAATTTATTGCTTAATGAATGAAATATATTTTTAGTAGTATCTAAATTAGTAGTTATATCTTTTAAAATATTAGAATATCTTTTATTTAATTTATGATTAAATTTCAAATTTAAATATTTTTTTTGAATATTATTTTTATAAATTATTTTTTTATTTTTCACTTGCGGATTTTATCGATGATAGATTGCTCAACAGTAGTTGAGCTTTGTTTTGTTGTTTGTTTTTTTGGAATCTTTAAAATATTATTAATTTCATTACTGTTCTTTTCATCCTTCAAATCCTTGGAGTTTGGTTTTGGCAAATTTTCATAATCTGGTGGCAAACTTAATGGCTGCCTCTTTTTAACTAAAAACTCATCTGTTGTTTTAATTTTTTCATTTCTTAATGTTTTTCCTGCATCTGACATTGTGCCACATGAATGCAAAAATAATATAATTATAAAATATAATATTGCTCTGTTAATTTTTATCATTATTAATAAATAGTTCTCTGCTGAGTAACATAATAATCCCAAGTGTAATGAATATATCTGCCATATTAAAAGTAAACCAGTGAAAATTTTTATAATGAATGTCTATGAAATCCGGAACAGCATAATACGTCAATCTATCATAAAAATTTCCTAAAGCGCCTCCCAACACTAAAGAAAAGAATATTTTGTCGATAAATAAAGATTTTATTAACAAATAAATTATAAAAATTATAGCAATACCAATTATAAATGTAATTAAATTGTAAATTAGATTTGAGCTGGAGTTAAATAAACCAAATCCTATGCCAGTATTCCATACTAAGTCAAAGTTAATAAAATCATTTATATAAACACGGTTGTTATCAAGTTGATGATCTATTATTTTAATTTTAGAAATCCTATCCATAGAAAAAATTAAAATTACTAACAAAGAACAAATCAAATTATTTTTTTCAAATAAAAACGTAAAATTATTTTTATAAAATTTTTTAGCAATATTCATCTTAAGTTTTATTTGTAGAAGCTTTTTCACACCTTAAACATTTATTATCTAAAATTTTCCAACATCTCGGACATTTAATTCCTTTTGACTTTGTAACTTCAATTTTTAATTCTTCTTTATTTTTACTCTTAATTTTTTCTGCTTTTGAAGTAATAAAATATTCTGCTAGATCTATACCTTCCAATAATTCGAAATTTTTACTATCTGCAGTAATTTTTAATTGGGCTTCTAAACTTGAGCCAATTTCTTTACTTGCTCTTTTCTCTTCAATTGCAACATTTGCTTCTTGTTTAATCTTAAAAAGCTGTTCCCATCTTTCTTCCAATATTTTATTTTCCCATTTTTTTGGAATCTTAGGAAAAACATGTTCATGAATATTTGTTTTATCTTTACTTGCTAAACTGTAAATCTCATCTGTAGTAAAAACAAATATTGGAGCAAACCATTTTAATAAGCAGTCTAAAATTATATTTAAAACTATAACGCATTCTTTTCTCTTTTTTGAATTAATAGTATCGCAATATAAAACGTCTTTTCTTATGTCAAAATAAAACGACGAAAGATCTAAAGAACAAAAGTTTAATAATTCTTTATATAATTTGTGAAAATTGTAGTTTTTTAAATTTTCTTTAACTAAAGAATCTAAGACAAAGAGTTTATGCAGAATATATTGTTCTAATTCATCGAAATTTTTAATTTTTAATGACTCAAATGGTTGTTGTTCAAAATTATCTTGTATATTTCCTAAAATAAATCGAAAAGTATTTCTAATTTTTCTATAGGACTCCGCATGTTGTGCTAAAATATTTTTATCTATTCTTAAATCTTCAGCATAATCAGAAGAGGCAACCCAAGCCCTTAAAATATCAGCTCCATAATTTTTTAGAATATCTTCCGGAGAAATTACATTGCCTGATGATTTTGACATTTTTAAGCCTTTGCCATCAACAACAAAACCATGGGATAAAATGCTATTAAAAGGAGCTCTTCCTCTTGTTCCGCATGACTCTAGCAAAGATGAATGAAACCAGCCTCTATGTTGATCTGAACCTTCAAGATACATATCAGCAGGCCATTTTAAATCTTTTCTTTTTTCTAAAACAAAGCTGTGGGTTGAGCCGCTGTCGAACCACACTTCTACAATATCATTAAGTTTTTTATAATTATTGGGATCGTGATCTTTTCCTAAAAATTTTTTTGCATCATCTGTAAACCAACAATCAGATCCTTCTTTTTCATAAATTTCAGCAATTCTTTCTATTACTTTTTTATCTCTTAATGGTTCTTTTGTTGTCTTATTAATAAAAATTGGTAAAGGAACGCCCCAAACTCTCTGCCTTGAAACACACCAGTCTGGCCTTCCTTCAATCATAGAAAGTAATCGTTCCTTTCCTTTTTCTGGATAGAAAGCTGTATCATTTATTGCCTTAATAGCTTTATTTCTTAAAGAATTTTTTTCCATAGAAATAAACCATTGTGGTGTAGCTCTATGAACTAATGGAGCTTTTGATCTCCACGAATGAGGATAAGAGTGTATTAGCTCACCATTTG
>MDTB01000335.1_pt1 | contig 10827 bp, 11 predicted proteins | sample 811161 | NCBI WGS metagenome assembly MDTB01 (sample SAMN05326650, study PRJNA326480) | marine metagenome | isolation source: seawater | place: Mediterranean Sea | collected 2009 | reverse complement strand
TGCTCCCAAAGGATTGCAATGCGAGTTTGCCAATTTGAATTTGCTCGGAATGTTGATCAGACAGATCTGGCAAAGAGGTCATAATTTTAATTTTTCTATGGTGTTTAGTTTATCTATTATATCTATTCTTCTTGCATCTTTTTCCAAGTCTGACCAAGAAATTGATTGAGAAGCTTTTAATTGAGTTGCTTTATGAGATTGAGAAATTTTTTCTTTCTCTAAATAATTGATTGCTTTTATAGCTGCAGGTCTATCATTGCAAACCAAAACCATAGTACAGCCACTCCCAAGTGCTTTACCCACTTTAGCTTCAATCTCTCCAGCATAATCTGAGCCCTTCATTGAGAGATCATCGCTAAAGATTGTTCCAGTAAATCCTATTTTATTTCTTAAAATATCTTGCAACCAAAATTTTGAAAAAGTTGCTATCTCTTTATCGATATTTAAAAAAGATATGTGAGCTGTCATTATTGCGCCTAGTTCAAGCTTTAAAGCATCAAAGGGAAGCAAATCATGACTCTCTAGTTCTGTTAAAGATCTTGTATCTTGTGAGAAAGTGATATGGCTATCAGAGTAAATGCCGCCATGTCCTGGAAAATGCTTGCCTGTGGCCTGCATTCCAGCTTGATTCATGCCTTTTATAAAAGCACTTGCTATACCAATAACCTCCTCAGGATTATCGCTTATTGATCTATCGCCAATAGTAGAACTTCGTGATTCATCAAGATCTAAAACTGGCGCAAAACTTATATCTAAACCAGATGCAATTACCTCTGAAGCCATCAACCAACCTAAATCAGTTGCAAAGAGAAAATTTTTATCATTATCTGAATTTAAAAAAGCAGCTAACTTTTGCATTGATGGTAAGATGGTATAGCCTTCTTGTAGACGCTGTACTCTTCCTCCCTCTTGATCCACGGCAATAAGAAGTCTTGGATTTAGCTCCTTGATTTCACCGCAAAGTTCTTGAATTTGGTCCCTTGAGGAGATATTTCGAGCAAATAAGATCACGCCTCCTACATGAGGATTAAGCAGTAATTCATTTTCTTGTTGATTAAGTGAAATCCCATCTAGATCGAGCATTAATCTTCCAATAAGAGCTTTGCTCATAATTTTGCATTGGAAAATATTTGCATAATTTTAAGGTTGGCATCGTTAGAATCTGGCAAATTCATTATCTTTGATCTGTATTATTTTGAACTAATACAATTTGTAACACATTCTTTCAATCGTTGTGAAACTTTAAGTTTATCAATTCCAAGCCAAATAGGTATTCTTACTAACCTAGAAGCAAGATCCTCAGTTATCTCAAGATCCCCTGAAACACGACCAATTTTTCTTCCAATTTTTGAGCTATGAAGAGGGACATAGTGGAAAACACAATGCACTCCAAGTGTTCCCATAGACTCTATAAATTTATCTCGGTCATAATTTTTAGGAACCAAAATATAATATATATGACCATTATGAAAAATATTTTGAGGAATATTTGGTCTTGTAATTTTCTTTAACTCCTCAAGAGACTCAAATGATTGATGATAAAAATCCCATATATCCTTTCTTTGCTTTGTTATAAAGTGGCCCTCCTGAAGCTGAGCCCATAGGAAAGCTGCAGTTAGCTCGCCCGGCAAAAAAGAAGATCCAATATCCTTCCACGAATATTTCGAAATTTCACCCCTCATGAAACTAGTGCGATCTGTCCCTTTTTCCCTGATAATTTCTGCTCTTTTAATAAATTTTTTATTATTTAGCAGTATCGCCCCACCTTCTCCAGAAATGATATTTTTTGTTTCATGGAAGCTCAAACAGCCAATGTCGCCAATGGAACCAAGAGGACGACCCTTATATGATGAAAGAATTCCTTGAGCAGCATCCTCAATTACTAATAGGTTATATTTTTTTGCTATATCCATTATCTTATCCATTTCACATGGAACTCCTGCATAATGAACTGGTACAATGGCTTTGGTTTTTGTCGTAATTGCCGCCTCAATTAGACGCTCATCAATGTTTAAGGTATCTTTGCGAATATCTACAAAAACTGGGATAGCCCCCCTCAAAGCAAATGCATTTGCTGTTGAAACAAAAGTATAAGAAGGCATTATAATTTCATCTCCTTCATGAACATCTGCAAGAATTGCAGACATTTCTAAGGCGGCTGTACAAGAATGTGTTAACAAAGCTCGACTACATGAAAGCTCATTTTCTAGCCATTCACTGCATTTAGCTGTATAAAAACCATCACCTGCAAGTTGTCTTCTTTCTGAGGCCTCTTGAATGTATTTAAGCTCTCTACCAGAAGTATATGCTTTATTAAATCCGATCATTATTTTAATAATTAAAATTCTTCAAATATTTTAACTTAATATAAATTTGAATATATTGTATTTGGTTATGTTTTTTTGAAAATAAAAAATTTTGAAGCAAAAAAAAGATATGCAGCTATAACACCAATACTAATCAGCTGGATAAGTTCATGTCTAAACATAAATTGATAAACAAAAACATATAAAATTAAAATATTAATCAAGTAACCTAGAAAGTGGGCAAGAATAAACTTTGCTTTTGCAAGCCAAGGGTTGCCAATATATTCAAAAGTATACTTAGCATTTGCATGGTAGCTAAATGTTGCCCCCAAGGGATAGATTATGCTTACAGCATATTCAGGATTTAACCCTTGATAGGTAAGGAATATATATAGCAGATATCCAAGAAAATTATGAAGCAATCCCACCGAACCATACTTCAAAATCTCCATGTTATTTTTAAATTTATTTGGCATTAGAATATCTATTTGGAATAATCAGCAGGAGGAGATTAGCTCTTTTATTCCTCAGGAAAACCCTCTGAGCTCTTGATGTTGTATAAGGGCCGATCTTTGATTTCAAAATAAATTTTATTTATATATATAGCAACGAGACCGATAAAAGTGATTATTACACCCCCCAAAAACCACATGGATGCCATCAAACTTGACCATCCTGATGAAACTGAGTCAGAAAAGATTTTAGAAAAAACTATATATAGAACAAAAAAAACAGAAACAACCGTTGTAATCAATCCAGAATAAAAAACAAAATATAATGGTTTTGAAGAAAAACTTAAAATTGCATTAATAAATAAATTATATCTTTTTAAAAAAGTGTAGGTGCTTTTTTTCTGATCATTTTTCTCTTGGGGTAAATAAATTTGATTAAAGCCAGCTAACGAGAAGAGCGGAGCAAAATATATTTCTTTGTCTTTATATTTTAAAAATGCATCAACAAGTTTTTTTCTCATCAAGCGAATAGTCATCAGGCTCTCCCTTTGATAAGCATTATCAGACAAGTAATTAAATACTTTGTAGTAAATGCGTGCTGCTTTATTATCCATATTTCTTTTTCTTTGCTTTTGATAGCCAATGACCGCATCGACATCTTTATTTGATGAGAGGGTATTATAAAAATCAACTATAGATTCAGGCTTTTCCTGCAAATCTGAATCAATTAAAAATATCAAGTCTCCAGATGCTTTTTGTAAACCTGCATAGATTGCCCTGTGATGGCCAAAGTTACGTGAGAATTGAATTAATTTAATTTCTTTATTATTTTTTCTCATCATTTGTGCAATATGATAACTATCATCTGGAGAGCCATCATCTACTATAATGATTTCATAATCTTGAGAAATCTCTGAAACACTTTTTAACATTCTTAGGCAGAATTCTTCTATTGTATTTTCAGAAAAATATAATGTTGTTACTACCGAAATATGCATATTTAGAAGGATAAGTTTAGAAAGTTAGCGATGTTCTTATTTGCAATATTTTCTTTTTTTTCTATAGGTATGCCTTGAGAAAATTCTTCAAAACGTTTTGATACATTTTTAAGACTATACTCTGGATAATCAGAACCAACAGATATCTTTCTATCAAAATTTTTAAATAAGTACTTTATGTCATGATCAAGAGAACTGCCAGGATATTTCATCATAACAAGTGATAAATCTATGAGGATATTTTCATTGAATCTAGCAAAATCACAATATTTCATCAAATCATGAACACCGCCATGCACCATCATAACTTTAGTGGCTGGCGTCTTTTTCAGAATATCAGCAATTTGATATAAGGGGTCTGATGATTGATAGTTCTGGGCATTACAGAAATTAAATGTACATAGAAGAATTGGGAGCTCTAAATCAGCACAAATTTGAAAACATTCAATAAGTTCTTTTTTATGAATTAGAAAATCTATATTAGAAAATCTCGGATGAATTTTAATTCCATAAAATCCTCTTTTTTTTAGATCTTCAATTTCACTAAATTTTTCTTTTAGTGGGTCATATCCCGCTATAGGGTAAAGGTTTTCATAATTTCTAGCTAGATCTAAAAAGTCAAGGTGTCTATATCCATTTTTACCAGCTAAACCAACCACTGCGCCTCCAATGAAATTATTTATTTTAAGCTCATCGCTGTATCTGGCAAATGATGCGTCTAATTGACTATCAAGCCAACTACTATCAACTGTTGCATGTCCGAGGGAATCAAATAGCATCTTTAATTAACATGCACATTGATACTTTCGTTTATTGAATACATTTTTTCTCTTTGCGTCTCAAAGTCCGGAAATTGAAATTTTATGTTCCCAATTGCATGAGAGCCTTGAGTAAATTCTTTAACCATGTCACCTTTTTGAACATAGAGGATTTTATCATATATATAAGGAAGTAAATCTTCTTTGATCTGAAGAGATACAAAATTTCCTTCTTTCAAGGAGTGGATCATGTATGAAGAGACATACTTTATATTTCCTTCTTGTTCATCAAATTTGTAGTGCTTATCAGAGTATGTATTAAGCGTTGCACGCAAAAGATCCACTCCATTATGTTTTTTGATTACGTCAGGTATATAGTTGCCTCCCGTCCTAGGAGCAATTTCAATAATAAATGGCATGTTATCTACAACAATAATATCGAAGTTTATAGGCCCCTTTTCATAGCCAACTTTTTTAAGAATTTTTTCAATAATTAATTTAGCTTTAGAAATTATTTCCTTTGAGTGTGTCGAAGGAAAAGATTCTGCGTATGGAACTTTATTTGAGCTATCATCATAAAAATGGCCATCTCCGGTGGTAAAATTTTTTAATATTGAATCCTCAAAATATCCATCTCCACATATCTGCATTCCTTCTTTATGCAAAAAATTTTCAATTATTACCGTGCTGCTTGGTGAAAATTTCAGAGAGTTATTAATTAATTTTAAATCATTAGAACAAAAAATAAAGTTTACTCCTTTGCTTCCACTGCCATGAATCGGTTTTACAACTAGCGGAATATTATCAATTATTTTTTTTAAAGTTTCTTGATCGGCTAGATCTTCACTGGATAATTCCATGAAGAAGTTCCTCTGGATGCCCTCATTAAATAAAAATTCACGAAAAAAAAGTTTATTTGTTAAAGTTTTGATGCTTTCTATTGAGTTGGAATGTTGTCCAATTTCTTGCGATAGAACTGATTGAGATATTTGACCAACATCAGATGCAAAACAATAAACAGAATCTATCTCAAATTCATTTACTATTTTTCTTAAAGAAGAGACATCATCAGTGCTTACATTAAAGCTCTTATCTGATATTTTATGACCAGGATTATTGGGCTGATTATCAGCAATATATATTTCAACATTGTCTTGATTCTTAAAATAACTTAATGGAGATATCTGTCCCCATGCTGCACCTAGAAAGAGATATTTCTTCATAAACCAACTTCACTCGGACTTAAATTTAATAAGCCAAAACCATCTTTTCCATAAGAATTACCTGCAAAAAATAAATAAAACACATTCTGTTCTGAATTATAAATTGCATGGGGATAGGCTTGGCCTTCTTTACACCAACTTTCTAAATCAAGATTTTTAAATACATCTTTAGATATTAGCTTCCATGAAAAGAAGTTGCTTGATTGAGCTAAACCAATTTTATAATCTAAATTTTTTTCACGATAGCAAAAAAATATTAGATATTGAGATTGGTATCTAACTATAGATGGTCTAGAAACCATAGATGAAAGCTCATTAATTTTATTTAAATTAAAAGATCTATCTAATGTCCATGTGGAAATTCCCTCACTTTTTGCAACTCTTATAGAGTATCGAGGGTTATGCCCATCCCATTTATCAAATTTAGTAAAAAACATATAATTACTATTTTGAAATTTAAATATGTCCATGCTGCCAATTTCTGTGATAAACCCCTTATCCTTAATAATTGACAAAGGTCCTATTTTATTAATTTCATCTCCAAACCTAGAATAACCTAAAGTATTTTTAAAGGGATTGTTGGTCCTAAGTGACCAGCCAGTATAAAAAAGATATTTTTGATTATTGAATTCAAAAATGCATGGATAACTGATCCCATTTTCATCGAATGAATCTTTTGCGCCCAAACTGATTATTGGTTTGCTTGCAGTGCCAATCATGCTTGCTAAATCAACATCCAAGCTTAGCAAAAAAGAAAAATTATTTTTTGTTCGCGCAGTAAGAATTAGCTTTAATTGCTTTTGATTGGCAAAATAAATATACGAAGCTCCAGGATAGAAATAATCCTGATCAACAAAGAATTGATTACCTAGGATTCTTAAAACTTTACTCTGCATTCAGAGGTGTAGAATTCGGTGCTTTCTCGCTACCTGCAACTTTATTTATTGCAAATAAGCCCATCCATCTCCCACTTCCATAAAGATTAAAATCTTTTTCAGGATCAATTTTTTGAACACCATGAGGTAAATCACCATTCATTAAAATTAAATCGCCAGACTCAACATAATCATCAACAATATGCCATTTTCCGTCTATTTCAACTTCTAGCCCACCAGAGATGAAATCCTCTCCTTTTGATGACATAGAAAGAATGGGTACTACTGATTGATGACTTCCAACTGGATCGGTATGCCTCTCAAGAAATCCTGCCCCACTATCATAAAATTGAAAGGATATTTTTGGAACAAAATCTGGATTATTACCATCAAGAAATTCATCTTCTTTTAGCCCATTTAGGATATTTTTAAGATTAAATACATCTCCAAAAAGTGAGTAGAAACTGAAATCATCTTTATTCCAAGGGAAAAAATTTACTTGGTGAAAATGTCCTTTGACAAATGACCTATGGTCCTGGAAGTTTGTTCTGTAAAAATTTGTAGATTTGTGCGAAATCTCCTCATAAGCCGGAGTATTATTAATAATCAATTTATTCAAATAATCGATTATTTCATTTACTTTTCTTTGACAAAGATAGCTTTTGATAATAACTATATTTTCACTAATGATTAGGTCATTAAGCTTTATGGATTTATGAAGATTTTTGATAGCATCATAGAAATAATCTTTTTCAACTAATTTCATCCCTGGCCGCCCTTGTAAGTTCTTTGATCAGGATCATCAACTCTGTATTCTTTTAGATTTTTTGGGGGCACAGACCACATTCCAAGAACTTGTGCTAATTTGGTTTCACGAGATACTTTATTTTTTAATAAATCTGGATATGAAATTTGTTGTTTAATAAATGGTTTTGTATATTGCTGATTAATTGCTCTTCTAGGTTCTCTTGAAATATTTTTACCTCCTTTGTGCCAAAGCATTGAATCAAAAAAAATAACATCCCCGGGATCGGCAAACACTTGTATCTCATTATTTTTAATATATGTGCTGCTTGGTTTTTCTTTAAACCTATGGCTTCCTGGAACAAAGAATGTTCCACCCGATGTCTCATCAAATCTATCAATCACTATAAGTGCATTGATACTTAAAATCTCATCTGAAATAAAATTCTTTGGGAAATCCTTGTGATAGCTTGATTGATTATGAGCTTTATCTGGAAAAAGTATAATGCCATTCTGTAAGTGGAGAATTGATGTATCTCCAATTAGATAAGAAATGTAATTAAAGATTCTTTCATCACGAATTAAATTCAAGAAAATATCTTCTGATTCCATCATGCATCTTACGCTGCCATATTCATTAATCTTCCTTAGAAAAGTTTTACCATATTCTTTTAATTGACTTTCCCAGATCTTATCAATTTTTTTTCTCATCACTGAAACTTCATCTTTTGAAAAAACTAACTTATTAATATAAATTCCTTTTCTTAAGATTGATTCTTTAAACTCATCAAGCTCTGAATTAAGATTTGTTTCCATAAGATCAGGATAGCTCTGAAATTTTTCTTTTTTATCCATAAATATTTGTCTCTAATTTTTTATCTAAAAAAATGATGCTTTATCATACGATTCTAACCCATACCTGAAAGCATGCTAACTCTAATAGATAAAATTAATATTCCAGATATCAATGGTATGCAGAAAATTAACCCTAGAACATTCGATAGAAATTTATTTTGAAGTAAAAATATTGCCATTAAGATTCCTGCGGAGAACAAAGCAGAAAATATGAAAGAATATCCCATCAAATGAACAGATAGTGATTGTTGGAGAAAAGCTATCATGCAAATAAGTGCAAATAATAAAGGAAGAAATATCTTCTTAGCAAGATGCGACCTAAGTATCAGGAAGTAAGCTCCAATAAAAGATATAACTGAAAGAATTGCCATCCCAGCTAAAGAAAGCATACAGTTATAAAAAGCAATAATATTTTCTAGATTTCCAGAAAAAACTCCCATTCCAAGGCCCTGAAAACACTGAGTAAAACGAGCACCTGCTAGAAATTGCATAGCACCTATAAGGCCACCATTGTGAATATCATTTCCAGAAACCCCAATCCTTGAAAATAAAGAGGAGCCACTACCAACTCCAATGTATTGTTGCGCATAAACTCTAAGAAGTATGAATATGCAAACAGGAAGTATTAAAATTAAAGTAATGTTTATCCTGTGGTATTTCGATTCGTGATTGGGTGGAAAATACTTTGCAATATTTGAGTTTTGTACAAAAATAAATTTTGCAAATATTAAAAGAAAGTAAAATGCTGATAATAGAAATGCCCACTGGTAGTGTAAAAGTCCAGCAGAGAAAAAAGCCAGATATCCGTATATAGTTTTATTATACAAAAAGGCAAGCATTCCAATCATAAAAAAAAGAAGAAAAGGGACTTCAAACCATTGAGCGAGCATCATTTGATATGTCCAAGGGGAAAACACAAAAATACAAAAAAAAGAAATCCCAATAACATACTTCGGCAAACTCGTGTGACTTGCTGCAGATTTAAGAAAAAGCTCTGAAATCACCACTGCACAGGAAAATATCATCATTTTGTCATAGATTGGTCCAAGAAAAACAAGGTATTCCCTTCCCCCAAAATGATTAAAGATTATGTATGGAAGCAAATTGATGCTATGCGATGAAAAGTAAATGCTTTCTTGCCAATTTGAAAAATCTAAAGAGCAATCTCTGCATGTATCCCAAATTGTAAAACCATAGAATTCTAGATATCCATTAATTTTTAAAAATTCTACGGCATTGAAAATTCTTTGTGAATGATACTCAAGCCAACCAGTTCCCATTGGAGCGTATGCATCCATAAAAACAAGATATGCTATAAAAATAAGAGTGTAAGAAATAATCCTTAAAATTAAGTTCATACTTAAATTTTAGCAGGTATGTTGTATGCAAAAAATAATTTTATTTTTTTAAACATTTAATTAGTTCACTAATTAAGTCTAAATCACCTGAAAAGATTGAGGGAGCTATTCTTGATGCGATAGAGCCATATCTATGAAAAATTATGTTTGAAACATCATCAGGTGTTCCAGTCACCGCGATACTCTCTAGCATGTCATCTGAAATGAGATTTGGAATATCTTGCCATAAACCTTTTTTTGTTAGAGCATTAAGCTCTGGCTGAATACTCTCCCATCCATGCTGCTCTAAAACAATTTTATAGGCTGGAGTAGAACCATAAAAACCAATTTGTGCCTTGCAAGCATCTCTTGCTTTAGAAATTTCTTCATCATTTGTCCCAGTTGCAACCATTACACCCACTGAGAAATCAAATTCTTTAGTTTCTGACAATTTAAGACCTTTTTTTACTGATGGCAAGGTAATATTTTCCAGAAACTTAGTTGTATGAAAAGGATGTACAATAAACCCATCGCCAGATTCAGCTGCAGCTTGAGTCATCAATGGGCCCACGCCTGCGACGTATATTTTTGGGAGACCAAATGGGTTCTCCCCAGGATTAAAGAAAGGAGTCATTAATGTATGCTTATAAAATTCACCTCTGAAATCTAGATCTTTCCCTTCGTGCCAGCATCCCCATATAGCCTTTATTGCATTGACCATTTCTTTCATGCGTTTTGCAGGTGAAGACCATGGCATGGAGTATCTCTTCTCAATATGAGGTTTTATTTGAGAGCCTAAACCGAGAGTGAACCTTCCTTTGGACATCAATTGCAGATCGTATCCTAGATTAGCCAAGATCATGGGATTTCTAGAAAATGCTACAGCTATTGAAGTTAAAAGTTCTAATTTTTCAGTTGATAGAGCAGCTGCTGCAAGAGGAAGGAATGGCTCATGCGGTCCCTCAAATGTATATGCTCCATCGTAACCAAGATCCTCAAGGTTTTTGCTAACTTTTGCAGCCTCGGCTGGATCTCGTGTAATCATCGAGCAGTCGACTTTAATTTTTTTCATATTGCATTATTTTCTCTTATTCATTATTGATTATGATGGATGTATTCCATTTTGTGTATCCCGAGTGCTAATATAAAAGCCAGTCTATTGCTTAATTAGGAAAAATAATGAACTCAAAAATTTGTGAACTTCTTGATATTGAATTCCCTCTTGTTGCATTTACACACTGTAGAGATGTGGTTGTAGCAGTCTCAAAAGCTGGAGGAT
>MDTB01103373.1_pt1 | contig 10828 bp, 9 predicted proteins | sample 811161 | NCBI WGS metagenome assembly MDTB01 (sample SAMN05326650, study PRJNA326480) | marine metagenome | isolation source: seawater | place: Mediterranean Sea | collected 2009 | reverse complement strand
CAGGTATCTGTAGAAAGACTTATGAAAATTGTTAATCTTAAAAATAAAAATCTGAATCTTTCAAAAAATCACATCCTGTTTAAAGAAAATATAACTTTCCAAAATGTAGATTTTACTTACCCAAATAAAAAAAATTTTGTAATCAAAGATTTCAATTTTAAAATCTGTAAAGGTGAAAGTATAGCAATTATAGGAGAAACAGGTTCTGGTAAAAGCACATTAATTAATATCTTGCTAGGTCTTATTCAGCCCACTACAGGAAAAATATTTGTTGACGGGAATTTAATAAATAGTACATATAACACAAAAAAAATAATTAATATTAGTCACGTACCACAAACTATAAATTTGAGTGACTTATCTATTAAGCAAAATATAGCTTATGGCATTTCTGAAGATGAAATAAATTTAGAAAGAGTTAAAGAATGTGCTAGGTTAGCATCTATAGATGTTTTTATAAACAAGTTAAATTATAAATATAATCATGTCATAGGTGAAAAAGGGATCAAAATAAGTGGAGGCCAAAGACAACGAATAGGGATAGCCAGAGCACTATATAAAGATCCTAGTATTATTATTCTTGATGAAGCAACAAGCGCCTTAGATAAACGGACTGAAGAATTAGTGCTTAAATCATTAAAATCATATAAAAAAGATTTAACTTTAATTTTGATAACGCATAGATTATCTAGTATAAAATTTTTTGATAATGTTTTTGAAATTAAAGATGGTTTTTTAATTTTAGACAGGTAGTTATTGTATTTGATCTATTACTATTATCAGTTTTAAACTTTTGAATAATCATCTATTATTTTAGAATTATTTTGTTTTATGCCGTAATTCGTAAATATAGAAACTAAATATTTAACTAATATTAATTTTGTCTGAATCTAAAATAGTAATTCCAGCTGATCATGATCATAAAGTATTTGGATTTGAAGGCAGTATACGAAAACATATTGAAAGAAGAAAATGAATTAAATACATTAATTTTGGTTCAAAGAGGTACTGCTATTAAGTTACGAACTTATACTGCTGAAACAATGACTCTTTATGTTAGATGAGCCAGCTTTGAAATTAATGATCCAAAATCATTCGGTAGGGAGAATATTTACATAAATTATTTCAAAAAGCTTACCCTCGTTGAGGGTAGATATATTTAGCACCCCTTTTTTTAGAGTTAGTACTTTATTTTTTCTTATGAATAAAATTATTTTTCTAGAGAGTATCAACTATCTTCTTGTTCCACACAAAAGTTTCATCTTCTGTGTTTAGAATGAAAAATGTTAACAAGATTGGCAAGTGAAAAGAGCGAGAGTTTCTATTCTTTCAGACAACAAAGATAGCTGGATTCAGCCCTTCTGTAGGTCATTAGCAGCGCAATTGATTGATCGTGGATTTGTCGTTGATATCTATAAAGATTGGAAGAATCTTGAAAAAGGAGATATATTGTTTATTCTTGGATGCGAGAAGATTTTGCCAAATGAAGTTCTTTCTCTGCATAAGAACAATCTAGTCGTCCATGAAAGCAACTTACCAAGAGGGAAAGGATGGTCCCCTTTGAGTTGGCAAATAATTGAAGGGGAAAATATAATTCCTATTACTATATTTGAGGCTTCAAGCGAGATAGATTCAGGAGTTATATATTATCAAGACTTTATTTGCCTAGAGGGTCACGAACTGGTTGAAGAGATAAGGAATTTGCAAGGTCTATTTACTATCAAACTTTGTCTTAGATTTGCAGATGAATATCCAAATGTCGTGGGGTTGCCCCAGACTGGACAAGAAACATTCTATGCCAGAAGAAGGCCAAGTGACTCCGAAATAAATCCACAACAGACTATAGATTCTATATTTAATCGATTAAGAATAGCTGACAATGAAAAGTATCCTGTATTTTTCTATAAAAACGGAGTTAAGTACATCATAAAAATCTACAAAGAATCCCTTTAATTTTTCTCAAGAGATAAACCTAAAATTGCATCTGCAGTTACTCTATCTCCCCTCTTTACATCATGACTTACTTTTAAGCCTATAATTTTATCTTGATATTTAGGGGGCAATCCATAGCCTGGTCGGATTCTTTTAATAGAATTTAAAGTAATTTTGTCACCTGCTTTATGATCTCTTACAAAATAGAGGGATCGTCTAAATATTAAACTTGAATTCTCACAGCTTTGCCTATTAAGTTCGCCTGTTCCTAAACTTTTCCAAGTCTGGCTTGTTTCAAGTACAAGTTTTTTTAACTCTACAGGATTTATCGAAAATGCCGAATCATGTCCCTTGTCACTCTTGTCTAATGTGAAATGTTTTTCTATCGCAGTAGCTCCAATAGCTACTGAAGATATAGCAGCTATGTTTCCTAAAGTATGATCTGATAAACCTACTTCAACGTCAAATTTTTGCTGAAGACTTTGAATAGATTTGAGATTACTTTTTTCTATCGGAGCTGGATAAGAACTTATACAGTGAAAAAGGAGTATTTCCTTAGCGCCGTTCATTCTCGCACAGTTGACTGCTTCTGATATCTCATCGTATGTAGCCATGCCAGTTGACATAAGAAGAGGTTTTCCTGTCGCAGCAACTCTCTCGATGAGTTTAACATCTGTGAGTTCAAAAGAAGCGATCTTATACGCTGGTGCATCTAAGCTCTCAAGTAGATCAACAGCTGTTTCATCGAATGGTGTAGAGAATAGAGTTATTCCAATTTTTTTTGCATGATCGAATAGTTCTTGGTGCCAGGCAAAAGGAGTTTGTGCTTCAGAGTATAAATCAAATAATGTATATCCATCCCATAATCCACCTTTAACTAAGAAATCATCCTTTGAGCTATTAATTGTCATTGTTTGAGGCTCATATGTCTGAATTTTTACAGCATGTGCACCTGCACTTTTAGCTGCACTGATGCACTTCTTTGCTTTTGCTATGTTTCCGTTATGATTCGCTGATACTTCCGCAATGATATATGGAGGATTTGAAGAATTGATACATCGTCCTAAGATATACATTCTTTTGGCTAGTTGATCAAATAAGTTATCTGTATCTTACTACAGTCACAGGCTTCAAGCGATTGAATTTTTTCTCTATGATTGTGTGACACATTTATGTGAAACTTTGCTGTTCGCACTGACTTAATTGGAGGTAATGGATTATGCCTGTTCTTGATGTATTCAATTACAGCCTTGATATTGGGCTGAGTTGGACTTACTAGATTAACTCCAACGCAATTCGTTTCCATAATGTAAACATCCCCAATCGCTTCGCCGTCTTTATTCCTTACTATGTACCAATAAAGGTATGGATGAGATGACACAAATTTGCGATGCTCTTCGAAAGTTGGGGATGTTACATTACTTATATTATGAATACGTTTCTTAAGTAAATTATAAAGTTCATTATGATGTTTGTCAGATTGCTGTACTGCTTCAAAGTTTAAATTTTCACTTTTAATCGCCTTTGACTGAATTGCGCTTTCTTTATTTTTAAATTTCACTTCTGCAGTTATATACTCGCCTTCTTTACTTGCATTGCTGAACTCTGCCAAAGTCCCCTTAAGTTTCAAATATGCCCTTGGATAGTCCAGTCCATCTGTCATCCTAATAAGATCGTATATTTGCATCTTATTCGAAGTATTCCTTAGATCATTAACCTCTTTTGATAAACGTTTGAAAATAATAGGTTTTCCAATTTGTTCTTTGGGAGTAATGCTGGGAGTTGTTTTAACTATTTTCGCAATCATATTTTTAATTGCTTCAGCTATTCTCTCAAATATTTCTACTATATTGCCTTCAAGGCTTATTGTTTCTAAGCAGTATATTGGACCTGCATCCACTTCTTTTATCATTTTTATTGCACAGACAGGACTAGATTTAAAGCCTTTCAAAATTAGATTTTGTATCGGGCTTCCCCCCCTGCCGTATGGAAGTGGAGCAGTATGAAAAACTATACAGTTGAAGCTATCATGTATTTCTTCTGGAACTATCCAGCTCCAGTGAGCAAAGAAAATATAAGAGGGATTGAGCGATTTAAGATATTTGTAATCCAGCTCTTCTCTTGTTGTGACAATACTCCAGCCATTGATGACTGCTTCCTGTCTACTTAAACTTTTAACAAACCATCCTTTGGAGTCTGCGATAATAATCTTTTTCATCTCTCAATTTTTCTTAGAATCTCAAAGCTTTCCGCCAATTTAACTCCACATTGATTACCTCTTAGCCTTGCTAAATTCTCTAATCCTTCTAATGATCTTGCATGCGGAGATTCTCTCATCTCTTGAGAATAACAATTCAGTGCCTTCAACTTCTTATGCCAATTTCTTGTTATGTCAATATATAGGTTTGGCTGGAAATATCCTGTTGTTGATCTGTGACCGTAATCTGTAGCAGATGGGACTTCAAAGGCTCTTATCTCTTCATATATTTCAGAGGGTTGTGGGCGAAAAGCTGTTAATACGGCTTTGCAGGTGATCTGATGATCAATATTTAAATCTGCATGAGAGTGAGTGTATATAATATTTGGATTAACCAATTTTTTTGCTGCTTCTATTTTTTTCACAATTTCTAATATACCTATTTTATCCATAGAATTATCAGGGAAATCTCCTCCAGAAAGCCATTCAAAATTAAGCTCCTTCGCGGCTTCTTTCGCGGCATGCAATCTATCTACATCAGCTCCACGAAAATTGAGATCTCTTGAACCAACGCCATCCGTCATAGATATAGCAAATACTTTGTCTCCCGACTCTACATGTCTTACTATTGATCCACCAACACCTAAGGTTTCGTCGTCAGTGTGGGACACTACTATTAGAATTACATTTTCTTGATTCATGGGCTCGTTTCTTTTAATAATATGTGAATTTTATTCTAAAAAAAATAAAAAAATTAGAGTTAACTTCAAATGAGTTTAAGAAATAAAACCACTTAAAATTTTTTTATTTCTACTTCAGTAATTAAGTATTAAATAGATATTTTCATTTTCCCTAATTAATTATAGTTGTGCACTTATTTTATCTTTTGAGATGATTATTTCTCTACAAATCAGTTGAAGAGAGAGATTTCAAATGTGGAATTTAGTAATACTTAAGCCCCGCACATCATAAATAGAATATTCGTATTAAATCGTGAAAAATCCAGGCTAAATTTATTAATATGGTCGATTCAAACATCCGATTTTATTTTGGTACTACTGAGTGGGAATGGCTTAAAGTATTTTCAAAAAGGCAATAGATATTGAGATAAATTATTTATTTCTCCTTTTGATGAATCCTTTGTTGATTTTCTAGATGAGTTGAATGCACCAGAAAAAAGAATTTAAAGTTTTGCAAAAAATCATATTCCTTAAATAAAAAAGAAGAAATTAAATTGAAGCTTGACAAGCTATGGAAAGTATTACTTATAGGTCTACCAAAGATGAAAGCAAGAGCTTTATTTATATAATATCAATTTATATTTGTGAAGATATAAAAAAGGTACTAAATTTACGGAAAAAATATTCGACAAGTCAGACTTAGGAACTATCTACCACCTGAATTTTGTGAATGCATTATTGGGAGTAATTCAAAAAGGAATTCCTCTAAATGAACTCCAAAAAAAAGATATGTTTAATTAAATATCTTAAAAATCCTATCAATTAGAAATTGATTTAAAGGGTTTCAATTTTTTTTAATAATAAATCAAACTCACTATGAAATTCATTTGTAATTATTTTTTTATCAACTATTCCAATATTAAAACAATTTTCTAATGTTTTTTCATTAAGTATATTAAGTAAAAATTCTTTAGACTTTTTTGCAATTTCTTTATCAGGAATTACGAGTTCTTTTGGAATATTATTTAAATCAAAATTGCATTTATTTAAATTAATAGCCCCAGGCATTCCCTCCCACCAGGGATAGCCAGTATAAATTGTGTGCAAGCCATTAAGAGATCTTTCGAAAGCAATTGAACCGACAAAAGTTATAGGTAAGAAATATTTGTAATCAAATAAATCATTATCCATTGATAAAAAAACTAAATTTAATTTTTTTAATTCATCTAAATATCTTTTATTTCTATTAATACCTACTCTTGAGGGGGATGTAATAAATTGCATTGTGTCCCCACCATCAATAAAGAATTTGGTTGCAGGATGTTCTTTAAAAAAAATCTTGTTCCTAACCCCTATACTTCTAAGATGAGAAACTATGTATAAATAACTATATATACTTCCATTCATCGGAAAAGATGTTGCTTCTGGTTGAAAATGTGCTGGGATTAAAAGAGATGTCTTTTTGGTTTTTTGTATTCTATATTTTTTTGTTTCTTTGATATATTCTTTTAAGTATTGCCTTTGATTAGAAATTAATTCAAAATCAGATATCAAAGTTTCAGAAAAATAATTTTTAAAATTTAAATTTGATTTATCATTTTTTAACTTCAATAATCCTTGAATAATATGTTTTAATTTTCTAAGAACTAAATAACAAAATGAAAAATAATAATTAGTCTTCAAAAAATTAAAAAATTTTTGTTTAAGTTTTCTAGGTTGTTTTACTTTTTTATTATTTTTTATACGTTTAAGTAATTCATTATATTTAAATTTTGATATTTTTTTGTTAAATCTTTTTCTTGTAGGAAATCCATTTTTTTGTAAAAATGGAATTAAACGACCACTTTCAAGTATTGGGTATAAAAAAATTTGTTTTATTCCAAGATTATTAAATGCTATTTCAAAACACAAACTATCTAAATGATGAGTTAAACCCGTAAAGAAGAAACCATTTTTGACATTATATGTTTGTAATAATTTAATTATTCTTAAAATATCAAAAACATATTTTTCCTTTAATAATTCATGTGTATGAGCCTTATGAACCCACCTAGAAAAAAAAGGCGAATAATTTTCTAATTCTTTTATAATTTTTTCTATTTTTGTTTTATTAAAATAGCAAATATCTAAATCTTCAAGATAAAATTTCTTTATAGTTTTATTACCTTCACAAATTTCAATAAGATTATCACTTTTTAAAGAAATAAATTTTTTTTTTGATTTCTTAAGAATATTTAATACTAAATTCGATGGCCATATGAAAAGAGTCGTCATGTTTTATATGTGCTAAGTTAAAACCCTATCATATGAATGAATTTTACACTAATTCTTTCTTTATTTTTTTAAAAATATAAACAAAATAATAATAATTACCTTATCGACATTTTTTATTAGGAAATTAACTTTTATATCATCTTCAATAAAAGACTTTTAACTAAAATCTAATTTCATTTCATTTATTTTTCATAAAGCACTGGGATAAGACTCTTCACTTAACATACGGGGATGATCATGCCAAGATTCTAACTCCCTTTTTCTCAAGTCATTAAATTGCTTTCTGATAGAGTTCTTTTTTAAACATAACTAATTCCTCCTATTATGAATAAGTAAATATTGTATTTTATTACTATTTCTACAATCATTTTTTTCAAAAAAGGGGTAAATCTTATCAAAAAATACTTAACTGTAACTTCCAAACTTAAATTTTTTTTAAAAACTCCAGTATCTAATTTTCCCCAACATTAAATTACTTAAACGACTATTTATCTGTTCTTAATTTCTAATAAGATTTTGTAAAGGAATAAAATCCTCCCTATAAAATAAGCCAGTCATAAAAAATTAAGATTTTCAAAGTGAAGAATATATTTTTTGAGATAATTAAATTCAAATGCAATATTAAAATAAATTCAGTATTAATTTTTTATGTTTTCAATAGGAAAATCTTCTTCTCCATCTACGAGTTAAAATTTTAAATTAACTTGTTAATTATATAAACTTGACATAACTTATATTTTTTAATTTTTTCAAAGGAGAATAAATTATTATTCTTACTTAAAAGAAAAATATTATTTTTATAACTTAATTAGCTTAATTATCTTTTTTTAATAAGTGCGAACACTTATCATAAAATAAATTAAAGAAACTAATGAAAGAATTTGCTTTCGTAATACCTTGCTTAAATGAAGAAAAAACTATAGGCAAGGTAATACAGACTTGTAAAAAAGCAGGGGAATTTTGTAGTTCATATGAAATCTTAATAATTGACAATGGGAGTATTGATGATTCAATTAAGATTGCAGAAAAATTAGGTGCCAAAGTAGTTAAAGAAAAAATAAGAGGATATGGTTCAGCTTTGAAAAGAGGAATTGATGAGGCAAATTCAAATTTTATAATAATGGGAGATGCTGATAATACATATGATTTTTTAGACTCAAAACCAATGATCGAAACATTAAGGAAGAATAATTGTGATTTGATTATTGGTAATAGATTAGGAGGTAATATTGAACCTGGTGCTATGCCCTTTCTTCATAAATATTTAGGTAATCCAGTTCTATCTTTTTTAGGAAGATTTATATTTCTCATTGAAATAACAGATTTTCACTGTGGGCTAAGAGGTTTCAAAAAAGAATCGATAAAAAATCTTGATTTAAAATCTTCAGGGATGGAATTCGCCAGTGAAATGATTATCAGATCTTCTTTAAGTGGGTATATCATAAAACAAACGCCCGTAAAACTAAGGCCAGGGATTAAAGATAGAAAACCTCATCTTAGAACTTGGAGAGATGGTTGGAGACATTTAAAATTTATGCTTTTCTTTTCACCTAAATATACTTACTTATCTTTTTCCTTTTTGTCACTTTTGATTTCATTAAGTTTATTTTTACTTTATGCATCAGAAAAAATCCCTTTTTCTGGAGAAAATACATTGTTGTTTAGTTTAGTTTTTTATATATTTAGTTTATGGTTATTATCAGAATATACGTCATTTAGAATTCTAATTGGCAAAAAAATTAAATATAATTCAAATAAAATTGGTTCATATCTTTTTAGAAAATTTAGCACCAAAAAAATAATTGACAAATTATTTCAGCTTTTTGCCTTTATAATAACAATCTCACTGATTCTAGGATTCTTTTTAAACCATAAAAGATTAGATGATATTTATTTTTTATCTAGCCGAACAGGAAATTTATTATGTTATTTTTTTATGATACTAAATAGTTCTTCTTTATTTTTATATTTATTGGCAATAAAATTAGGAACAATAGACTTATTAACAGATAGTAAAGATAATCAAAATTATTAAATTTTATTCTTTAAAAATCTAACAAGTTTCAAAGACCTTGCAACAAAATAAAAAGTTGGATTTTGAATAGTTAATTTAGATGAGGAGGAAGAGTAAGCTACTATAACATTTTTAAGATTCATATAATCATATTTTTCTTTAAGTCTTCCATCATTATCATTAAAATATTCTGATAAAGAAGATGCGTAATTTAGATCAGATCCTGGTGAATTTACTTTGAGAACTCTTGGCAACATAAATATTATCTTTCTCATCGATTATGATACCTGGTCTTACATTTGTGTATGACTTCACAGATTCCATAATCAATTTTTCTACATCATTTTTAGATTTGCTATATTAAGTATTATCGGTTAATTCAACATTTTGGGAAGAAACATAAAATATATGATCTTCTTGATTCATTTTAATAATTAAATTTTTATAATAATTTAGTTCTTTTAAGTAATTTATTTTATTATATTTAATTAATGATGGACTAAATGTAGTGATAAATAAATTGCCCTTATAGTTTGAATTTTTGGATGAAAAACCTCTTATTATAGAAAGCAATCTTGACGATAACTTTCCTTTTGAACCCTTAATAATTATTCTCAAATTTGTTTTAATTTAAAATTTTTTTCAAACAGAAATGGCAAACATGCTGAAGTGAAAATTGAGTATGGTAAAAAGTATCTATGATGAGCATAATATGAAATTACAGGCACAAGAGCTACCAATGAATAAGAAAAATATTTTTTAAATTCTTTACTAAATTTAGTGTAAATAACATAAATTCCAATTGAATTTGTAAAAAAAAGAAAAATTGATGGAATGATATTAGATAAATAGGGATTAGAAAATATGATTTCTCCTCCCATTTCAGTTACAAACCAATTGGTAGTGATACCAACAGCATCTCTAGCGCTAATTAAAAATATTAGTTTCTTAATTACATTTGTAATTAATAACAAAAATATTGATAAGAATTTATTGAAGCTATCAATTTTAGTTAAATTAAATTGAAGACCTATTTTTTCCTGCAAAGAAAAGAAAAGATCTATATTATCTTTTATTTGGCTTAAATTTAAAATAATTAAAAAAGAAATAAGTGCTATAAAAAAAATTCTTTTTGTAATTCTTAAATTTTTTATTTCTGCAATAAAAACTAATTTAATATCAGTCAAAAAAAGGAATGATATAGGAAGGAAAATAGTATTTCTTAATAATGAAATTGATAGAAGTTTAATTAACCAAATAAGAGATTTAGCTTTTAATTGAAGCTTTTTTATTTTAATAAGACCACAGAAAAAAATTACAATGCCTAGACAATTATATATATCAGTCCCTGGCTTAAAAGAATAAATTAAAATATAAAAGTTTATGATACTAAGAAAAATAGAAGCTAATTTAAATTTATTATCTGTTTCTTTTTTTTCTTCAAAAACAATATACAAAATTTCTGACTGCACATAACACATAATTAACAAAGAGATTATTCCGTAAATTAATAATTTCAAAATTTCATTTTCAAACGCAAATTTAAAAAAATTGGCGATAATTATAAATCCTATATTCCTTGGAGAACTCATTTTTGAATAATTTTCATAAGTCCCCAAATCTCCATGAAAGAATATATTCTGTGGTCTATTATCAATTAATCCATATGCCATTATTAAAAAAGGCAATAATATTAGCTTTCCTATCAAAATAGTTTTAAAAATTCCATTT
>MDTB01223545.1_pt1 | contig 10829 bp, 11 predicted proteins | sample 811161 | NCBI WGS metagenome assembly MDTB01 (sample SAMN05326650, study PRJNA326480) | marine metagenome | isolation source: seawater | place: Mediterranean Sea | collected 2009 | reverse complement strand
CGAACCCAGCCGCCTCGGGCGCGCGCTCCGCACTACCCTCTCTTCTCTTCTTGTCCGCGGCGTCGACGAGATCAGGAATGAACTCGGCAGCAATATCAAAAGGAACATCCGCTTCCTGAACGCCCTGCTCCTTAGAAGACTGTATCAAGCGGGCGGCAGCGCGCGTCCTACCTAAGATTATCCAAACCGCCTGCATAGCAGGTGTCCCCGGGCTCAGATGAAAAGTTAAGTCCGGCGACTTCCCCTTGCCCTCCATGACGCTATCTATTGCTGAAACCGCTGCTTTATAAATGCCACGAAAGTCGGTCGGGCTTGGCAGCTTCACCTGCACCAGCTGGCAATCAGGCCCACCCTCAGCCTTAAGCCACCTCAGGTACCCTTCTACCTGTCCCTTTGGCTGATCCGCCAACAGCACCAACTTGTCGTATTTTTCGTGAGCAACGGCCTGCCCAATAGGTCCCGAAAGCCCCACTGCATCATCCGCAGCCCTCAGATCAGCATTGCCCAGCCAAGACATCAAAATATGCATCAATAAAAAATAAAGAAAATTTGATATTTTGCAAGAATATTTGCGTTAAGTGATGATTTATCCCGACAAGAAAATTAAACGCCAATCGTGCCGACTAATAAATCAATTATGTAAATCAATATACTATGGAACAATTGGCTTAATTTTTAGCCCCAGAAATCAAACTTGGCACGCCCTCTGCATTACAGGGCACATGAGCAACGAAACTTCAAATAAATGTTCAGCCCTAAAGGTCGAGCGCCTGATCAACGAGCTGATGGAAGACGGTCACAACCCGGCTGAAATCAGCTTCACGCTGGCCCAATACGCAACAGCCCTGGGACTTGAGATGGCCCCGGACCCACAACGCGCTTTGATCGTAGTGATGAACGGCTTCCAAGCCGCATGCGCCAATACGATTGAGGAAGACGAAGGGTGCGACTGCGACGAAGAGCCAGACGAAACCGTGCCGCTCGGCACAACGGTTCACTAGGAGGCAGACGATGAATAGGCCGACCAGAATTCGGACGCTCTATAACGAAATCCGCGAGACCTTGGGCTCGGAGATTTCTTCAAAAGAGGCCCTTCAGTTGGCCGCTCACCTCGTCGATGTCGCCGACGATCGTGACGCCCCATACGGGGCAGATGTTCGGGAGCAACGTGCAACTTTCGATGAGTTGCCCGTTGATCGAGCCATCGCTGATGGCGGGTGGAGGGTTCTCAACCGGGAGAACGAAGTTATCAAAGCCGCGTTTGGTGGCGAAGACATATGGGTCGGCCGCAAGCCGCGTCATCAACCTATCGAATGGGATTTAGCAGCATGAGAACAAATCGACATGGATACGCAATGGCTGTGAAGGAACACCTCCACAGCGGAAAACCGATCACTCGCTTGGAGGCAATGATCCTGTTCGGAGTAGCCGATTTAACGAAGGTCATTAGCGACTTGAGAAAGGAAGGTTGGACTGTGCATTCGCGGCCCGTCGCTTATATCGCCGCAGTAAAACGCGTGAATGAACATGCGGTGCTACAGCCCCCCTCTAACCTACCAGTTCGCGAGATTCAATTGACCGAATACTGGATGGGTAAGTGAGACGATGGTTCAGCAAACGCCAAAAACTGATCTTAGCCTTTATGGCAGGCGGCAGATGCGAGGAGTGCGGGAGCAAGCTCGAAAGCGGCTTTCACGCGGACCACATCATTCCGTTCTCGAAGGGCGGAAAAACAATCACACGAAACGGACAAGCGTTATGTCCGACCTGCAATCTAAAGAAGGGAGATAAAGTTATGGCCGTTAAGCTTCGCGATTGGCAGGTCGACGCTCTCAACAAAGCCCTTGTTTGGTTGCTGTCGGGACAAGGTGACCGTCACTTTATTGTTAATGCCGCACCAGGCGCTGGCAAAACCATTGCCGCCTGCACCATTGCGCAGGAGCTGATTGCCCGCGGGGAGATCGACCGCGTAGTCGTGATTGCACCCCGAGCAGAGGTCGTAAACCAATGGTCAGCTGATTTTCAGCGTGTCACCGGTCGGTTTATGAGCAAGGTGACCGGCTCTGACGGCGACATCGACGCTTTAGGTATTGATGTATGTTCGACATGGTCGGCCGTTCAAGGGTTGCAGGATGGGTTCCAAGCAATCTGCAATTCATCTCGGACGCTCGTGATTTGCGATGAACACCACCACGCTGCCGTTGAGGCTGCATGGGGAAGCAGTGCGGACAGCGCTTTCGCTCAGGCAAAGCATGTCTTGGTATTGACTGGAACTCCCATTCGCTCCGATGGTGAGCGGTCAGTGTGGCTGGCGTATGATGATGCTGGCGCAATCAACCATCCGGAAGAGGGCACGTACACCCTAACTTATGGTGAAGCTGTCGACCTAGGGTACTGCCGACCCGTAACATTCCATAAGCATGAGGGACGCTTCACCGTTGATCTCGATGACGGTGAAAGTGTTGAAGTTGCCAGCCACAAACCCGCGGAACTAACTAAAGACCTCAAGCGGATTCCCGGGCTCCAAAGTGCACTCGATTTTTATCGTCTTGCATGCTCGCCCCAGTATGAGGCTGACGGCTCAACACCTTTAATGAGCGGCTATCAAGCGACGATGCTCGAATGGGGCAGCCAGAAGCTTGATGATCTTCGGCTACGGATGCCGGATGCCGGTGGCCTGGTAATCGCCCCGAATATTGAGATGGCTGAATACATGGCCACGCTTATTGAAGCCATTGAGGGTGAGGCGCCGATCATTGTGCACAGCCAAATGAATAACCCTGACGCCAGGATTAAAGCCTTCCGTAATACAAATAAGCGCTGGGTTGTCTCGGTAGCAATGATTTCAGAGGGCGTAGACATCAAACGCTTACGTGTTCTGATTCACTTGCCGAATGCGCTAACAGAATTGGCTTTTCGGCAGGCCATTGGGCGGGTCGTTCGCACACAAGGACCAGACGACGATACCCGCGCTTACGTGGTTATGCCGTGCACAGAGATTTTCGAGGCGTATGCCCGCCGTATTGAAAACGAAATGTCTCCGGGCAAACGGAAAGATACGGGCACTCCCAAAACAAAGAAATGCCCCGTGTGTCATTCGGAGTGCCCCATTACCGCAGACGAATGCGCGGAATGTGGTCACGAGTTTCCCAAACGCGGCGGACCTCAGTTTAAGTCGTGTGGCGACTGTGGAGCCCTAAACCCAACCGCAGCGACGCATTGCCATGCATGTGGGAAGTCTTTCGGAACATCGTTCACGCTCAGCCTAGATGAAGCGCTAAGAACAGGAGCTATCGTCCGCGGTATGGAGCTTGATGAAACCGAAGTTGTTGCGGGCGAAGAAATGGCAGGCCGGATGCGCGATCGGGTTCTTAAGTCCGGCGACAGCACACTCATCAGGGTCTACCGCATGCTTCCAGACGAGAGCCTGGCTCGCTTTTTGGACATTGCGAGCGGCGCGAAAGCTGCGGAATGAGGCGCGTCATGAAACAACGATCAAAACCAATTTCGAAGAGAAGGAACGTAATGGCCTCGGCAGTCAGGTCCCCGCTTTTCAAACAAAGACGCGTTGAACTGAAAACGGCATACCGTCGCACGCCAAAGCATCGAAACACATCAGACCTCAAAAGTGAGAACTGGTCATGAGCGGCAATTCATTTTTCGGCTTCGACGAATCAGAAGTCTTAAGTCCGAGCGCAGCGCAGCATGTTGGCGATTTCAAAGTGATCCGACGCTTGCATCTTCCGTCGACCATCAATGCGGTTGAAGCCACCAACATCAAGATTGGTCTTGTTGTCGATGTCGAAGCAACCGGCCTGTCTGCTGAGCACGATGAAGTGGTTCAGCTTGCGATGCTGCCTTTCACCTATGATGCGGAGTCGGGACTTGTTCTGGAAGTTTTGAAAAACGAGGCATTCAATAGTCTTCGTGAAGCCTCCGTTCCTATGTCTACGGACGCCAGTATCATCACAGGCATTCTCGATGATGATCTCACCGGCATGGAGATTGATGCGGCAAAAGTTGAGCACCTCGTCAACAAAGCCGATCTCATTACAGCCCACAATGCAGCTTACGACCGACCCATGGTCGAGAAACTTTGGCCATGTTTTGAGAGCAAGCCGTGGGCTTGTACCTTCACGGGAGTGAACTGGCTTCACGAGGGAATGACGGCGGGCAAGCTTGAATTCCTTGGGCTTCAGTTCGGCTGGTTCTATGACGGTCACGACGCGCTAAGCGACTGCGAAGCATGCCTTGCCCTCCTAACGCAGGTCTTGCCTGGCTCACAGAAAATCGTTCTGAACGCTGTCCGCGAGAACGCATTCCAGCCGCAGTATCTGGTTAGGGCTCTGGGCGCAGCATTCGAGAAGAAGGATCTCTTAAAACAGCGTCACTACAAGTGGAGAGCCTCAGACCCACGCTTTGGAAAGTTCTGGTGGACGATCACGTCTGATTTAGAGCGTGAGACTAAATGGCTTCATGAGAACGTCTACGGTCACGAGCGCGAAATCAGCGCAAGCATCGTGCCTGCGGACGTAAGATTTTCAGATCGGCTTTGGGAGCTCAACTGATGGTGAGTAAATCCTTCATCACAGCCGCGATGTTATACGACATTGTTCGATGCCCTCATCGTCCGTCTATGGATCTTTTCGGCAATCCGACAGATCGAGACGAGATCAATCCGTTCGTCCAACTTCTCTGGGAGAAAGGGACTTCTTTTGAGAAAGAGGTGATCTCGGGTGTTGGGGAAACATTCGTCGACTTGTCTCGGTTTGCCGGCGACGAAAAAGAACAAAAGACGATGGAGGCTATGGAGAATGGTGCTCCATTAATCTACGGCGGCCGCATTTCGGCAGACGATCTCTTGGGTGATCCCGACCTACTGCGCCTCGAGGGCTCAGCCTACGTTGCAGGCGATATTAAATCAGGCAGCGGAGACGAGGGCTTCGAAGACAACGCTAAGCTCAAGAAGCACTATGGCGTTCAGCTAGCTCTGTACACCGACATTCTTGAGCGCAAAGGGTTGTCCTCATCCCGGCAACCGTTCGTATGGGACATTCATGGCGAAGAAGTAACCTACGGCTTGGAAGAGCCGCAGGGGAAACGTGCGCCTTGGACTGTATGGGAGCTGTATAAAAATACACTACTAGAAGCGCGCGCGATCATCGCTAAAGAAGCTAGGACGAAGCCCGCGTATGGTGGTGGTTGCAAGTTATGCCACTGGTATACGGCCTGTTTGAGAACGCTCGATCGATCGAATGATCTCACCCTGCTGCCTGAGCTCGGCCGCACAAAGCGGGACGCACTTTCGCCGGCGTTCTCGAAAATTATCGATCTCGCAAGTTCGAACATCGAAGAGTTTGTGAAAGGAAGAAAAACAGATTTCCCCGGGATAGGGCCTGACACTCTTCGCAAGTTTCACAACCGTGCGAAACTCGTCTCCGACACTTCGGGCAAGCCATATCAAACAAACCCAATCGTATTACCGTCTTCGGAGATCGAATTATTCTTCGACATCGAAGTCGATCCTATGCGGGATCTTTGTTACCTGCATGGTTTTGTTGAGCGCCGCAATGGTGACACCGCGCAAGAGCGCTACATTGCATTCTTTACGGATGACACAAGTGCCGCCGAAGAAGAGCGTGCCTTTCGTGAAGCTTGGAACTTCATCAAAGAACGTCAACCATGCATCGTTTATTACTATTCAAAATATGAACGCACGATCTGGCGTCAGCTACAGAATAAGTACCCAAGCGTGTGCTCGGTTGAAGAGATCGAAGAGCTATTCGACCCAGCAAGTTCCATAGACCTCTATTTCGATGTTGTGAAAAAGGCGACCGAATGGCCGACGCGCGATCACTCCATCAAAACCTTGGCCAAATATCTCGGCTTTAACTGGCGAGACACCAACCCCTCTGGGGCCGCTTCAATCGAGTGGTTTGACCGTTGGATAGAGTCATCTGACCCAGAAATCAAACAGCGGATCCTTGATTACAACGAAGACGATTGCATCGCGACTCGCGTATTGCTGGATGGAATCCGACAACTTGGAGAATTTTAGTATGTATCAGCACGAATCTAACTCAAATCCCCGTCGCCGCACTGCAAACCCAGATCACCCAAAAAGAGTGAGCCTGAATATTCCTGGCATCGAGCTTGATGGTGACACTTTGACCGACGTCGAGATGTGGATCGAGAGGCTCTTTTGGCAACTGGAAGAACTGGGTTGGGATAAGATCATCCGGGAACTCAACAAAAATCGAAAATACGCGAGCGCCGAGGATCTTTTTGGACACCCAAACATCAATGTGATTCCAGGAGCGGCTAAGTCAGCATGCCATCCTGCTGTGATTGCATTGGCTTCTGGCACCGGCCGTCACAGCACCTCTTTAGGCTCGGTTTTGAATAAGCTGAGTGAACACCTTCTCGAATGTGACGGGATCACAAAATTAGCCGTCTTAGTCACCGATACGATTGATCCGCGATTTATGGAAGAGCGGAAAAGGCTGTTCGAAATTCACCGTGAAAGGAAAGGCGTCCAGTTCGTTCTCTTGCTGGTTCGTGACCGATCCTTACACGCAGTTCCATTTTTCCAATGAGAGTTGGACCATGGCCTGACGCTCAAACCTCGAAAGTGTCAACACTAGCGCATGAACCAAATGCAGAGAATTTTTGAAGTTAACAATAGAAGGAAGTTTTAGGTGTCAGACATTCTAGTTCTCGAGAGCTACGAGCAATCTACGATGGTGAGCGCCTGGACGGAATACCTATGCCTCCAGAGATTAGAAAACGGCAATTGGTACATCGATATTCGCAGTTACGAAGTGGCTGGCGAGGTATCCGAATTCGAAGATGAAGACGGAGAGCTTCCCGATGAGATCGATGGCGAAGTCGTCATCGGCACTGAGGACGGTTACGTCCTCGTCAACAACCTTGAGCCGCATTCAGAAGGCTACCCCTTCTACGAGTTCACTAGATTTTGTGCTGAAGAGTTTTGCAAAGCCTTTGAAGGGGAAAATCCAGAGTGGTCTGACCGCGAGGCAATAAATGCGGCAAGAATGGGAATTCTCAACTTCGCCAGCGTTCAACAATCCGTCGGCTGTAGTGCGCGCACCAAATCGTTCCCCGATTGTTGCCCTTTAGGCGACCAATGTCGGGGCGGAGTGAGTAGAAGCAATTGATATTGCTCATTTAGCTATCAATGAACCCTAGCCGATAAAAGGCGGGGGTCACGTAACAAGCGAGAGCCTCTCGCGAGACCCTAAAAAATCTCGTGTGCAGCGACAGAGAAAGTGCCCAATGACCAAGAAAAACAAAATCAATTTAGATTTTCGACCGGAAACCTACTTCGGCCCCGTCGATTTTGAGAAGTTTTTGATCGATCAGGTCAAAGGCGACGTTATCAAAAAGCAACTTGGCGAGCTTTATAAAACGGGTCGCTTTGATGAACTGAAAGCCCAGCTCGAATTGTTGGGCCATAACGGAGAAGCAGTGAAAAGCTTAGGGTCAATTCACCCCATGTACATGGGCGGAAACTACCTCCCTGACACAGAAGCCAACGAAATCGAAATTGCGCGTATCGTTATCGAATCAACCACCTTTGACGTCACATGCGTTTACGCGCAGTTCGTCGATGGAGAAATCCATTATCGGGTTGTCGACGAATATGATGGGGACACGCTCTCCGGCCCAAGCTCCATGACATCGAAGAACCCACTAAAATTGGGCGAGCTCACCGATTTCTTTCTCTCGGCTTGGGATATGTTCGAGGTTTTGGAAATGAATTTTTCTGATGACCTTGATTCCGCGCTCGGCTTTTTCACGGGGTCCTCTGATTTTTATCCTGAGTTCCATTCTGCCATAGAGAACGAAATGGTGGCAGGCTTTCAAGCAAACGAATAACGCAATCCAAGAACGAGCAATGAAAATGAAGCCACCTTTTCTGATTGATGGAGGTTCTTACCCAACAGTGACCGCACTGGCCGCTGCTTACAGCGTTCCGTATGCCACCCTTCTAGCGCGACTTCGGAGTGGCAAGTCAGTGGAAGAGGCCGTTCGGATGCCCATTGTTCGGCAGAAACGTCGTCCCAAACAGGTCTACAAGATTGACGGGAAATGCTTCAATACGTTGACCGCCGTCGCAACGGCCTATGGCCTTCCTTACGATACATTCTGCGCTCGAATGCGGAATGGCTGGGAGCTTGAGAAGGCTGTTCGCGAACCCGTAATGAACATGGAACGCTGCGAATGGGAAGTCTTCGGGATCATTTACCCCAGCTTGTCAGCTGCTGCGAAGGCTTATGACAAAGGCCCTGAAGACATTCGCCAGCGAGTGAAGGCAGGTATGACGTTAGAGGATGCTCTAACGCTCCCAAACCAACGAGAAAAACCAATAACCGTTCATGGAAAATGGTTTCCCTCCGTAGCCGCGGCCGCTCGAGAGTATGGAATTGATCTAAGAACCTTCAGGTCGCGGCTGCGCAGGTGTTGGTCACCGGAACGTGCCGTTGATGAAGACCCGACTTCTAAGATTCCGATGACTATCGATGGCATCACGTACCCATCTATCATGGCAACAGCCAACGCCTACGGATTGCCTACAGCTCTTATTCGTAAGCATAAAGAACTTGGATGGAGCGATGAAGATGCCGTTTTGATCCCGTCAGGTGCAGGATATCAGATTGAATATAAGGGGGTCGTGTACTCATCACTAAAAGCCGCATGCGAGGTGGCTGGTGTAGATCCACGCTCAGCATCTTACCGTTTGAATGCCGGTTGGGATTTAGATACCGCCCTCGATCCAAGCGCTGACGTGGACAATCGAAAGAGCATTGTTATTCAAGGCATCGAGTATCCGACGCTCAGCGTTGCCGCTCGCAAATTTGAGGTCAACCCAGTCACATTCATGAAACGTGTTCGTCATGAATGGACGCCAGAGCAAGCTGCCGGTCTCGCGCCGTCTCCCGAGCTGCAAGGTGGGACGCCGCCTATTTCAGAGGAAGAATACTTAACGCGTTTAGGGGTGGTCCACGGCGATACGCTTGATTTCTCGCAAGCAAAATTCGGTAAAGCTCTAGAAAAGGTGAAGGTCCTCTGTAATGTCGACCAACGACACCCGCCATTCTGGGCCTCCGCAAATAACCTACTTCGCGGACGAAGCTGCCCCGTTTGCAAAGCTTCAAGTGGAGAACGAAAAGTATTCCTTTGGTTGGAGCGGCACGGGTTTGAATTCGAGCGTGAGTGGCGCGGACATGAGATAGAACCGAGGGATGGCCGCGGAGTTTTACGGTTCGACTTCTTTTTACCAAGCCTTCGTATCCTGATTGAATACGACGGCCATCAACATTTCGAGCCAGTTACTTTTGGAGGAATGTCCAAGGACGAGGCGCAAAAAGCGCACGAACGGACGGTCGAGAACGACAGAATGAAAAATGAATGGGCCTCAGCCAATGGGTACGACATGATCCGTATCCACTTCGAAGAGAGTGTAGGGGAGAGGCTTTCAAAAGCTCTGCTGTAAAACAAGTAAATCCATTGTAGGGCTCATATTGCCGAACTTACTATTTTTCTGCGTATCAATGAGAGGGATCATCCGAAATAATCATGGGCAAAACCGATATGGATAGCTTATGGAACCTCTCTCAGGCCGCCGCTTGGATACTCTACCGGCGGAATGACTGGGTAGAAGCCTTGACCTCAGGTGGTGGCGCTAACTTTGGGGCAATGCAACTATACCCATCCCTTAACCCGCGCCCAGAACCAGCACTCGGCTCGCTTTCCGACTTACTTGATACACTCAAGTGCGGTCATTTATCAGCAACAGGAATTCGCTCTAGTGATACTGAACGCTTAAGAACACCGATACCAAAGAATCAGTGGCAAGACCTTGTTATAAAGCCCCCTAGAGCTATGGATGCCACAACCGGCAGAGAAGCATGGGTCATTGAGGAAGTTCCGCACCTCAGGATTGTCGATCACGATCTTTGGGATCGGGTTAAAGATAGACAGTCATCTACCCGTCGTCGCGTTAGCTACGAATCCAACGTCATACGATCTGAACGCGCCCGGCGGCCACGCTATCTTTTATCCGGTCTTCTTAGGTGCGGCAGCTGTGGTGGCGGGTTCTCAAAGATCAGCCAACATCATTACGGCTGCGCGACGGCGCGTAACAAAGGCACCTGCGATAATTTCCTCTCCATCCGCCGTGACATCATCGAGGCGGCTGTTCTTGACGGCCTCAAGGAGCACCTCATGCACCCCGAATGCGTCAAAGCCTTCGTCTCAGAATATCACATGGAAATGAACCGCCTCGCCGCCACTCAGGACACCGAGCGAGATCGCTTGGCCAGAGATCTGACCAAGACAGAACACGACATTCAAAAGCTCATCAATGCGATCAAAGAAGGTGTGCCAGGTTCTGCGATCAAAGATGAGATGCAGACCCTTGAAGACCGCCGGCAGGAGTTGGCACACGCCATGGAGAAGGCACCGGCATCGATCCCTCGGCTACATCCCAACCTGGCCCAGCTTTATCGTGATAAGGTTGATCGACTGACAGAGGCGTTGAACGAAGACAGTTCGCGGAGCGCAGCCGCCGAGGCCATACGTGCGCTCATTGAGGAAGTTCGGCTTGTTCCCGATGACGGCAGCCTCAAGATTGAGCTATACGGCGAGCTTGCGGCCCTCATCAACCTCGCAAACGAACACCCCCGATCCAAGGATACGGGGGTGCAAGTAACGATGGTTGCGGGGGCTCGCAGCCACCTTTACCGAACTTCCCTGACGCGTTGATGCGGGGGCATGCTACCTGCGTTACTTGCACCTGGATTATG
>MDTB01168701.1_pt1 | contig 10829 bp, 13 predicted proteins | sample 811161 | NCBI WGS metagenome assembly MDTB01 (sample SAMN05326650, study PRJNA326480) | marine metagenome | isolation source: seawater | place: Mediterranean Sea | collected 2009 | reverse complement strand
TTCTTGCAGCCTTCGCAATACTCCTTTTTAAAAACGTTGTATCAAATGTACTGGACGGATTGTTGTTTATGTTTGGCCATGACTTTGATGTTGATGATATCGTTTATCTAAAAGGTACCCAGCGCGCAAGGATCATTCGACAAACTCCCACCAAAACTGTGTTTCATATAATTGATACTGATAGAAAGTTAGTTGTTCCTAATACCGACCTTTATTCCCTACGTATAGAAAAGCCTATGCCGGGCTCTAACGAAGGTAAAGATATCTAAATTTCGTCGATTATATGTTATAATACGTAAGAGCTAATACATTTTTTAGACTAGTTATATTTGGTTAGCACAAAAATACCGCGAAAAAAAATTGCGGATATGGAGAAAATTAATGAAAACACTCGAAGAACAAGCTCAAAGCCCAACCTTTAGCAAAGATCGCATAGCACTAATGTTCTATGTATTGGAAACAAACCAACGAAGAAAAGCTGACATGAAATCAAGATCTGACCGGGCGTTTCAATATGCCCCATTTTATAAAATACTAAAAGATATGTATGATGGTAAACCGACTAACCCTTCTGATGAGCAAATGAAATTTCTTAATATCGTTAATTCCAACGTCGACAAAATGATTGAATCCGGCAAATTATACCAAAGTGATCTAAAAAAAGCAAACCAAGTTATTGCTAATGTAAAAATTATGCAAGAAAAGAAGACTTCAAATAAGTCTAGTAAGGTTTTAAATGAATATATTTTAAAAAATACCGGCGAGAAATTTGAAGAAACACCGTTTGGGCAGATTGTTGTAGACGAAATAAACAAAGCTGTTGCTGAAATACCTGAGATTAAGCTCGCTTTAGATTATTTGGCCGAACAAGAAGACACAGACCTAGAAGCTCGAACTAAAGAACTGGGTCGATCTTATGCTACTGCCGCACTAAACAAGACTAAAGAAGAGATGGTTGAAAGATTACCGGAAATGATAGAGCAAATATTATCAGATATAATGAGCGAAATGGGAGAGGTTGGGTGAAATACTTAGCTTTTTTTCTTTTTTTCTTGGCGTGTGGGCCGCATCACAAAAATCAGGCAGAAGTTGTTGTTACATATGATGGAATTGTAGAAGTTCACCACCACCCAGACTATAATACAGAGACAGAACTTAGAAACCACCTTAATGATGACAAACATCCTGATTTTATTATCTTTTCTTCCCCTTATTGTGGTGCTTGTACCGATCTAAGACACAGATTAAACGATCTAGGTTGGAGAGATAAGGTAATTGTGTTGAATTTTCATGAAGAATGGGTAAATTTAATTGCTAATTATGTTGGAATTACTGCTGTACCTTCTATGATCATAGATAAAGACAAAGGAAAGACAAAATCACTTATCTATGTTGGTCCCGGAGAGATAGGTAGGCAACTTTATAAACACTTGGAGACAAAAAAATGAAAGAAATGAAGCTAATAATGGAAAATTTTCGCAAAAACATGACCGAAATGTTCGGAGCAAGACGAATGTCTGATGAAGAGATGGAAGATTTGCGAAAAAGAGATCCAAAAATGTATGGATTTATGATGAAATCTAGAAAATCAAAAGAAGTTCGCGATCAGGCTATAGAAATGACCGCTGCAGGTGTCGAAAAAGATATTCTAGACGAATACGAAGGCAGATACGACACCGTGCAATCTCTTATTGATGATGAAATGGAAGAATTTGACACTGGTGAACTAAAAAGAAGGCTAAAAATAGCATTTAATGATAATTTATTAAGCTTAGGGGACAAGAGCGGAGTGCCAGCTGACGAAAAAGATATGTTCGCCATGGTAAATAAGTTAAATATCTTAGCAATTGCCGGCCAAGAGAATCTAGATGATGATTTGCCGTCAGATCAAGAAGACAACCCTGGTGTAGATCCAGGTGAAGGCGGAAATTATTAAAAATTATGTGTATTATATGCATCGAGCTTGAAAAAAATAAAATTACACCTCTTGAAGCCCAAAAAAGCTTGGCAGAAATAGCTTTTGATATAGATTTAGACCATTTTTTAGAAGTTGAAGAAAAAATTCAAGAAATTCAGAATAAAAATGATTTTATTTCGTTATTAAAGGAAGAAGATACAACTGAGCCGCATTTGCAAGATGAATAAATGAAAAAAATTATAATTTTTACAATATTTTTGCCTTTTTTAGCACAAGCTAACCCTCCAAAGACAAAATTTTATGATTTTGACGATCTTTTGATCAATGGTGAATATAAAAAACCACAAATTATGTACAATGATGCTAGGTCAAAGGTTAGATTTGAAAGATTGTTCAAAATTAAAAAAAATTTCCTTCCAAAACTTAGAGAAACAAAAAGAGACACCAGTTTACGTTAAAATAAACTATTTATAAGGTACAATAACACTGAGGCCTTTTTAATGTCAAGAAAAATAATTGCAAATCGTAAATTTTTAGAAGAACAAGTTCGAAATTTTAATACTTTAAAAGAAAAAAGCCCAGAACCATATACGACCAGACTTCCTGGGGGTCTCGGGGATACAAATTCTAGCGAATTCGCAGATCCTTATGATGCAGGAGAGCCGTCTCCGGAGAGAATTGCTGATCCTGAAGGTGGTGCTGAGGTTAAATCTGCCGGGCCCGCGGAGCCGGGTGGCCTGTCGAGTTTCTTAGAGGAAGTTGGAAAAGAAATAATTGATGTACCAGTTCTTTTGCACAAGAAACTTGAAAGGCATGCAGAATTCGCCGGAAGTTTTATAAGACAAGCCTTAAAAAGAGCAGCTATTGAGTCATCTCCGGTGAAAGAGTTTTTTTCTATATTCAAACCGATAGAATCCACCACAACATCAATAACTAAATTTAGATATGATTTTGAACAAATTTTTGATACAGATTTGTATGAAATCCATCCAGAATTAATTAGGAGAATAAATCTCTATAAAAAAACAGATAACAAAGGTAATAGGCGAAACCTTTACTTATCTTTAATAAGTTTTTTTAAAGCAACTAACACAGATAACCTAATAATCACTGATGAGAAAGTTGAAAATTTAATTAAAGAGCCTGATTTTGATAAGTTTGTAATTTCTTTATTTAAAAGAGATGACGCAAATGATTTTATGTCTATAGATTATAGCGATGTTTTTGATTTTTTATCTCAAGTAAAAGAAGAGCTGCTAAATGAAATAAAAAGTACTCGTTTCAGTGCTGCAGAAGCTTTAACATTTTTAGTCGTCAGTGAGGTTGACCCTCAAGGTTCTTCTAATTTTGGCGATTATAAAAGACAAGTTTTTAAAAAACTTGAAGAAGATCCTGATATGCACCCATGGAATATAGTACGAGGTCTTGGCCAGATGGGTTTAGCTGTAGCCATTGAAAAAAGGATAAGCAAAAGGCCACTTACCTTTTGGAGATCACTCTTTATCGGCGTTGCCGTCTCGTTAGCGCTCGATTGGGGCGATGAAAATCTTCGTGGCAATTACATGTCAACGACTTATGGAGAAATAGAAGACATCAACAACTTGCTCAAAGAGGCTGAAAATATTATAGTGATATCGGGTGAGAAAGGTGGTGCTTCTATGAGAGTAGAAGAACAGATAAGAAAGTTAATCCTAGAAGCGGTTGATATTGTTAAAACACAATTCAGAGAAAATATGGAATCTGAAGGTTTAATGATGTCAATGCCAGATCGGGTCGGTTCTTTTGAAAAGTTATCACAACAGCTTGAGTATGCTAATTCGTATTTTGATGCATCAAATTTTTCTGTAACATCAGATAATTATAAAACATTGCAAAGAAATATACAATATTTTCGAAATGCATTAATAATGGTTTATAAAGAATATAAAGTGTCTTTAGCTGAATTTAGTCCTTTGGAAGAAATTGCAATAAAAGATATCAAAAACATCATTAATCGTAGCTATAACTTTCATAAGTTAGATAACATAATAGAGGGCCCCGCGGCGAAAGATACTGTTAGAACTATTGGAGGTGTATTGTTTAAAATTGCAGAAGTTAAAGCATCAGGTTTGTCTGATGCTGATATTGAAGCTTTAATAGAGACATATGGAATAACTGAATCTGGATTATTTTCTAAGGTAGAAAAAATTCTTGGAGGCACGGAATTCAAAGCGCCATTTGAGACAGGTTTTGGAAAGTTTGCTTTAGAGGCTCTATCAAGCGGTGCTCAAAATATTGGACAGTTTCGTGCAGATTTTATAAGAGAAACAAAAGTGCTAAAAAGCCCATATATACACAGCGCCAAACCAAAAGAAGGTCAACAATATCTTCTTAAAAATTATGGACGCAGTTCTGGAGGCATGTATTTTAGAACTCCAGGGACCGGAGGCCTCATATCATCTACGGCCGGGCTTTGTGCAATATTTGCACCGGAGTTATATAAAAGTAAAGACGGCACTAATACTATAAACTGGATGACAGGGTACAATATGAGAGGTCGAAAATGGGTGGGAGATGCTTTATTCAAAATATCACACGGTCCTCAAAGTCAGCAATATCAAAATTGGTACGAAAGCAATGCTAGTAGTATTAGAAAAAAAGGAGTATTGTTTTTTCCATTTCTAGACGTTATGGGCAAGCAACAGAGCGTTTGGCCCGGGCGGTACCAATCTGGGCCTTTGAAGAAGGGCATGGGAAGCTTTAACGATAATGCTATAGCTTTATCAAATGCTATAACTAATATTAATAATTCTGGATTTGGTAGTAAGCTACTTATGATTTTAGCTATTCATGATGCATACTGGGGGGTAGTCAATAAGTTTTATGATTATGCCGTACAGTCAGAAATTAGAGCTGTAAAAGCATTAGGACGAGGAAATTTACCAGAAATAAAAGGATCTATAGGAACATTGTTTAAATTTCTTTATGCGTGGGCAGAGATAGATTATTATACATCACAAAATAATATTAGCTTTTTTAGGAATAAACACAGATATGCAACTTAATCACAAAAGGAACAGCAAAATGACAGTGAAAAAAAAGAACCTACTAACAGAAGAACTATTAACTAATAAACCAATGGTGCGCCAGGTAGCAAGGGAAAAGCTAGTACCATTGCTCGCCCAAAATGGATATAGTCGTGAATGTGTAGAGGTTTTTGAAGAATATTGGGCGCCGGCGTGTTTAGCTCCAATAATCGGTGCCACTTTTGCCGCGGTCGCAAGAGAAAAAATGTGGATGTCATGGGATACATTTGCCAGAATGCCATTAATGGCATTTAAAACTGTAAACCAGATCGTTCCTGGAAATAGAGCAGATCAAATTAAAAAAATATTTAATTCCGAAAAAGTTCGAGCGCTTGGCCAGGTAAACAAGAAAAAACTATTTTTTGTTCTTGTAGTAGCTACAATTACTGGTGTCGCGACGACAACAACTTTCAATATGATAACTAGTCAAAAAACTAAGGAATCATTAACAACGACAATAGGCGACGCTTTAAAAATGATAGTACAGTATCCTGTTGCTTACCTTGGTAGTTATTTTAAAATATTTAAAAATTCTGATGTTGGTAAAGGTGTTGGACTACAAAGCAATGATTGTGCATTAGTAGTTTATAGTTTACTTGCGGCGGCCGGAGCTGTGACTGTGCTTCTTAAAACAAAAGGTTTCCGGCCTGTTGCAAAAATACAGGATCTTGTATTTGAATTTTTCGCGAAAAGAATTAAAAAAACAAGAGACACTATAGGCTCACTTATGCTTAAAAATCTCCCAGATCACTTAGAAGGAAAACAATTTTTGCCTAATGCTAAGGAGTTTTTTGAAGGATTGGTATCAAACACGTCAAAATTTAATAATGAAACACTGCAGCAAGCTAAAAATATGTACAGAGATCGGTTTGGAGATGATCTAGTTGATGAGGCAGATGATGTTATAGAGCTAATATGGAAAGATGGAATATATCAGCAAGATATAGTTGTTAAAGAACTCGCAGAAGAAGCTGGTAATGCAGCTCGTCAATCAGACAACATACTCAGAGACAAAGCAGAAGATTTACAACAAATGGGTTTCGATCTTGATAACACTCCGTTAAGGCTTCCGGCACCCGATGCGGATGACCTCCCAGCTATAGTTGCGAAGGCTGATTCCGCTTTTAAATCCGGTAATGCGAAAGAAGCTTTGGATAGTTTAGATGAACTAGTGGATTTTTATAAATCTATTGATTTAATTGATGACAAAATCATAAAACAAGAAGTAGATAAAGTAATTAAAGAAGTAAAAGATCAATATCCAGAGGCAACAGACTTTGAACTCATAAGGATATTAATTTCCAAGTCAGATGATATACTAGCACAGGTACCACTTCCTGTGGCTGCAAAAGGTGCGATTGCAAAGATTGCAAAAACAGATTTAGACGTTCCGGATACTGAAATTGCAAATATTATAGAAGAGCAAGTAGACGACTTATTGTTTTACTCGACGGGAAATTTACCAGGCGTTAATCCTCTTGCTATCCCAGACATGAGAGATGAAGCTGTTGAATCCACTATGAGCTATTTTCAAAAACTTAAAGAAAAAGTTCCTGCAAAGCACGCATTAATGTTGGCTGTCGCAGGGGTAGGCACTATTTTAACTGCTGATGCCATATATTCTAAAAAAGAGTTCAAACCAAGCGGGTCTCCATATTACTTTGATGATGACTCTATCTACTCCTTTTTAAACGGGCCGACCGGTGCAAAGAACTACATAGAATACAGGAATAGTATTCTTAGTAATAAAGATTTAATGAATGTATTGAGTAAGTTAATATTTAACCAAGATGAAACAGCTGTAGGGAATTATTTATCGGAACTTTCGAATGGAAAGATTGATGGAAAAAAAATAGATCAAACTAAAGGTATTGAAGAAAAAGCAGAAGAAGCAGTTAGAGGTTATGCAGAAGTCATAAAAAATATAGGTGTCCCCGGGGATGTGATGGATAGTCTCAGTGCTCAAGCAACTTACGGCATATCAAGCTCAGACGAAACAACTATAAACAAAAGAAATGCTATGTTTCAAATGGTGCTTGAAATGTTTCTATTTAATGACGTTGTATTTAATCAAATAAAAAAATATTTCAAGAAGATTGTGCCGACGGCGGATCCGCCAAAGCGCCTTATAATTTTAAAGAAAATATTTTCTTTTGACAAAGCTAAGCGATCTAGTGCTATAGCAAAACTTAACAAAATAGAAAATTTTTATGCAAAAGACAATAGAGAAATGAGAAAAAGTGACACTAGTGTAAATGAGGTAAAACAAATGAGTAAAAAAGATTTAAGAAGTTTTGTTCGGGAAATTCTAAATGAAAACACTGGGCAAGGATATGGAAAGTATCCATATCACTCAAATGAACATAGCGAACAAGAGCCAGATCAAGATTACAATGTCGAGTGGGGCGCTTTTGTAGATGATGTGTGTGGTTCAAAAAAGAAAAACATTGATGGAGATCCAAAGACAATTGAAGATATGTCAGTTGAAGTAGCAAAACTGCTAGTAAGGGATTCAGATTTATTTAGAGATGTTCTTGAGATGGCTGGTGCAAATAAGTCTATTGGAGTTGAAATCATGAATCAACTTAAAGCGTCAATGGAAAAGAAAAAGCTTGATAAAGAAATGAATGTATAGTAATATAGTTTAATGCAACACATAGTCAAAAAAAATTGGGTGACTGGAAGTGATCAGCAAATAGACTTCTATGATTTACTTAAGTTGACTAGAGAATACTTACTAAAAGGATCCAAAATTTTTATCGGATCCGATTCATTTATATCTAGGGATAAAGTATGCTTCGCTTCAGCTGTCTGTTTACATGGCGGCGAAAAAGGAGGAAGATATTTTTTTTATAAAGATTTTCTACCAAAACCACAATATTCTCAACTAGTAGCAAGAATAACTGAAGAGACAAGAAGATCAGTAGAGATTGCTTGTCTTTTTATGGATGAATACAACATTGGTCCACATAACATTGAACTGCACCTTGATGTCAGTCCATTTGGGACCAATAACGGCACCTCTAAGTACTCTGATATGCTTAAGGGGTACGTACAGGGCTTTGGTGTTGATTATCGTCTTAAACCGGACGCATGGGCCTCTCAAACAATAGCGGATAAACATTCAAAATGAGACTAAAAGGAAAATTAGAAAACATAAGAAATTTTCACCAAGAAGTATACTCTGTGTCTATGAATGATTTGGTGGATGTGTGGATAGAAAGCTTCCATCCATATGGAACTGTACTAGTACTATTTGATGTAGGAAGATATTTTAAAACTCTGCAAGATTGTGGAATACTTTGCTCTCAATTAAATGCATATGATAATAAGATATTAACAATATCGCTTGCTGGTGTGGATGAAGGGCTAAAAACAATGGATACAATAAAATCTTCTGGAATATCCCCGATCATGTATCTTTATGATGATGCAAAATTAATTTTAGATAACATAGAGTCGTAAAAAACTAGTTATTTATGGTCCGGAGACCAAAAATGATAAGAGTAAAAATAGTGCCAAATGATACAAAGACTGTTGCAAAGGTTGTTTTCATAAATGAAGAGGATCAAGTGCTTATGCTTAAAAGATCTGATTATGTTGATAAGTTTGCAGGTGAATGGGACCTTCCAGGGGGTCACCTGAAGCAAGATGAGAGCTTACTTGATGGTTTACGTAGAGAAGTAGAGGAAGAAACTGGTCTCATTGTTGAAAGTCCGAAAATGATTGAAAAACAAGCAAATTTACACTTTTTTTACGCAAAATACCCTTCCAGACCGATAAAGCTCAGTCATGAGCATACTGGTTTTAAGTTTTTTCACAAAAAAGACTTAAATAAAGAAGAAAAATTTCAAAAAGTAGCTTTAAAAGCCTTGGAGATGAAAAATGATTAAACTTTCAATAAAAAAAGATGATATAGAATTTAATACTGGTTTTTTGAAGCCAAAAGACAGTTTATATCCTAAATTTTGGAAAAATAACAACTTAAACCCAATTGTTGCAAGAAAATTGATGCAAATTGCTGATGACGTGATCAAATCTTTAAAATTGGGCGCCGATGTTGAAGATATTATAATAACAGGTTCTATAGCTTCTTATAATTGGCATGAACTATCTGATATTGATTTGCACTTTATGTTGGACTTCGAAAAGATCGACGAGAACTTTGATTTAGTAAAAAGAATGCTAGACCAGATAAGAATAAACTGGAACAAGAAGCATAACATACTTATTGACGGAAAAGAAGTAGAAATTTACTTTCAACACTACACAGAACCACATGAAGCTAATGGAATTTGGTCCTTGCAGCTTGAAAAGTGGTTAACAGAACCGGTAAAGATAAATCCAGAAATAGATATTGCAACAACGGAAAAAAAAGCAGAAGCTATAGCTAGACAAATTGAACACCTATTTGAAATGTTTCAAGAAAAAAAATATAAAGAGTCTTATGAGTACGCTGGAAAAGTAAAAGTAAAGATTGCAAGAATGAGACAACTAGGATTATCTGATGGTGGTATTTATTCTCCTGAAAATTTAGCTTTTAAGATGTTAAGAAATTCTGGTTATTTAGAAAAACTATCTGCGTTAAAAATAGAAGCATACGACAGAATGATGTCTTTGAGTATAAAGAGTGGTACCATCGATGAAAACAAAGTTTGGCGTAACTATTTAAACCAGGGGGACAAGTAAGTGCCATTTAAAAGAAAAGGAAAGTGTGTTTTTAAAATAAACAAGAGTGGAAAGATCGGCAAAAAGAAAGGCTGCTCAAAATCAGTTGCAAAAGCAAAAAAATATGTAAAAGCTCTTTACGCTAATAGTGATGATGTAATGGCAGAGATAAAAGATTATTTTCGAAATCAACAGGATGAAGATTATCTTGCTTTTGATGACCATCCGTTAGCGGACGTTGAATCTTTAATGGACCCTAATAAGCCTGCCCCTTGGGACCATTTGACTAATGATGAAGATGACGACGTAGACATAGATATAAAGGATAAAATATGAACTTTTTAGATTGGATGAATATGAATATGATAATAGATATAGCATTTCTTGTATTTTCAAGCGCCATCGTTTGGAAATTTAGAAACTTGCAAAAGCAAATGTTAGAAATAAGATCAGACCTTAACGTAACTATGAAAAATCCTAATGCCGCGAAAAGATTGTTAAAAGAAAGACGATAGTTTGCTATTCTTACACAGTAATCACTGAAAGGAACAAAAATGATTGCTGATGTAGTCGTAGATCTTCAATATGGAGACTGCGGAAAAGGAAAAATAGCGCATGCGCTTTGTAGAGAAAATAAATATACTCACGTTATTAGATACAATGGCGGCTGTAATGCTGGCCACACCATTTATCATAATGGTAAAAAGTTTGTAACACATCATATCCCCTGTGGTGTGTTTTTTGGAATCAAATCAATCATCGGTCCTGGTTGTGTTGTTCATGTCGATACATTTTTAAAAGAAATTGAAGAATTGGAGGCTGAAGGTATACCTGCTAGGAAATTAGTACATGTCGCGACAAACACTCACCTCATAACGGACTTTCACAGGGCAGAAGATGGTAAAGACGAGGCCATTGGCACTACAAAGAGGGGTAATGGTCCCGCTTATAGGGATAAGTACGGCAGAAAGGGCGTTAGAGCTATGGATGACCCTAGATTGCAGCCTTATATTATCAGCATGTATCATGAGTTGTACGAAAACGAGGATTACAATAACATTGAAATACTTTTCGAGGGCGCCCAAGGATTTGGCCTCGATGTTGATTGGGGTGACTATCCTTATGTTACTTCTTCGCATTGTACCGTTGGCTCTGCATTGTTAAATGGCGTTCCTCCA
>MDTB01116221.1_pt1 | contig 10829 bp, 11 predicted proteins | sample 811161 | NCBI WGS metagenome assembly MDTB01 (sample SAMN05326650, study PRJNA326480) | marine metagenome | isolation source: seawater | place: Mediterranean Sea | collected 2009 | reverse complement strand
GAGATATGCGAATGGCGGGATAGACGGGACTCGAACCCGCGACCTCCGGCGTGACAGGCCGGCGCTCTAACCAACTGAGCTACTACCCCAAATCGCGAATGGCGAATAAAAGCAAGGAGGCAGACGGAAGTCAAGATACAAGATTACCATCTTAGGATGAGCTTTTAAATGAGGCTCTGGTAATTTCTCTCCTTAGTCCAGATGAGGCGGAGAAAAAACTACCAATTTGGCTTGGAGAAGTTTAAATTTAATGCAGTCTGAAAAGGATGAATTCTTTGCGGGTGGAAAAAATGGAATTGGGTCCAATTGCTACAAATGCCTTTCTTTTGTGGGAAGAAAATGGCAATGGAGAGGCTGTGCTGATTGATGTGCCTCCATTTGCCAAACAAACGGTGCAGGCGGTTCTTGATCGCGAAAATCTCACTCTGAGTTCCATTTGGCTAACTCATGGGCATTGGGACCACATGGGAGGAGTGGCTGAATTTGAGTTGAGAAATATTCAAATACTTGGACACAGGGATGATCAGATTATGTTTGAAAAACCTGGGATTATGTCGAGCTTTGCGATTCCGGGTATGGAACTAAAGCCAGTGGAAATAAACAGGTGGGTGGAGGAAGGCGACCAATTGAATTTATGGGGCAGGGAAGTGGAAGTACGCCACTGCCCTGGGCATTGTCCGGGGAATGTGATCTTTTGGATTAAGACAGAAAGAAGTTGTTTTGTGGGAGATGTGATTTTTTCGGGTAGTGTGGGTCGGAGTGATTTACCGGGTGGGAATTTTGAGTTTTTGGAGAATTCAATTCGGAGTAAAATCTACACTTTGCCAGATGATACAATTCTTCATCCGGGACATGGGGAGGATACCACCGTGGTAAAAGAGAAAAACTCGAATCCTTTTGTTAAAGCTTAAGATTTTACTCTTTAAATTCAGTATTTTGCTTTGGCTCGAAAATGATTAAAGTTCTTGAAGGCAGAGAATTCGATGAAATCAAGGAATCTGAACTCGTTGATTCTATTTTTCGGAATGGTGGAAGTTTAAAAGAAATACTTGATTTTGATTACCGCGAGGAACAATCGGTTATGGCATCTTCGGTGGTCAAATCACTAAATGATGGTTCGCACTTGCTTTTTGAAGCGGGCACTGGGGTTGGTAAAAGTCTTGCCTATTTAATACCTTCAATCATCCATGCTAAAAGGAACTCAAGACCTTGTGTCGTTGCCACAAATACCATAAACTTACAGGAACAACTTCTTGAAAAAGATATTCCTTCCGTAAGAAAAGTTTTTGAGGCGGTTGATACATTGTCGGAGTATGCAGATTTTCGTTGTGCATTGCTTGTGGGCAGAGCCAATTATCTTTGCTCAACCCGACTACACAGAGCCTTAAGCGGGCAGACAGACTTTCTGGATGGGGGACAGAGAAAAGAACTTGAGAGGATTGCTAACTGGGCAAATACAGAAGCAGTGGAAGGTATCCGGCAGGAAATTTCGCCCCCCCCGTCCGTGTCAGTTTGGGAACAGATAAATGCAGATTCTTCGATTTGTTCAAGTAAGAGATGTCATCCCGAACACTGCTTTTATAGAAGAGCGCGCAATAGAGTGGAACGGGCGAATTTGGTAATTGTTAATCATAGCCTATTATTCTCTTTGCTCGGTGCGGGTTTTGGACCAGATAACGAAGACGGCGGAGTTCTATTTGCAGATGACTTTATTGTTTTTGATGAGGCACATGAAATCCCAGAAGTCGCAAGCGAGCATCTTGGATTGTCCTTAAGTTCCTGGTCTCTGGAAACATTTCTGAGAAGATTATATAATCCAAGAGGTCGCAAAGGCTTACTTAAATCGATTGGCCGGTTGTCAGATTTTGAGGCGGTTGAAAATGCAGTTCTGGCGGTCGAGGATTTCTTTCAGATTTTACATGTTGATACATTGGGAAACAAGGATAGATCCCGATTAGTCGAAAAAGGACGTTTGCCCATGGAAATTTTCCCTCCATTAAGCTTGGTGCTTAGAAAACTTATCGAATTAGGCGAAACTTGTGAGGATGAAACTACAAAGATCGAAATAAAAGATCAGGCAAAGCGAATGCAGGGATATTTGAATGGTTTGTCTGATATCTTTGATTTAAAGGATCCGGATTCCGTGTATTGGATGGAAAGAACTGGAAAAAAGAATCAAATCATTCATTTGAGAAGTGCTCCCCTAAAGATTGCCGAAATTTTAAGGGAGCAATTATTTGCTAAGAAATCATCGATTGTTATGACGAGTGCCACCCTCACCCGAAAAGGAAAAGCGGATACTTTCAAAGAAGAGGTTGGGGTGGATATCCTTGATCAGAAAATAGTACTTTCTCCATTTGACTATGAAAACAATATGCAGGTTCGTATTCTTTCCGATTGTCCAGAACCACAAGGCAAGGACCGCAGTTTGTATTTGAAATTTTTGGTTCGTGCAATCGACTCTGCAGCAAAATCTATTGAAGGCGGGACTTTAGCCTTATTTACAAATTTTGCTGATCTTGAATATTGCTTTCATAACCTCAAATCTTCCTGGGGAAGACTTGGTCGTTCTGTTTATGCGCAAGGGCAGGGATATTCACGATCCGAGTTAGGTGCGAGAATGATGGAGGAGGGTGATGTTTTACTCTTGGGTGCAGAAAGCTTTTGGAAGGGCTTTGATGCAAAAGGACCAAGTTTGTCTCAGGTAATCCTTACCCGATTGCCTTTCGAAAATCCCGGACACCCAGTAATGGAAGCTAAAACTGAAAGATTGTCTAAAGCAGGTAAGAGTTCTTTTATGGAGATTACGATACCTAGGGCAGTGATTCGGTTTCGTCAGGGAATTGGCAGACTAATTCGTTCGCACACGGATGTCGGTGATCTTCTAATTATAGATTCGAGGATTATAAGCAAAAGGTATGGGAATCATTTTTTGTCCGAATTGCCTAAGCAAAACTATGATTTAGTTAGCATACTTGATTTATTGGGTGATATAGAGTAGGAATACTACCGAATAACTATTTTTCTTTTGTCCATTGACTTCATCTACAAGTATGTTTCCCTGTATCCAATAGCCCATATTTCAAATGCTCATTACCTCACATGGACATAGTGACGTAGGATTCGTCCGAGAAAACAACGAAGACTCCTTTTTAGTGGATGATCACAAAGGAATCTACTGCGTTGCTGATGGTGTTGGAGGCTTGCCTTTTGGTAACCTAGCCAGCCGCATGGCGGTCAAGCTTTTCTCGGCAATGGTACATGATTCTGAAGATTGTTCCGCAGCTGACGAGTTGCAACAACTCTCGCACAGGGTACATCACGATATTGTGGAGTGTGGTCATTTAGTGGGGGGAGATAATGGTATCGGTACAACTTTTTCTGCAATTCGTTTACTTAGTGACCGCTGCCTTTTTTCTCATGTGGGAGATTCATCGATCTATTTTAGCAACGGCTCTGGTATCAAGAAAATTTCTAAATGTCATACTCTTGGTGATGAATTGATTGAGAAACATGGTCCTGAAGCGGCCAACGACATGCCAGAACACTACATGCACACTCTGACCAGATGTATGGGACAAGATATTGACTTCGAAGTTGACCTTGGTGAGCAAATTCTTTCTCCAGGAGATCAGCTTTTAATTTGTTCGGATGGTGTGACAAACATGGTCGAGTTGGATGAAATTAATCAAATGATGAGTGATCTGGAACCCAAAGATTTTATTCATGCTTTGATTGATGCTGCCAATCAAAATGGCGGGGTTGATAACTCCACTGCCGTAACCCTCAAGATTTCCTGACACTGGGTACGAAATGAGCAGTAAGATTTCTGGTCTGCTCGAAAAACTGGAGAAGAACCCTGCTCAGGTTTTTCACCGATACAGTTTGGCTCAAGCCTATTTTGACGCCGAGGATTTTCAATCTGCTTGCAGTGAGTTTGAAAAGTGCCTTTCAACAAAACCTGACTGGATGATGGCCGCTCTTTCTATAGCCAAAGCTTACATGGAAATAGGGGAGATTGACAGAGCCATCGAGAAGTTAAAACTCACCATAGACCTTGCTAAGGAACAGGGTCATGATGACCCGGCAATGGAAGCCACAGAACTGCTTAAGGAATGCGGTCAAGCAAGTTAATTCAGTTTTTAAATTACGTTTTTCTTTAATGGGAAAGTTATACGGTCGACTTTCTCTGGTTAGTTCCCTGACCTTGTTCTCTCGATTCCTGGGACTCGCCCGTGACATGCTTTTTTTTAGTTGCTTTGGAGCTTCATTAATAGGGGAGGCCTTCATTCTTGCATTTACTTTCCCGAATTTATTCCGAAGAATGCTTGGCGAAGGCACGCTGAGTTCCGCCTTCATTCCAGTCTTTACAGATACCCTGAAGAAAAAATCCGAACAGCTTGCATTAAACTTGCTAAGCGAGGTGACTTCGAGGCTATTTTTGTTTCTTGGGATATTTACAGTTTTAGTTTGTTTGCTTTCTTACTTTGCAAGTGCTGGTTCTTGGTTTAGCCAAGAAAAGTGGGAAGTAGGTTTACACTTAAATAGTCTTTCCTTTACTTATATCGTGCTGATTTGTAGCTCAGCCATATTAGTTGGAGCACTTAATTCAAAAGGTCGATTTTTTGCAGGAGCATTTTCCCCGGTTTTGCTTAACCTGTGTATGATTTGTTCGATGGTCATAGGTCGTTTTGTCCTTGGTTTAGAGATTATGGTTATGGCGGTAATCCTTTGCGGCAGTGTTGTATTTGCTGGAATTCTACAACTTGCATTACCTTGGATCCAACTGAAGAAAACGATGAATTGGAAATGGCATTTTACCATGTCTAGTTCTCCAGAAATAGATGCGATACGCTCTCTTTTTTGGGTGGGTGCACTTGGAGCTGCAGTTGGCCAAATCAACATTTTAATTTCAAGGTTTTTAGCCTACTCTTTGGACGAGAGCGGTGGACTGTCTTACCTTTTTCTTTCTTCCCGCCTTGTGGAATTACCGCTGGGAGTATTCGCCATAGCGATTTCTACGGTCTTTTTTCCTAAGATGTCAAAGGAATCAAGTTCTGATAATAAAGATGCTTTTTGGGAATCTGTTTTTACTGGGCTAAGAATGACTGCGGGAATAACCATTCCGGCGGCAATTGGACTAGGTTTTTTAGCTGTACCGATTCTGAGCGCTTTATTTCAGTGGGGTGAGTTTGGGTCCAGTGAAGTCCAGAAAGCAAAGGGAATTTTGTCGATCGCCTGCATCGGTCTTCCCTTTTACGCGATTTCCACCTTTCTCGTAAAAGTTTATCATTCTAGGAAAAACATGACTTTCCCATTGCATGCTGCTACGATAAGCATGTTGTGTAATTTAGTATTTAGTGTTGTTTTAATGCAAGAATATCAAGTTCATGGGCTCGCATGGGCTAATGTGTTGGCAGCTGTATTACAGACGACATATCTTATGGTTCGGCTCGATGGGATTAGGTTGAAAGAAGTTTTTTCGAACAAACCGTTTTGTTCATATTCAATTGTGGTTGCTTCGGTATTTATGTCTGGAATCCTTTGGCTTTTAAAATACTTAGAAATATTTTCTTCCTCTAAACAGGACAGTTTTATCTTTTTAATTCTCGCAGTTCCACTGGGTGCAGGGGCTTACGGTTTTTGCTTATATTTGTGCGGTTTCCCAGAGCTGAAATCGTTGGTTGGCAAAATTAAGTCAAACAGATCGGTTAATTGATGCTCAATATGATTTTTACGATAACATTGACAAAAGATAGTCATTAAAAGAATCTTCGAACTATTTATGGAAAATTCAAATAAAAGCACAAAAGGTTTCACTTTAATGGAATTAATGGCAGTGCTTGTTATTATCGGCATTCTTTTCGGGATTATATTTACCGGGGCAGGTTATTTATTCAGTGCACAAGAAGACAAAAAGGCAAAGGCTGAGATTGAAACACTTGCTTTGAGTTTGAAGCGTTATAAATCAGAAATAGGTGATTTTCCATTGACCGATTCTTCGGATAATGAAGAAAAACGAGGTAAAATTCTTTTTATGACTCTTTCAGGATGGATTGATAATTATGGGGATGTGATACCTGCCGATGAACGCGGACAATCGTTTTTGCCGTCTGATAGTTTTACTTTAGGCAAAAACGAAGGTGGCGAAATCGACACATACACGCTTACAGGAGATCAGTTATTGGGAGAAATTGATGAAAATGAAGAGATTTTTATGATTGATCCATGGAGCAATGCCTATGTTTACGAGTATCCCAGATCGGATGGTCATTCAGGTTATTTACTTTTTAGCAAAGGTCCTGACGGAAAATCTTCAAGTTTCGACTCAGAGCTTACCAGCACTCCCGAAAAACAGGGAATTGACGCAGACAACATACCAGATTCTGAACCTGGGAAATGGAAATAAAATGGAAGACTTAAAATTGATGAAACAAAAAAATAAATCTAAAGGATTCACGCTTATCGAACTACTTGTTGTGATCGCAATTTTGGGAGTTTTGATGGGTTTAATTGGACCTAAAGTCTTTGATATTTTGAGCGGTTCAAAGGGGACTAAAACCCAATCAATCTTTAAGTCATGGGTTACACAAATCTATCAATACAAAGAGCACTATAAATATTATCCTCCATTTTTGCTTGAGTATGACGAAGGGGAGCCAGTTTTACTCTCAGAAGATGAAGCGCATGACTCATTTATTGCTGCACTTCGTGGAATGAAATGGGATGTAGGTTCACAAAACTGGGTCCAATTGGATGACGCACTTTTGGAACAAAATCGAAAAGCCAGGCAATTTCATGCATTTACTGAAGATGAATTTGGAGAAGAAGGCTATCTGGCAGATGCGTGGGGCGGTAGAAAGATTAGAATGGTTGTTGATCAAAACGGTGACGGATTGATAGAACTCTCAAGCCAAGCAGTCGAAGAAATTAAAAACGCTCTTAAGACTGATTATGAAGAAGAGACAGTTGAAGAAGCCGCAGAAAAATTCAAGGTTATCCGAGACAAGGTAGGTATCTATGTTTTGACTGACATGACAGGTGAAACTGATACGGAAAATGTTTTTTCCTGGGACATCAAAAAGTATTTGTCTGATTAATAATTCCAAAGTCTTATTTTTATGAATAAAAAGACTCAGGGATTTACTCTCATGGAACTATTGGTTGTTCTTGCGGTAATGGGAGTGATGATGGGTCTTATTGGCTTTAGCCTGCTGGGGGGAGGTGGAAATGAACTTGGTGCAGCCCAACGTGAATTGCTAGGGTTTGTACAGAAGGCTAGATCGCAAGCAGCTCTTTCCGGGCAGGAAACAAGATTACTAGTATGCAACGACCCTGAAGAAGAGCAAAGATATCACCGATATGTCGAAATTGTAAGTAGAGATTCCAATGACAGTGAAACCTGGGTGGTCGGAGGAGAGGGAGTTTTTCTAACAGACAGGGTGTACTTCGTTCCCTGTGATGAGAGCAATTCTTTGCAGGCGGATGGTTGGAGGGAGGATGCTTTTTCAATTTGGAGTAATGATGATAATGAAATTTTCAACCTTGAAGAAGCCTTTAAGGGAAAGAGAAAAGAGGGGAGTGGGGAAGAATACAATTACTTGTCTTTTGATGCATCCGGGAACTTAATTTGCCAAGAAGATGATTCTGGTGTGCTCCAACCACCCAAGTTGGTCCTTGCCATTGGAGAACCTAATCCTGGGGACCAGGAAAAGGTATTGAGGTTTAATGAACCCAATGCAGTTGCCGGGATTTTGCTAAGGCAATTTGGCGGATTTGCAGTTTTAGACATTAACGATTTCGTCAAGCCATGAAGTACTTGGTCGCGAGAAGCAAAAAAGGATTTACCTTACTGGAGGTCGTGATTGCCCTTGCTGTGTTTGCTTTCCTAATTGGTGGTTTACTTGGGTTTTTGCCTTGGAGCGTTGAGGGAGTAAGCAAAGTCAGGGAACAGGACACGGCATACGGTTTAGTGGATGCGGTGCAGATAGAATTAGAAAGAATGGGTTTTTCGTTAGTAGAAGCCTCAACCAACCGACTGACTGGTTTATACAGTTCTTTTGATTTCCCCCGGGAGTCAGTTAACCAATTTGACCTTTTGTTGGTTGCAAAGAGAAAAGGGGGTCAAGTGGCATTCGAACAGGTGGTGTCAAATGAACCTACTGCTTTTCTTAATGGAGACCAACTGGAAGAGGGTACAAATCAAGAACTTTTGACCAAAGAGATGGGTGGTGTTGTTTACTTTAACCTTACTCCGCAGCAAGACCCCATTTCTTTGTTTGGGTATGATGATGGGCATAAGGAGACTTTTCCTTGGTCCACCCGGTGGATTCCAGAGGAAGAGAGGTATTATTTAATTAAATGCTCTCAGTTTCCATTGGAGCATCGGCATCAGCACCATCCAAGTAATGGGTTCCTGGGGTTGCAAGTAGATATTCAATGGCCTTACAAAGTACCTGATCCATCAAACTCTGAAGGATACAGGCGAATTCCTTTTAGATTTAGGAACCATTTTCGTTTGCCAATGGCAATTACCCGCTAGCGAGATATATTATTTGGCTATGCTCAAACATTGGTTGCTAGCCTCTCGTCCCAAGACATTAATCGCTTCTGTATTACCAGTTGTCAGCGGAAGTTTGCTTGCTTACGAAAATTCTCAAAAGTCTTCCATATCAGTGTCGATGCTTTGCTTGTTGTATTGCATTTTTATTCAAATAGGAACGAACTTTTCGAATGATTACTTTGACTTTAAAAAGGGTGCAGATAAAAATCGAGTACTAGGTCCAAAGAGAATGGTAAGTTCGGGATTGTTAGTGCCCAAACAGGTTCTTGTTGCCTCCTTATTAATTTTGGCTCTGGGGTTTGCAATTGGTTTGCTAATTATGGTTATCGTAGGAGGCAGTAAAGTGCTGCTTTTAGTTGGTGTAACTAGCTTTTTATGTGCACTGGGTTATACGGGTGGACCATTTCCTCTTGCCTATCGAGGACTGGGGGACCTTTTCGTAATTCTGTTTTTTGGATTGGTTGCCGTAGAGACTACTCATTATGTACTTTGCCTTTCAGTTGGTTTAATTTGGCAACCTAATTGGATTTTATCTATTGGAGTGGGGTTTGTGATCAATAATTTATTGGTTGTCAATAATTACAGAGACTACCTGGAGGATTTGAAAGTTGGCAAAAAAACTACGGTTGTAATCTTTGGTCTAAAATTTGGACGTTTTCTATTTTTGATTGGAGTACTTGTCTCAACTCTTTTAATTCCAGTTTTAGTGCCTAGCGCTTGGTCTACTATTTTTTTGTTACCCCTTGGCTTATTCTTGTGGCTCAAATTACATAAGGCACTGATTTACAAAGATTACAGTAGGATTTTGTCGCTTTGTGCAGTAATGATTCTTTTCTACACTCTTTTTTTGCTATTTGGGTATTTGGCTGAGTAATACATACTAATCTTCATGTACACACCTAATTTATCAGAGTTTAAAAACTTTAATCTTTTGCATCTGCTCGAAACTTGTTTTGGTACACCGGAGCAAAGCCAGCGCGTTTGCATTCTAATTGACCTTCCTGAATTAAATTTGTTTTCAGAGATGTCATTCCTCCAAAATGAGAGTTTTAGAGTTCAAGCGCACGCGATTGACAAGTTCCTCAATCCTTTGAGAGGTCAAGTTGGCAGAAACTTCAATGTATCGAAAACTGAAATTTTCGCCTACAAAACAACATACGGAAGCAACCTTGACCCTGATGATGAGGCAATGAATGAAAATGGAGAGATTGTTTCATTGGATTCGGATGTTTATCCAAATTTTGACCTGATTCTGGCTATCACTGACTTTTCTTTGACCGCACCTCTCACTGCAAAAGCAAAAGAACATGGTTTCCGGGGAGCAACATTGCACGGACTGAACGACATCATTTTAAACTCTGGTCTATCTGTTGATTATCGTGAGGTAAGTAAGCAGGCGGAAGTTTTTAGAAAAGTACTCACCAATTCCGATTATTTTACTCTTGAGTTTGAAACCCAAGGTCAAACTTTTGAGTTGAAACTGCACTGCAACCAACAAGATGCACAAAAAAGCCATGGCCTATGTCCTGGCATTAAACCAGATGTTGCCAATCTTCCTGCTGGGGAAGTTTATTTTGTCCCTGAAAATGCCGAGGGTTCCTTTCCCTTCAGGTATTCTGATGGAACCATTGCCGAAATGAAAGTTGTTAACGGAGCAATCACTGAAGCGGTCCTTATCAAAGGCGACGATTCACTTACCACAGCAAGAAATAAACAATTAAGAGAGGATCCCGCAACCGGGATTTTGGGGGAACTAGGTTTCGGCACCCAACTTCTTCCCTTCTCAGGTAAAGACATACAAGACGAAAAGATTTTTGGCACTTGCCATGTTGCAACTGGTCGAAGTGATCATTTGGGGGGGAACTTGACACCAGAGCTTTTCAATTCCAAAATGAATGCATCTCATGACGACATTCTTTACGCACCCCCCAAAACCCCTGAGATCACCGTTACCAGCGTTAGTATGTTTAAGAACGAACAAGAACAGCAGATTTTTTCTTGCTATGAACCTACTCCGTGGTTGCTTGATCAAATTTCCAGCGTGTATCCTACGGAAAAGTTCACAACAGCGGTCTAGTCATCTATTTTTTTTACTTTTTTACTTAGTTTCACTCAACTGCTTTGGCTTTCGTCCAGTGCCTTCGGTTCCTTCTGTGCCAAGAGTGAGTTCCGTTCCTAGTGTCACAAAAATTAGGGCACCGCTTTCCCCTAAAGCACCTCTTGCCCCGAAAGTCCGCTACGCCCGAAATGCACCTAAAGCTCGTTT
>MDTB01003110.1_pt1 | contig 10829 bp, 9 predicted proteins | sample 811161 | NCBI WGS metagenome assembly MDTB01 (sample SAMN05326650, study PRJNA326480) | marine metagenome | isolation source: seawater | place: Mediterranean Sea | collected 2009 | reverse complement strand
AAATGTAGGAATAACTTCATCTAAATTGGAAAAGATCATGTAAAGGCCCATAAAAAAATAAAGCCCAACCATTACAGGAACCAAGCTTGAAGTGACTCTAACAATAGATTTTAAACCTCCAAAAATCACAAAAGCACTAACAATGGAAAGAAGAGCCCCGATAATTAACTTCCACTGAAAGTCACCAAAAGCTAGGTATCTATTAGGATCTAAAACGTTCATGAATGTTTGTGTTAATTGATTTGCAGTAAAGGCTGGGAGAACTCCAAAAAGACCAGCTATAGAAAACCAAATAGCTAATGTCTTTCCCCATTTTTTCATGCCTATTTTCATGTAGTACATTGGGCCACCTAATGGTTCTCCATCTTCTTGGGCTTCTCTAATTTGAACTGCAAGGGTACAAGAATAAAATTTAATAATCATTCCAATTATAGCAGTGATCCACATCCAAACTAAAATTCCAGGCCCTCCCATATGAATTGCTATAGCAACTCCAGAAATATTTCCCAAACCCACTGTAGCAGCAAGGACAGCGGAAAGTGCTTGAAAACGAGAGATACCTTTGTTTTGCTCTTTGGAAAAAAGTAGCTTAAATGCCTTTTTGATTTTTAGTAAAGGATAACCCCTACTATGAAAACTTAAATAAAGCCCACCTCCTATAACGGCAAAAATCATTATCCACTCTAGGGGTTTAATCAAGTTTTGTAAAAGTAGCTCAAGGTGTGAGATCCATTCTGCCATATCGAAAAATATGAATTAATTTTTAGTTAGAATTAAAAAACAAAGCTTACTATTATATTTTCATTCAAATATTTTGATTTGATTTAAAAAACAACAAACTTTATTGAAAAATCTAAGAAAATGCACACACGAAGAGATTGGCTTAAAGCATCAATGGGTATAGGAGGGCTATTGTTATCACCTTATTCATCAATTACAGAAAAAGAAAAAGAGAACTTCAGACCTCGAAATTTAGAATCAACTGTTAGATTGAGCTCTAATGAGAATCCCTATGGACCATCCAAAAGGGTTTTAAATAGAATTAAGGATTCCTTTGAATATGGTTGTAGGTATCCTGGAAAATTTTCAGATGAACTTGCAGATATTTTGGCTAAAAAACACGGTGTTAGCTCTGAATCTATTATAATAACTGGAGGTTCAAGAGAAGGGTTGAAAATTACAGGTTTGACCTATGCTTCAAAAGGAGAAGAAATTATTACCGGATATCCTACATATCTCACTATGATGAAATATGCAGAAAATTGGGGAGCTTCAATTAATTGGGTACCAGTTGGTGATGATAAAGGATATGACTTAGATGAAATCGAGAAGCGTATTTCTTCTAAAACATCATTAGTTTTTCTTTGTAATCCTAATAATCCTACTGGAACAATTGTCCCATCAAAAAAACTTCTTGATTTTTGTAATTCTGTGAGCAAAAAAACTCTAGTCTTTTCTGATGAAGCATATTATGATTACATAGAAACTCCCAATTATCCAAGTATGATTAGCGCTGTTAAACGTGGAGAGAATGTTGTTGTCTCAAAAACCTTTTCAAAAGTCTATGGGATGGCAGGATTAAGATTAGGATATCTAGTTGCAAAACCTGAAATTGCTAATAAAATTCGTAAAAATCTTGTTGCCGATAGTAATATTCTTGCTATTGAAGCAGCTAAAGAAGCGTTGATGGATGAGAGTTTTTATAAATTCTCTGTAACCAAAAATAAGCAAGAGAAGCAACGGATATATAAATTATTGGAGTACCTAAAATTGGATTATATAGCCTCACATACAAATTTCGTTTTTTTTCATTCGAAGAAGGATATTAAATTGCTAGGATCAGAAATGTTAGCAAAAGGAGTAAGTATTGGACGTCCATTTCCTCCTTTTAATGATTGGTGTCGAATAAGCACAGGAACTTCTGATGAGGTTGACTTATTTATAAAGGCAATGCTGGAGGTATACGAGAGCTAACATTATTTTTCTTTGACTATTATATAGGTTGCTTTTACCCCAGTGGCTAGATTCCAGCGATTGGAGCCAACTAATTTGCCATTATCGTCAAATACGCGAACTTCAGCTGTATTAGGGCCAGATGCTCCTTGATTTAAGGCAACAAAATCAATTTTATTAAAGCCCATAACCAAATCAATAGAGATACTTTTAAATCGTTCTTGGAGTAATACTTGAGATACAACTTCCACATCATTAAGCATAATACGAATCAAGTCGCCATCGGGAGATTCATGGTCTCTTACAGCAATTTGAACAAACTTGCCATTATTTCGGAAATCACCTAGATATTGATCAGTTTTAAATAAGTTCGGATTTTTTTCATTTTCAGGCTTTCGGTTTAATTTCTTTAAATATTGTTTACCTAGATCCAAAAACTCTTCATTTTCACCAAATCGAAGTCTGGGATTATCAATATCGTTTTTAGGATCTTCAAACTCTATTTTAGGATTAAAGAAATCCTCTGAAAGGAAAGACTTTTCTTTTTTAGGCTGAAGCAAACTGGCGCCTTTTTCTTCAGATTGTGGAAAGAGAATTTCTGGGGATTTACCTGATTCGATATTTTTTTGACCCCAACTCTTAACCAAGTAAAAAAATAAAAATATTAAAAAGTAAAGTCTAGACCAGTGCATTATTTAATTTTTCTAATCACAAACCTAGTAGGAAATACAATTAAACTCAAGTGTTTTAACAACTATTTAATTTCGAAAGTCCTTTTTTATTTACCTTTAGCAAAATCAAAAAAATAGTCTTATGCAAATTGCGACCTTTGATTGGCTTATTATTTCACTTTTTTTTATAATTACTTTAGGAATTGGAATTTATGTTTCAAAATCTTCAGGGAAAAGTGCAAACGAGTTTTTTCTTTCTGGAAGAAGTATGCCATGGTGGCTTTTGGGCTTGTCGATGGTAGCAACAACCTTTTCAACTGATACACCGAATTTAGTGACAGATATTGTTCGCACTAATGGAGTTTCTGGGAATTGGGTTTGGTGGGCTTTTTTGATTACCGGCTTGTTAACAGTTTTTGTATATGCTAAGTTGTGGCGTAAATCAAATGTGAGTACTGATCTCGAGTTTTATCAGTTACGTTATGGAGGAAAACCAGCAAGTTTTTTAAGAAAATTTAGAGCAATATACTTGGGGATTATATTTAATGTAATTACTATGTCAGCAGTAACATTAGCAGCTATTAAAATTGGAGGTATTATGCTTGGCTTAGAGCCATGGCAAACAGTTATTTCAGCAGGATTGGTCACAGTAACTTTTAGTGCCATAGGTGGATTCAAAGGTGTTGTTTATACTGATGTTGTTCTCTTTTTTGCTGCTATGGGAGGTGCAATTGGAGCTGCAATTTATTTGGTAAATATTCCAGAGGTTGGAGGAATAGATTCGTTACTTTCAAATGAAAATGTTGCAGGGAAAATATCTATTCTTCCTGATTTTGGAAATCGTGAAGCATTAATTACACTCCTAATTATTCCCCTTGCAGTTCAGTGGTGGAGTTCTTGGTATCCAGGTGCAGAGCCGGGTGGGGGAGGTTATATTGCTCAGCGAATGTTTGCAGCAAAAGATGAAAATCATGCGATTGGCGCTACCTTCTTTTTTAACATAATGCACTATGCACTTCGTCCTTGGCCGTGGATTCTAGTTGCATTAGCTTCTTTAGTTGTTTTTCCTGATCTCGAAAGTATTCAAAGTGCCTTTCCAAATATAACAGCTGATAAACTGGGAAATGATCTTGCTTATCCTGCCATGTTAACCAAGTTGCCTTCAGGGCTTCTGGGATTAGTTTTAGCTTCTTTAATATCTGCATATATGAGCACTATATCCACACAATTAAATTGGGGCTCATCATACATTGTTTATGATTTTTATCAAACTCAAATTAATCCGAACGCTTCCCAAAAACGGTTGGTCGCTGTGGGACGTATCTCAACAGTTTTGCTGATGGTTTTAAGTGCACTTTTGGCTTTATTACTTCAAAATGCCATGCAATTATTTAACTTACTTCTTGTTTTTGGTGCAGGCACAGGTCTTATATTTATTCTACGTTGGTTCTGGTGGAGGATCAATGCTTGGAGTGAAATCACTGCGATGGTAGTATCTGGACTAATTTCTTTGATTCTCACAATACCATCTGTAAAGACATCTTTTTTTGGAAAAGATGCCCTAATGCCAAGTTGGGCAGAGTTCCCTTTTGTTGTTGCAGTTACAACAAGCTTATGGTTACTGGTGACCTTAATAACACCAGCTGAAGAAAAATCAGTGTTGCGTTCTTTTTACAAAAAGATTCAACCAGGAGGGCCGGGCTGGTTTAAAATTGTAAAAGAAGCTCAAAATGAATCAATTGAATTAGTTGACGAAAATGAGGGATGGAGTGTTCCTTCAGGAATTATTGCAATGTTACTTGGCTGTGTTATGATTTATAGTATCATGTTTTGCACTGGATACTTTATCTACGGAGATTATAAGTTAGCATTTCCGCTTCTAGGGATTTCCATCGTTTCTATATTTTTATTAATTAAGACATGGAAAAAAGTAAAAGTAAATGTACTTTAAATCTATCCTAAAATTATGCCCGCTATTGTAGCGGACATTAATGATACTATGGAACCAGCAATCATAGCCTTAAATCCGAGTTCAGTTAAAAGCTTCCTTGTTTTTGGAGCGATAATACCAATACCCCCAATTTGTATCCCTATTGAGGCAAAGTTTGCAAAACCGCAAAGCATGTAGGTTGCCATAATTACAGATTTTTGATAACTAAAATGAGTGGGACTCATAAAGTTTTTAAGTTCAACTAGCTGCGTATAACCGACAAATTCACTTGCAACTAATTTGACACCTAAAAGTTGCCCCATAAGAGCTATATCCTCAAAAGCTACACCTATAACCCACATCAAGGGAGCAAAAAGATAACCTAATAAAAACTCAATTGAAAAACTTTGATAAGGTGTATTAATTGATATCCAATTATTAATTCCAATTATATCTCCTAAGCCAGAAAAAATACTACTTATCATAGCAATTAATGCAATAAAGACTAAAAGCATAGCAGCGACATTTACAGCCATTTTGATTCCTTCTCCAGTGCCTATCGAAATTGCAGATAATAAATTAGAACCAATTCTATCATTTGAAATATTTATGTCTGCTTTTATTTTATCAGTTTGTGGGTAAATGATCTTAGAAATTACAACTGCTCCTGGTGCAGCCATTACCGATGCAGCTAAAAGACTTTTTGCAAACTCTAGCTGCATTAAAGGGTTATCCCCCCCAAGAAAACCAATATAAGCCCCTAATACACTTCCTGCAACTGTTGCCATTCCACCTACCATTACTAAAAAAATCTCCGACCGATTCATTTTTTCTAAATAGGCTTTTATCAGTAAGGGTGCTTCTGTTTGACCCAAAAATATATTTCCTGCAACAGAAAGACTTTCAGCTCCTGATATTTTAAATATTTTCGTCAAAGCCCATGCGAGAAAACCGACTATTTTTTGGATGACTCCAAAATAGTATAAAATAGAACTCAATGCAGAAAAAAATATTATAACAGGTAATGCTTGAAAGACAAAGATAAATCCATAAGTTTCAATATTACCAAACTCTCCTAAAAGCATTTTTGTTCCCTCTCCTGTATATTCTAGCACCTTAATAAAGAAGCCTCCCATAGTTTCAAAAACACTCTTGATAAAGTTAATTTTTAGAACTCCAATTGCAATAAATACTTGTATTAGTAATCCAATCCCTACTGTCTTCCATGGAATAGCTTTTCTATTATTACTCAAAAGATAGGATATGAATATCAAAAAAACTATCCCTAAAATACCCCTTGTCAAAGAGGTTAATGAAAGGCCTGAATTTGGAATTAATTCCATAATGTGGATTATATTCAAGATAAAGATAAGAATTCACATATCTTTGAAACAAGAAATTGTTTGTTGAATGACTATTTTTATAAGACTTTTTTTATTTCTTCAACTTATTAGTTGCGGCAGTGAAAACTCAGAATTATCATCAGAACAATCTTTAATAACTAGTTCAGTTCAAACTTCAAACAATAATTCAAATTCTAATATTTCCATATTAGATAGTCCAAACTTAAATAAAGGACCAATTAATTTTGAACAAGCCATATTAAGTTTTTCAGAGCAAAATTTACAACCCAGTAATAGGGCTTCAGGGAATTGGGGAAGATTTGGAGGAATAGGCTCTGTAAATCTGGCAATAGAATATTCTGATAATCCTGATAGAAATGGGTTAAACGAATCTTCAAAAGTTATTAAGGTAACTGAGCCGACTGGAATTCAATCTTGGGCAGGATTTTATTTTGTCCTTGAAGATGAACTTATTTTCCCTCAAGGCAAAGAAGCTATCTCAATTCAGTTCTATTCTCCTGGGCCAGGCCATATTGTACTTTTAAAATTAGAAGATGAACTTACAAATGATGCATTTGGGAAAAAAACAACGGGAGATCTTTTTGCAGAAACTAAAGGAACTGGATGGGAAACATTGGTATTTAATATTCCACTATTAGAGGGCAGAAATGGAATTTATAATACCATTACAATGATTTTGGGGCATGATCTGTCAAACCAAACGCAAGTCATTTATTATATAGATAACTTTAATTTTTCACCTCCATCATTACTTAATATAGATCTCTCTAATATTGATTCAAGTGAAGAATTTACTTCTTACTCTGGTTATCAGTTAGTTTGGAATGATGAATTTAATTATGAAGGAGCTCCTTCAGAAGAAAAGTGGCATCTTCAATACATACCAATTGATCAGGGGGGGTGGGCAAATAATGAAAAACAGCATTATACTAAAAGGAGGGACAACTCCTATGTGAGTGAGGGGACTTTAAAAATAATAGCTAAAAGAGAGTATTATGCATATGAGGGTTTAGATAAGTCTTATACCTCAGCTAGATTAAATTCCAAATTTGATATCAAATATGGACGAATTGATGTTAGAGCTAAACTTCCCAGTTCCAAAGGAACATGGCCTGCAATATGGACCTTGGGGACAAATATTGGAGAGATTGGTAATTATCATGGAAACTCTGAGGGAAATGTAGGATGGCCTGAATGTGGTGAAATTGATATCATGGAACAAGATGGAACGAATAAACAACTTCTTTATGGCACCTTTCACTGGGCTGATAGTGGTGGGCAACAGGTTTCTTTTGGGTCGATTAAAGATATTTCTTCCTTAAACATTTCTGATTTAACTTCTGAATTCCACCTATATTCTATGACGTGGACTTCGTCTTCAATAAAGGTTTACATAGACAACTTACTTATAACAGATTTAGAGAATACTTCTTCGGTCCCATTTGATAATCCTCATTATTTACTTTTGAATATTGCTATGGGAGGGAATTTAGGTGGAGATATACCTGGTACTTTTGAAGAAGACAAAATGGAAATTGATTATGTTAGGTTCTATCAATAATTAAAAATTTGTTGACTTTAAAATTCAGTATTTAAGGTTTTTTTAATCATTTCAATAGTTGTCATTATTTTAATTTTATGGACACTATCTATGTAATCACCTTGAGAAATTTTATTTTCTAAATATTCAAGTAATTCTTGCGAAGAGGTTTTTTTCATTTTTTATAAATATATAGGAACTTCGATTAATAAAATTCTGCTATTAGAATCTATTTTAATACTAAATTTATCGGTTTCCCAAATACCTAAAGCATCTCTTTTCTTTAATAATTCTTCTTCGATCTCAGCTTTTCCATCGATAAGAAATACATAAACACCGTTGCCCTTTTTATTAACATTGTATTCTAATTGTGTTGGTTTATTAAAATCTCCCATATGAAACCATGCATCTTGATTAATCCACATATCTCTTCCCTTTGACTCGGGTGTAATGATAGGATATAAGGCATTAGTTTTTTTAAGGTCCTTAATGCTTTTTTGATCGTATCGAGGAATGGTGTTTTTTTCTTTAGGTAAAACCCAAATTTGAAGAAGATTCACCTTTTTTTCTACACTCTTGTTGTACTCACTATGAAATATACCTGTTCCGGCACTCATAACTTGAACTTCATCAGCTTGAATTAACCCAATATTATTCATACTGTCTTTGTGCTCAAGTGTTCCTTCAAGTGGGATGGTGATTATCTCCATATTATCATGGGGATGTGAGCCAAAACCTTTACCAGGGGCAATGATATCATCATTTAATACTCTGAGTGCACCAAACTGAATTCTTTTGGGATCAAAATAATTACCAAAGCTGAATGAGTACTTGGCCTGAAGCCATCCATGATTAGCTTCTCCGCGATTAGATGAAGCATGAAACATTTTTTTCATAAGAGTTCTTGACTGTTGTAGGTACAAATGTAATAGTTATTTTTGGGTTTTCTTTTGTTCCAAAGATTTTTTGGTTTTGACTAAAGTATCAATTAAGTTTCTTTTAGAGTTAAAATACTCAATAAGAGTCTTAATTTTGGCTTCGTTTTCCCGCTTCTCACTTTGCTTTTGTTTTTCCTCAGCAATTGTGTTTTTAATTTCCATATAGGTAGTAGCTATAAATCCAATTATAATTGCGACACATATAACGTAAGCTATTATCTCTTCTGTATCGGAGAGGTACATAATTTTTTATATTTGCACAAATTTAAATAATAGGATTTAGGATGAAGATGTTAGAAGGAATAATTTTGCGATTTTTGAGTTTAAGTTTAATGTGTATTTCTCCAACTATTGTAAAATCACAAAATAAAAGTAATACAACTACAATTACTCTTAAAGAGGTATCGCTTAAAGCTCCAAAAACGCAGACACCATCAAGTTTGCTACCCATTTCTTTCAGCAATAGAGATTTGTCTTCATTTCAGGGAATTTATCAGCAACTCAATCTTCAAGAGTATTTGGGTTCAGTACCTGGGTTGTTTACTCAAAATGCCAATAATTATGCACAAGATTTGAGAATTTCATTGCGTGGTTTTGGTTCACGTGCTGCTTTTGGAATAAGGGGAGTTAAGATTATTGTAGATGGTATTCCTGAAACAACTCCCGATGGACAAGGGCAGTTAGATAATCTTCCACTTGGGCTTTTAAAAAGTTTAGAAGTAATTCGCGGACCATCGTCAAGCTTATACGGAAATGCTTCAGGAGGGGTCATTTATCTCAACACATTGGATAAACTTGAAGGTCAGACAGCAAAATTTAGGGTCAGCCTTGGTGCTTATGGATTCCAAAATTATCAGCTAAGCACTTCTTTAGAAAATGGTAAAACGGTTGCTTTGATTCATGCAAATCGAATTAAAACTAATGGTTACAGAATAAATAGTGGTTTAGAACAAAACCTTTTTAATGTTAAAGTTAAACAATTAATTTCTGCTAATTCAACTATTCAGTTCCAGTTGAATTATACCAATAGCCCAATAGCAGAGGATCCAGGAGGATTAACTCTTGAAGACACAGAAAGCAATTGGACTCAGGCTCGACAAAAGAATCTCGATTACGACACCTATGAGAGCATTGATCATTTTAAAGCAGGGATCAGATGGTTTCAATCTTTGGGTAGTCGATGGGATATAGATACTTATGGTTTTTATTCCTTCAGAGACTTTTATGGTAAGCTGCCCTTCGAAAATGGAGGAATTATTGATCTTAATAGAAATTATTTTGGTGTTGGAACCAGATTAAATTACAAGCATGAGGAACACCGTTGGCAAATCGGTCTAGAAACCTCTCAACAACAGGATCAACGTGATCGATACCTGAATGTAATGGGAATTCAAGGGGCAAGGAGTTTTTCACAGCTAGAAAGTTTTAGGAATTTTGGGATATACATCTTGGATGAGGTAAAATGGAATAATTTACTTCTAAGGACTAGTTTAAGATACGATGATTCTCGCTTGGGTGCAGATTCGGTATCTGAAGATCAGATATATCAAGTCTTAAATCCAAGCATAGGATTGAGCTATGAGATATATGAGAATCAAAGGCTGTTTGGCAATTTCTCTTCAAGTTTTGAAACCCCCACTTTGTCTGAACTATCCTCAAATCCAACTGGTAAAGAAGGACTTAATTTGGATTTGGACCCATCAAAAGCTACAAATTTTGAACTAGGATGGAAGGGGTTATGGGGAAAAACTAGAATTGAAGCTAATGTATTTTTTATTGAAAGCTCTAATGAAATCCTTCCATATGAAATAGAAGCTTTTCCTGGAAGATCGTTTTACAGAAATACTGGAGCTACTCGGCGACGTGGATTTGAGCTTTCAGGATTATATATCTCAAATTCTTGGGAAGTTCAAGCAAGCATTACACAAGCCAGATATCAATTTAATAATATTGAAATGGAAGAACGCAATGCACTTCCTGGAATACCAAACAGTCAGTTTTTTCTTCAAATTATGCACATTACGCCAACTAAATGGAAACTTCAACTTACAGGTGAAAGCATAGGGAAATTTTATGCAGATAATGCTAATATAGTTCAAATTAAAGATTATCAAAAAATTAGACTCCAAGGAGGAAAGACAATCACATTTGGAAGTACAGAGCTTAATTTTTTTGCAGGGATAAATAATCTTTTTAACGCTAAATATTTTGATAATATTCGCTTAAATGCTGTTGTTAGAAGATATTATGAGCCTGCACCAGGGCGAAATATATTCCTCGGACTAAGTGCAGGCCTATAACTAGTTTTTTACGTACGAGCATTTGTTTTTTATTGATTTAATATTATTTAAGAGCAATAGACTTGGACCTGAATATTGGTAATACACTTTTGTTATCTTTACTTTATGAGGGCCACTATTACAACTTACCTTT
>MDTB01124051.1_pt1 | contig 10830 bp, 11 predicted proteins | sample 811161 | NCBI WGS metagenome assembly MDTB01 (sample SAMN05326650, study PRJNA326480) | marine metagenome | isolation source: seawater | place: Mediterranean Sea | collected 2009 | reverse complement strand
TTTTGGCGTTGTAGTAAAAAAACTCAAATTTTTTACATCTATTTTAAATTTAATTTTATTTAAATTGATTTCTACATTAGGAACATTTGATTTTATATTCTTTTCTATTATAGAGTTAAACTTACCTGTTTCATAACCAATTGTTGATAAATATATTATAGTTAGAATAATTAAGAAAATTAAAAAAAAAAATGAATTTAAAATAATTTTTTTCATTTATTTGTTTAAAACTCCCGCTTCGATAAAGCTGTCTATTTCGCCATTGAGCACAGCCTCCGGATTTGTATTTTCTGTTTTATTTCTCAAGTCTTTTACAAGTTGATATGGTTGTAAAACATATGATCTAATTTGGTGCCCCCATCCTATATCTGTTTTTAAACTAGATTCTTTTAAATTTTCTTTTTCTCTTTTTTGTAATTCATGCTCATAAAGTCTCGCTTTTAACATTTTAAAACATGTATCTTTATTTTTATGCTGAGATCTTTCATTTTGGCATTGAACTACAATTTTTGTAGGAAGATGTGTGATCCTAACTGCACTATCAGTGGTATTAACATGTTGTCCCCCTGCTCCACTTGATCTGTAAGTATCGATTCTTAAATCATTTTCATTTATTTCAATATTTAAATCATCATCTACAACTGGGTAAACCCATACACTAGCAAAACTTGTGTGTCTTCTTGCTCCGCTATCAAAAGGAGAAATTCTAACTAGTCTATGAACGCCAGACTCATTTTTCATTAATCCATATAAATTCATCCCATAAACTTTTAACGTTGAAGATTTAATACCAGCTTCTTCACCTCTATGTTCGCTTATAACTTCATAAGAAAATTTTTTTTTATCAAACCATTTTAAATACATTCTTCTCAGCATTTCAGCCCAATCTTGACTCTCAGTACCTCCAGCACCTGCGTGTATTTCAAGATAAATATCTAATGAGTCATTTTCTCCAGATAAGAAACAGAATACTTCTAATTTTTTACTAACTAGAAACAATTCATTTAATTTAAATTCACAATCTTTAATAATTTCTTCATTTTTCTCCTCTATTCCCAAAGAATATAAATCTTTAAGATTTTTAATATCATTTGTTAAATCATTATGAGATGTGATTAAGTTTTCGTAAAATTTTTTTTCTTTAAGAATATTTTTAACTTTTTTTTGATCTTTCCAGAAATTTGTGCTTGATGTCTCTTTAGTAATTATCTCTAGTTTCTTTTTAATCTCATTTTTTTCAAAGATACCCCCATATATTTTCAAGGATCTTATCTATTTGTCTCAATGATGTTTCAAAAGATTGCATTAGTAAAATTGTCTGAATTTAATTAATTTATCATAATTATAATTTGAAATTAATTTCTTATTATTAAGACTGTTAATATCTTTTTTTTTAAAGGCTTCAAGGATAAAATTTTTATCGTCAAAATCAGTTTGTTTTCCACTGTTGTAGTTTATCGGTGCAAAATATATCCCGTTAGGGACTTTAAATTCTTCAAATTCATCTAAAAATAAAACCCCTTTTATAAAATTTTTAAATATCGGTAGCGCAGCTTTTGAACCAGTCTCATATTTTCCCAGAGTTTTAGGATTGTCAAAGCCAACATAGACTCCTACTACTAAATTTGAATTATAACCTATAAACCAAGCATCGAAATTGTTATTTGTTGTTCCTGTTTTTCCAGCTAATGGAACATTTAGATCTTTGAGTTTTTTTCCAGTTCCTCTTTCAACTACTCCCTTAAGAATAGAAGTGATTTGATAAGCGGTTTGTTCACTTATTACTTGTGAATGATTAAAATCAATTTTTGGAAAACCTTCCTCATTGTTATTTTCAGTATACCTATCGCATCCCATACACTTAGCAAAGTTCGACGAATATATGGTCTTTCCTCTTCTATCTTGAATACGGTTTATAAGTACTGGCCTTATTTTTTTTCCTCCATTAACAAAAGTTGCATAACCAGTTGTCAAGTTAAGCAAAGATGTTTCTACGGAACCTAATGATACTGATAATAGTTCAGGTATGTCCTCATAAATTTCTAATTCTCTAGATAAATTTAAAATTTTATCTACACCTAGATTTTTTGCAATTCTTACAGTCATTAAGTTTCGAGAATATTCTATTCCTTTTCTTAAAGTCGACGGCCCATAAAATTTTTTTCCATAATTTTCTGGTTTCCAATCCTTTAAGCCTATACCTTGTTCAGCAATAAATGGGGCATCTAGGACAATAGAATTTGGAGCTAAGCCATTTTCAATAGCTGCTGCGTATACAAATGGTTTGAATGCAGATCCAGGTTGTCTTTTTGCTTGTGTTACTCTATTAAACTCACTCGAAGCATAACTAAATCCTCCTACTAAAGCTTTTACTTCTCCAGTGAATGGATTTAAAGCTACTATTCCACCATTTACATTTGGGTACTGTTTAAGCTCCCATACCTTTTTATTTTCTTTTACAAATACAATATCACCTAGATCAAAAATATCTGAGATATTTTTTTTTTTTATAGCCCATTTTAAATTTGACTTATTAATTTTTACATTTTTGTTTTTTTTTGTTTTTAAACCTAAATGATTTTCATTTATCTCCGTAACTTCTGCTGTGTCCCATTTTAATGTTGAGTCAATATTTAGATCTTCCAATTTTTCTTTCCATTTCATATCTTGATTTTTATTTGTAATTGGCCCTCTCCAGCCTTGTCGTCTATCGTAAGATTCTATTCCATTTCTCAAAGCATTTATTGCTTCTATTTGAAAATTAATATTTAAAGGTGACTTAATGCTAAGGCCCTGAGTATATAATTTCTCAAAACCATATTTATCTTTAATAATCCTTCTAACTTCCTCAGTATAAGAATTAGCTTCATTTACTATCTCAATTTTTCTTCTTTCAACTTTAATTTTCTTTTCTTTTAATTTTAAATATTGCTCATTATTAATAAATTCATTTTGAAGTAAATTTTTTAAAACTAAATCTCTCCTAAATTTAGCCTCTTTTGGATCTTTGATTGGGTTATAACGACTTGGTGCTTTAGGAAGTGCAGCGAGGAGTGCTGCCTCGTCATAACCTAAATCTTTTATTGACTTATTAAAATATTCTAAGCTAGCTGCAGCAACACCATATGTTCCTTGCCCTAGATATATTTGATTAAGATAGAGTTCTAAAATTCTTTTTTTTGAATAGGCTTTTTCAATTCTAAAAGCTAGAATTGCTTCTTTAATTTTTCTTTTTATTGATACTTCATTCGTTAATAAAAAGTTTTTTGCAACTTGCTGGGTTATTGTAGATGCACCCTCTAATCTTTTGTCGCCTAATATGTTTTTTATGTTATTTATCGTAGCCCTTAAAATTCCTTTAGCATCCACACCTGGATGATTAAAAAAATTTTTATCTTCGGCAGAAAGAAAGGCATTTATTACTTTATTTGGTATTGAATCATAAGGAACAAATAACCTTTTTTCTAAAGCATATTCTGCAATAAGTTTTCCATCTTTTGAATATACCCTGCTTGATATTGGTGGTTGATAATTCGATAGTTTTTTATAATCTGGCAAACCCGAGGAAAAATAAAAAAAAGTTGAAAAAATTAATAATAGCAACGAAATGAGTATTATAATTAGTGCTTTTAAAGAAAAATTAATAAATTTAAACATGTAAATACTAATTTATATCATTAATTCTGGCTATCTTAAGGCATTTAGATTATAAGAACTTAATGATATTTAGTTATTTAAAGAATAAAAAAATTATGATTACAAAATTAATGAATATTTCAAAAGGAATTCAAATTAAATGGACAAAAATTTATATATCGATGCATCGCATCCTGAGGAAACTAGAATCGTTCTTAAATCAAATCTTGCTATTGAAGAATACGAATACGAAGATAAAAATAGGGTAAATTTTAAGAACAATATTTATTTAGGAACAATCAGTAGAGTTGAGCCATCTCTCCAAGCTGCATTCGTAGACTTCGGAAGAGTAAAACATGGTTTTTTAGCGTTTAACGATATCCAATCAGACTATTACCAAATTCCGTCAGCAGATAAAGAAAAGTTAAAGAATGCAGAAGAAAAAATTCGAGAAGATTTAAAAAATACGAATTTAGAAGAGGTTAACAACAATCAAGAAGTAACTAATAACGATGAAAAAAATGAAAATACTGAAGACCAAAATAAAAATTCTAATGCAATGGTTACTGATAACAAAAGTAATTATAGAGAAAAACTCAAACATACTTATGGACTTAAAAAGTATAGAATTCAGGAAGTTATAAAGCCAGGACAGGTTATACTAATACAAGTTCTAAAAGAGGAAAGAGGACAAAAAGGAGCTGCTCTAACTACTTTCATTTCTTTGGCGGGAAAATTCATGGTTCTGATGCCAAATACAGCAAAGGGTGGAGGTATATCTAGAAAAATTTTTAATTCAAATGATAGACAAAAAATTCGTGAAATTTTGAATAAAATTGAAATACCAAAAAGTATGGGAGTTATAGTAAGAACTGCAGGTGCAAATAAAACGAAAAATGAAATAGAAAAAGATTTTCAAAATACTTTTAAGACCTGGGAAGAAATAAAAGATAAAGCTGTAATTTCGAATGCTCCTTCTTTAATTTATGAGGAGGGTGATATTATTAAAAGAGCTTTGAGAGATATTTATGATAATGATACAAAATATATCTATGTAGATGGCAACGAAGGTTATCAAAAAACAAAAAAGTTTATGAAGGAATTGATGCCTAAAAATGCTAAATATGTAAAGAAGTATAGGGGTAAAATACCATTGTTTCATGATGCTTTAATTGAAAAAGAATTAAATAATATCTTTGAACCAACAGTAAAACTGAAATCCGGTGGTTATTTAGTGATAAATCCAACGGAGGCTTTAGTTGCGATCGACATAAATTCTGGGCAATCAACTAAGCAAATGAATATTGAAAAAACTGCTTTAAATACAAATCTGGAAGCAGCAGAAGAAATTTGTAGACAAATAAAATTAAGAGATCTGTCAGGATTAATTGTTATAGATTTTATTGACATGTTAAATTTTTACAATAAACGAATGGTGGAAAAAAAAATGAAAGAATGTGTTAGAAAAGATAGAGCTAGAATTCAGATTGGTAGAATTAGTAACTTTGGTTTATTAGAAATGACAAGACAAAGACTAAGAGAAGGCTCAATTAGATGGGAAACAAATTTATCTTTGGAGTCATTTTCACAAAAAATTGTCAAAAAAATTGAAATGTTGGCATTCAATAACAAAATTAAGGTTATAAAAGCCTATGTGCCTGACAAAGTTAAGTTATACATAGATGCTAATTTATCAAAAGAGTTAAGCCATTTTCAAAAAAAGTATTTATATAAAATTGATTTTTTAGAGAATGCTCAATTAATAATTCCGGAATATAAAATAGAATTACTTAATAAATCTAAAAAATTAATTAATACAATTGAACATATAAATCACATTAAAAATTTTAATTCTGATATAAAAAAATATTCAAAAATTCAAAAAATTGACAAAAAAAATCAAAAAATAATAGTTAAAAAATCAAAAGACAAAGAGGAAGCTAAGAAAATAAAAAAACCAAGAACTCTATGGATAAGAAAAAAAAAAGCTAGCTAATCACCCCTTTTTTAGGAGAGGAAGCGATAGCAAAATTATTTTTTTTCATGCGACCAGATAAAAAAGATTTTCTTCCAGAGATGACTGCATATTTAAAAGCCTCAGCCATTTGAATAGGGTTTTTGGCAAGTGCTATAGCTGAATTAATTAATACTCCATCACATCCCATTTCCATTGCAATTGTAGCATCAGAGGCAGTTCCTATACCCGCATCTATTATAATTGGAATTTTAGATTGTTTAATCATCAAAGAGATATTTAGTTTATTATGTATTCCCAGACCAGAGCCTATTGGCGCGGCTAACGGCATTATTGCTGAGGCACCCATATCCTCTAATTTTTGTGCATGTAAAATATCATCAGTACAATAAACTAAAACTTTAAACCCTTCTTTAACTAAAACTTTAGTAGTTTTTAATGTTTCAATCATATCCGGATACAAAGTTTTTTTATCTCCTAATATTTCTAATTTTACCATTCTCCAACCACCAATCTCTCTAGCTAATCTTAAAGTTCTCAGTGCATCTTTCGAATTAAAACATCCGGCAGTATTTGGAAGATAAGAAATTTTTTTTGGATTTAAATAATCCATCAATAGAGGTTTCTTCTTATCTAAAATATTGACCCTTCTAACTGCTACCGTGACCATATCTGCTCCAGATGATTTAATTGCTTTAGCAGTCTCAGAAAGATTCTTATATTTTCCAGTGCCAACAATTAATCTTGATTTAAGTGTTATTTTATCTATTTTAAAAATATCCTTTTTCATCTTAGCCTCCACCGATAAATTGAACTATTTCAATTTTATCCTTGTTTTTTAACTTTTTACTTTTGTGCTTATTTTGAGGTAAAATTTTACCATTAAGTTCTATAGCAACCTTTTTTCTATTCAATTTGTATTTTTTTAATACATCTGTTACTGAAAAATTTTGCTTTACTGTTATTTTTCTTCCATTTATTTGAATTTTTGCCATAATTTAGTTATCTATATTAATTATATCAAACTATGTTTAAAATTATAATAATTAACGGACCCAATCTTAACCTATTAGGTGAAAGGGAAAAAGAAAAATATGGTAACACGTCCATAGACGAAATAAAAAAAAAATGCTTATCCTTTTCTAAAGATCATAATATTAACCTGTCTTTTTTTCAATCTAATGTTGAAGGTGAAATTGTTAATGAAATACAGAATGCAAGAAATAATCAGAATAGTTTAATAATCAATGCTGGTGGGTATACACATACCTCTGTTGCTATACACGACGCATTAAAAATTTTAAGAATTCCTATAATTGAATTGCACATTACAAATATTTATAAAAGAGAAGATTTTAGACAAAAATCTTTGATAAGTAATGTTGCAGATGGTATAATTTGTGGTCTGGGTGCTGAAGGCTATACATTAGCCTTAAAAGCTTCTATAGATTTGATAAAAAATGAAAATTGATAAAAAATTAATCAAAGAACTTGTAGGTTGTCTCAGTGAGTTTAATATCACTGAAATAGAATATCAAGATGGAGAAAAAAAAATAAGAGTTTCTAAAGCGCTAAAAAGTTCTGCAGAAAAAAAAGTAACCAGTGCAATTGTTTCATCAAATAAAAGTGTGTTAACTGAAAGCAGCGAACAAAAGGGAAATAGAGTTAAATCACCTATTATAGGCACTGCCTATTTAGCTCCAGAACCTGGTGCAAAAAAATTTATTGAAGTTGGTGATAAAATAAAAAAAGGTCAGACAGTAATGATAGTTGAAGCTATGAAAACAATGAACCACGTACCTTCAAGTATGGATGGGACTGTAAAAAAAATTATGGTCAACGATGGTCAGCCGGTTGAATTTGGCCAAACTTTAATTATTTTAGATTAACAAGATGTTTAAAAAAGTATTAATAGCTAACAGAGGAGAAATAGCTGTTAGAATAATAAGAGCATGTAAAGAATGGGGAATTAACACTGTAGCAGTTCATTCAGACGTTGACTCGGAATCAATGCATGTAAGATTAGCCGATGAAAGTGTATGTATTGGATCTCATCAACCTCAGAATAGCTATTTGAATATTTCAGCACTAATGTCTGCTGTAGACTTAACTGGAGCTGAAGCAATTCATCCTGGATATGGTTTTTTGTCTGAAAATTCAAAGTTCGCTGATGTTGTGACAAAACATGGTATTAAATTCGTAGGCCCCAGCTCTAAACTAATAGGAGAAATGGGTGATAAGATTCAAGCAAAAAAAATAGCAAAAAAAAATGGTTTACCTATTATTGAAGGCTCAGATGGATCAGTTAAATCATACGAAGAAGCAAAAAGCTTATGTAAAGAAATTGGTTACCCAGTTCTAATTAAGGCAGCAGCTGGTGGTGGTGGGAAAGGAATGAAAATTGTTGAAAATGAGTCTAGTCTTTCAGAACTATTTTCTTTAGCAAAAAATGAAGCAAAAAAGTATTTTGGCAATGATGAATTATATATTGAAAAATATTTCAAAAATCCAAGACATATTGAGGTTCAAATTATGTCTGGGAAAAATAGAACAGTTCAATTAGGTGAGAGAGACTGTTCAGTTCAAAGAAGACATCAAAAATTAATTGAGGAAACTCCAAGTCCTGTCCTTAGTGAAGAACAAAGAGCAGATTTATTAAATAAAACTGTAAAGATGGTAGAAAATATTGGTTATGAAGGTGCTGGAACGGTAGAATTTATTTATGAAAATGGAAAATTTTATTTTTTAGAAATGAACACTAGAGTTCAAGTCGAACACCCAGTAACCGAAGTGCAAACTGGTATAGATATTGTTAAAGAGCAACTTTGGATAGCATTTACTGGAAATACTGCTTTAAAACAAGAAGATATAAATCCTAGAGGTCATTCTATTGAATGTAGAATAAATGCTGAAGATCCCTCAAAAAACTTTCAACCAAGTCCTGGTACAATTTCAGTTTGTCATCAACCATCGGGATTTAGAACAAGAGTTGATGGATCGATTTTTCAAGGGTGTAAAGTTACACCTTACTATGACAGCCTTATAGCAAAAGTTATATGCAAAGGCAGAAATAGGACTGAAGCTATTCAGAGAACTTTAAGATCCTTAGATGAATTTGTGCTAGAAGGAATTACTACAACAATAGAACTTCATAAAAAGATATTAAATCATAAAAAATTCCTGGACTCTTCTTTTGATACTAATTGGTTGGGAAAAGAAAAATTTTATTAAGCATTTTCACATCCAACCAGCCAGATATCATATATTGCATGATCTATAGGGGTTAAAGAAGGATTTGAAGAGAAAGTCCACCCATTAAAGATGAAAACTTTTTCATTTTGATTTTCTGAAATATCTTTGACTTGCAAATACGCTACTGAGTTACTTTTTGTTTTAAGATTGTCAGAAATTCCACATTTTAAAGCTTTGATTTCTAATAACCCAAATTTAGCTGTTTCACCAAGTTTAATTTTTATTGGAATTGTTTTGGCAGTAATTTTGTCTAAACCAATTAAGTTTACAAACTTAATATTATCTTTTTTTTTATTAACTAGACTTCTTTCTTTAATCTTTATATTTGAGCTTGAAACAGGATCTTTCTCATTTTCTAAATTTTCATAACTAGGTTCTAAATTTTCTAGATTTATTATTGGAGCTGAAATAATTTTATCTTCTGCGTGTAAAATTGAAAAAAAATGAAATATTATAAAAAATGATATATATTTAATTTTTCCAAGTTTCATATAGCTTAAATTTTATTTTTTTAGATATTTTATTTGGTTTATAAGCGTTGCTAGTTCCTGATAAATTTTGTGTATGACTTTTCTGCCAATTATATTTTTTTGTTGTTCCTGATGGTATTTCGTTAATAGTATGATGCATCCAAAGAAACCAATCTGAGGTAATTTTTGTAGCTTCAATATCTTTTCCATAAATGACCCATCTATCATCTTTTTTGTTTTTGTAATATTTGTTACCATATTCATCCTTACCTACATACTTTCCAAAAAATAAAGTTTTTAAGAAGGTTCCAATAGTGATTCTGTTCCACCAAGTAAAAATTTGCTTTAATCCCATCATACTAAATCCACACAATTTATAATTGTATAATTATATTATAGACACTTACTACAATTTATATATATGTTCAATTATCAGATTCATCCAAAAAAATGAAAAAATATTTAGTAGAGACTTATTATACTTGCACTTTCAAAACGGTTCACAGTCTAAATGAACTGAGTGAAAAATCTATGTCAGAAATTGACAAAAGAGATGATGGAACAGTTGAAGTTATAGAGGTAAAACTTAATAACCGAAAAACTAAGAAAGTTGGAGATAACACCGCTAAAGGAGTTAAAAAAGAGGAAAAATTAGAAATTATTGATAAAAATTTAGAGAAAAAAGTAAATAATTTAGTTCAAAACAAAAAAGATATTCAAAATAAAATTCAAACTAAATTAGGTAGTAGATTTAAAATGCCTGATAGAAGGAAGGGTTACATACAAAAAGCTTCTATAGGAGAACATAAAATATATCTTCATACAGGAGAATATGATGATGGAAAAATTGGAGAAATTTTTATTGATACAAATAAAGAAGGCGAGTTAGTTAAAGCTCTAATGAATAACTTCGCAATCGCAATATCATTAGGCTTACAATATGGAGTTCCACTGGATGAATTTGTTGATGCCTTTATAGATACCAAATTTGAACCTTCTGGAAAAGTTGATGGAAACGACAGAATTTTAAGCGCTACGTCAATATTGGATTATGTATTCAGAGAACTTGCTATTTCTTATCTAGGAAAAGAAGATTTGGCACATACTCCTTCTATTTCTAAAATTCAAAATACAGAGGAAATTAATAGTGATGATAAGTTTTTAAAAATTGTGAAAAACATCACTTCTAAAGGTTTCGTAAGAAGCAACTATGAGGAAAAATTAGTTGATTTGAGTGATATACGTCTAAATATAAAATCTAAAAGCTAATCTTTTTTTATGTCTTTTTTAATACTAAGCTCTTTAAGTTGCTTATCATCGACATCGGATGGGGCTTTCATCATTAGATCCTGAGCATTTTGATTCATTGGAAACAATGTTACTTCTCTTATATTTTTCTCATTAGCAAGTAACATTACTATTCTATCTACTCCAGGGGCAATACCTCCATGAGGAGGCGCTCCGTAACTTAAAGCATTTATCATTCCGCTAAATTTA
>MDTB01078300.1_pt1 | contig 10830 bp, 7 predicted proteins | sample 811161 | NCBI WGS metagenome assembly MDTB01 (sample SAMN05326650, study PRJNA326480) | marine metagenome | isolation source: seawater | place: Mediterranean Sea | collected 2009 | reverse complement strand
ATTGAATAGTATATATTGAAGATATAAATTATATTATTTTTCAATGACTAAATAATAATCTTTAGTAAATATATAATTATGAGTAGCACAGAAAAAATAAATATTAGTTTAGAGGATTTATGGAATGGAAACCAAAAAAAACAACGGATTCAAGAATTTAATATTGTTCAAGCTGTTCATGAATCTTTGATGATATCTAATGTATATCAGAATAATTTTGATTGGGAAAAATATATTCAAACATATTCTGATATTATTGAAGAAAATTCTGAAATTGCAGCATATACACATTGGATCGAAAATGGTATTCATGAAAACAGGTGTGCAGGTATAAAAAATTCACAAGAACCTTACTTAGGTTTTGAATGGCAAAGTTATTTAAGATTAAATCCTGATTTAAATGAATTATCTACTGAAATCGAATTATATAAACATTGGATTTCAAATGGTATTTATGAAAATCGGTTAGTAACAGAATTAGAAACTTTTAATAAAAAAACAAATACCATTCAAGATATTGATATTAAAACAGAAGTAGATTTTTTTATAGATGATGAAATAAATAAACAATGGATTACATTAATGAATAATTATTTAGATGAATTGGATTGGAGAGATTATTTAAATAAATATGATGATTTAGTGAGTGGTGGAATTTCAACTAATTATGATGCTACTATGCATTGGATTTTTCATGGAAAAAATGAAGGTCGTCTAGGGCAAACGTTAAAATTAAAAAAACACAAGCAAAGTAAATATAAAAAAACATCAAAAAGTCAAACCGAATCAGTTGAAAGTAGAAATCATAATTTGCACCATATGCCAATTTATATTATTAACTTACCAAAACGCATTGATAAAAAAATAGAAATGGAATATCAATTAAAAGAAAGTGGTATTGATGATTATGTTTTTTTTGAAGCAACTGGTTCAGAAAATAAAGAAGTATCAGATAAATACACTGAATATAATAAATGTTATGCTGAAAAAACTATTGCCACAACACATTACAAATCAATTGAAGAAAAGAAAATAATTAGTTCAGTTGGTGCTATAGGATTAATATATACTACATTGGAATTATTCAAGTATTTAGAAACGAAAACTATTGATAATGTTATGATTCTGGAAGATGATATTCATTTTCATAAATCGTGGAAATTTATGATTAAACCAGTAAAATCCTGTTTAGATGATGTTGATTTACTTTACTTAGGTTATAATAATTATTTACCAGAAATAAATAAATTCTTACATCAAGATAATTTAAATATTACAGTTCCCGTGCCTTATAATAGAACATGGGGTGCATTTTATGGTACATATGGATATATTTGTAATTCTAATTTTAGAAAACGTATTTTGCAGTTAGGTATTAATTGGTTTATTGAAAACAATGCTACATTGGATTATGGATATAATATTTTGAACTGGCAACAAGAAATTGATGTACAAGTAATAACTGGTGATCAATTACTTTATCCGGATATTGATGATCCTGAATCTATACAGAAAATTAGAAAAGATTCTGATGCTTTCTATAAACTTCGTGAAATTATTTGTAATCAATATATTCCAAGTATTAATTATAATATGAATTTTGTTTTTATTATTCCTAGTTATAACAATGAACAAAGTATAGAAAAAAATTTACAATCCATATTTGATCAAACTTATAGTAACTGGAGAATAATCTATATTAATGATTGCTCCACAGATGGAACACATGAGAAATTTGAACAACTTTCAGAAAATTATAAAAATAAAATAACTTATATTCATAATAAAGAAAAACTAGGTCAGGGATTTAATCGTTATAGGGCATATAATATGTGTAATGACAATGAATATTGTGTTTTATTAGATGGTGATGATTGGTTATCCAATAAGTATGTATTAAAATATCTTCAAACTTTTATTCCACTTAATGATGTTGAAATGACTTATGGTAATTTCAAATATTTTGAAAATGATGTTATTGATCATGAATTACGATGCCCAAATGATTATAGCGAAGATGTAATAAAATCAAAAGGTTACAGAAAGGATAAATGGAGAGCAATGCATTTACGCGTAATGAAAGCATCTTTGTTAAAACAAATTTCTGTTTTAGATTATATGTCAAACGCTTTCGATTTTAATTGTTGTGCTACTGATTTGGTAGAAAGTTATGCTAGTTTGGAATTATCAGACGGCAAACACAAACATGTTCCCGAATGTATGTTAATATATAATAAATCAAATTCTGAATTATATGATAATTCTTATTATAATCAACAGAAAAACGAAGAAGAAAAGAAAAAACGTAGAACTATTGTTAATCGTATAAAAAATATTCCACCTTATCAAAATAAAATTAAAAGTCAAAACATAGTCGTAGTAGATATAGAAAAATCTGGTTATAAAAAATTACTTAAAAAATATAAAACAGAATTGTCAAATAAAATGGATTTATTTTTAGTAAAAGGAAGTGAAATACATCTTTATGTTGAAAAATTAAATGCATATAAGGAAATTATTTATTTAGCATAAGAGTAATAAAAACGTATAAATTTTATTGGATGAAAAAATAAAGTACTAATTGAATGATGATTTGCATAATTGTAATTATTTATGTCTTGTATTGTTTGAACACCTCCTCCATTAATTAATACACAATCATTATAATTGTCTTTCATATGTTTAGATAGTTTTTGAACATATGGTATTAATGTTTTTCCACTTAAACCTCCATTATTTACAGGTAATGTATTACAAAAATGAAATTGACGAAATCCAGACTGATAATATTGATCTAATTCTTTCTCCGATATATGCGGACTGCATTTAATAATACACCATTCGCGTTTTTTATTTAGGAATTGTTGTAAATTTGTATTTATTAATTTTTTATTCACATTTGGGCAACTTATATTTATTTCTATATTTGTTTTTTCAGGTATTTGTTCCACCATTTTATTAATATCGTCTTCTTTTAAAATAGCAATACTAAGAATATCTGTTTTATGATTATAATTTTCTATTCCATATTTTAATCCTTGATTTCTTAGCCCAATTTTATTAACCCAACCTTGCATAGAATTATCATAATATAAAGTTTTCCAAATCTGTTTTAACAAACCATGACGAGGTTCCAATGTATAAGAACCTTTTACTGATTTACAGTTTGGTAATGAAATATAATTACCAAAAGGAGGACTAATGAATAACATATGTTAAATTATATTGTATATTTTTTAAATAAATATATAATATTTTTATATTATGTTAAAAACAAAAGAAAAACCGCGACCTCCTCATATTATTGAACAACTTAAAAAACGAGAGAAACTAATTCATTTATATTATTTAACAGGACGTCCTATATTCAACCAAAAATACGATAAATATCATATTTTTGCAGAAAAAAATAATACAATGACCGGTTCATATTTTTAATTATTATTACATTCTAAAAATTCGATTCCCAAACCAGTGGAACCAAACCCCCCTTCGCCTCTATCTGTTTTCTCAAAAAAATCTGCATCTACCAATTGAACCATAATTGGTCTCAGATCTGGAGCACATATTTGCAACAATCGTGTATATTGTTCCACTACAAATGGTTCATCACCTCCAGAAATATTACGAAATGCTCCAATAATATCACCTCTATATCCGCTATCAATTACACCTACCGAATTGGCTAACATGAGTGGTGTTTTAGAAATGCTAGATCGAGGATACATATAGTAACTAGTTGATTTCCATAATTGACTATTTTTATCATATGTTCTCATCTCACATTTAATATTCATACTAACAAATTGTGATTTTGATGAAGTGATTACAGTTTTTTCTGGAAAAAATAAATCAAAACCTGCGTTTGGAAATGGATTTTTGATATTATTATTGTTATGTTGTTTCACACATTCAGTATATTTGTTATAAAGATCATCACTATCTTTATTTACACATACAAAAAGCAAAGCACAATGACTATTATTGTCCATTTTAGTATTATATAAATATTTATATTTATATATATTACTATTTATATATATAAATGAAAATTGCATTAGTAACGGGTATTACCGGTCAAGACGGATCTTATCTAGCAGAATTACTATTAGACAAAAATTATATTGTATGGGGATTGATAAGACGTGCTTCTGATATTAATACGCAACGTATTGAACACTTGTACAATAATAAGAACTTAATTTTAAAATATGGTGATATGACTGATAGTTCTAATTTACTACACATTATGTATGAAATAAAAGAAAGTTACGAAGATCTAGAAAGATTAGAAATATATAATTTGGCAGCTATGAGTCACGTTAAAGTTTCTTTTGAAATGCCAGAATATTGTGCAAACGCAGATGGCATTGGTGTATTGCGTTTATTAGAAGCTATCCGTAGTTCTGGAATAATGGATAAATGTCGTTTTTACCAAGCATCTACATCTGAACTATATGGGTTAGTTCAAGAAGTACCACAATCAGAAACAACATCATTTTATCCACGTTCTCCATATGGTGTTGCTAAGTTGTATGGTTATTGGATAACCAAAAATTATAGAGAATCTTATAATATGTTTGCATGTAACGGTATATTATTTAATCACGAAAGTCCAAGAAGAGGTCCAACATTTGTAACAAGAAAAATTACGCGCGGATTAAATATGATTTTGAAGGGCGAACGAGACTGTTTAGTCATGGGTAATTTAGATGCAAAACGTGATTGGGGTCATGCAAAAGATTATGTAGAAGGTATGTGGAGAATGTTGCAAACAGACAAACCAGATGATTATGTATTATCTACCAATGAATTCCATTCTGTACGGGAATTTATAGAGAAGTCCTTCGCATTAAAAGGATTTCTAATCAAATGGAAAGGACAAGGTCTCCAAGAAATAGGATATGACGAAAAAACTGGAAAAGAATTGATTTTTGTTTCTGAAAAATATTTTCGCCCTGCTGAAGTAGAACAATTACTAGGAAATAATGACAAGGCAAAAACTGAACTTCAATGGGAACCAAAATGCAGTTTTGATGAACTAATTAGAGAAATGGTAGAAATGGATTGTGAGTAATTTTAAATATATATATATTTATTAAATATATGTATTTAACAAAATTATATACAAAATTTCATATTTATATTAATAATAGTGATTTATTGAAAGAATTGCAAAAATGTTATTATAGTAATTATAATATCTATTTTGTAGGTGAAAACAACAACAATACACATAATATTTTTTATATTCCTTTACAAAGTTCATTTGAAGAAACATGTATGACTCATATGAAAACATTACCTCCAAACGAATATATTGTATTTATTAATTCTTCTATAAAGGATTTATCAGAAAATTTTTTTTTGGAATTTAACAATTTATTTTTAAAACACAAATGTAATTTAATAAATCATAAAAAGTCCTCTATATGGTGTTCTAAAGTTGGTTTGATTCAAAATGTATCATTAAATACATCATCTATGAAAAATTTATTATCAGAATGTTTGAATGTATGTAATAAGTATAATACAGATAATTTAGTAAATAATTTAATAGTTAAAGATCGTATTAAACAAAATACGCGTATTACACTTTCACAATATGATACTGTTGAGTTGTATTTTCAAAGACAAAATAACAATAACGAAATAATACATATTATTTTAGCTACTTATGAACGTAATAAAAATATTGATTTGGTATTGAATATGTTAATGAAACAAACTTATAAACACTTTCATCTGCATTTATTGGATAATAATATTAATAAACAAATACAAAATGAATTAGATGATATTTTGTTGAATTTTCAAGCTATAAATCTTACATTACATAGAAAAAATGAAAACACTCATTGTTTTGGTAGAATTATTTGCGTACAAGAAATTATTCAACAACATATGATGGATTATGTTATTATATTCGATGACGATCAATTATATCATAATAATTGGTTAAAAGAAATGGTTGAACAAAGACGTCCGTTATGTACATTAAGTTGGTATGGGAAGACATTTAAAAAATGTGATTATTGGAAATCGACTTTAACTTATAAGGAAATAGAAAGGAAACAAAGATTAGAAATAAATGAGTTTCATTATTTTGGACCAGGAGGTTCTATAATAGATACTCATTTGTTTTTATTTAACGAATTATATGACTATGAAAAATATTCAAAAAATATTAAGGCGATTGATGATATTTGGATGAGTTTTATATTTAAAAAATTTTTGAATGCAGTATTTATTCGACAAATTGAACATCCAATTTGTTGTATAAATTGGAGAGACAATTCAAAAATGACATGGGCTAATATTAAAAAAGAAAAAAATGATCTGTTTAAAGAATTATCAGAAAAATATCAGTGGGATGTTACAAAAAAAACTTTTAAAACATATCATATTAATGATGTATTTGAAAGAGTATATGTTTTATATAATAAAAATAATGATTTAAAACAAATTAGTGCAAAATTTCAAAAGTATAATATATGTTTTAAATTTGTACCTATAGAAAAGAAAGAAATAATACAAAAAAATGAAAAAATGTATAAGTCAATTTTATTTGTTGATGGTAGTTATGAATTTGACAAATTTTTTTTATTTAAATTTGATAAATTTATTAAAAATAATATTAATAATAATAATAATAATTTATATATCATGCATTTAGGCAAAGAAATTGATATTTATTAAAAATATTGTATAAAATAATACATATGATCAATATATAGATTATATATATGAAAACTGAGGAAGAATTTTCAAAATATGCAAAAACAATACACTATGATGGTATAACTGAGATTAAGAATTTTATAACTTTGCATTTAGATAAAATAAAAAAAAAAGATAAAAAAATAAAGAACATTGATGATGCGTGCAATTTTTTATTACAAATTTCAGTTTTTCATGTTAAAAAACAACCAAAAATATTTGATTGGAAGCGATATATACAAACTTTTCCTGATTTAAAAAAAGTAATAAAAAATTCTAATGAGGCAGTGCATCATTATTTAAATTATGGTATAAGAGAAAGAAGACAGGTATATGTGTTAGATTCTGATGAAACTTATAAACATGAATTTAATTGGAAAGATTATATTACGATTAATCAAGATTTAATATTTATATTAAGTGATGTGGATGCATTTCATCATTTTATAACCGGAGGATATAAAAACCGTAAAGCAACTTTAAGAGAAATGACTATAATAAATGATAGAATAGAAATTACTGATGATGAATTAATTAATAAACGGTGGAGGTATTTATTATCAAAGCATGTATCTTCGTTACCTACAATAGTAAAAAATTTTAAACTCGATCACCAAGCCCGAATTGATATGTTTAAATTAAAAAATATAGATGATAAAAATTTAAAAGATATAAATTTAAATATATCTGCAGTTACAAATGAAATTATATATGAATATAAGAATATACTTTTTGTATGCGGGGATTATCCTGGTTATGGAGGAGCTGCAACTAATTGTTATAATTTGCAACAACATTTTAAAAAACATGGTATGAATACATTTGGTTTTTATTTTAACTTTGAAAAAGGAAAAAATGCAAAATATGAAAATAATATTGAATATATCGTTGATGATATACATAAAATATTCCAAATTAAATTTAAACCAGATTTAATCATATTAAAATCACCAATAAAGCATAATTTGAAAAAAATTTTTAAATGTCCAGTTTATTATTTAGTTGGAGGAGTTTATAGGAATGACTTGGATAAATATTTTTATGATATTTCCCATACAAGTGAAAATAATAAATATATTAATCCAAATGTGCTACAACAAACAAGAATGTATGATAGAACATATGTAAATAGTTCTCATACACAATTAATATTATCAAAATATTATAATATTCACACTTCAATATTTTACTCTTCATTTATTCAATATTTTAATGAAAAACCATTCGTTGATAAAAAATTTAATAGTAGAAAATATGATTATGGGTTAATTGTAAGTAATTTTGGTAGAAAAATTAAAAATATAGAGAAAAGTATTCAATTTTTAAAAGGCAAGTCTAACGTAATTTTGATAGGAAAAGAAAGTAATCTTTATAAATCATACGGTTTCGAATGTATAGATTTAGTAGATAATAAAGAAATGACAAAATATTACAGAGAAATAAAATTCTTAGTTCAAGATAGTTTTTATGAATCGTGTAGTAATGTAAAAATAGAAGGGTTGTTTAATGGTTGCAAAATACCTGATATAAAAAATATAGTCTTTGCATCTGGGGATTACCCTTTATTTGGAGGAGCTGCTACAAATGCATATGCATTAACGAAATGGATAAATAGTAAATTAGAATATAACGCAATTACTATTATAAATAATAGTTTAGAATTATCACAAGATAAAATCGATCCTCATAATACAGGATTGGTTTATCATGTTAAAAATTGGAATGAAAAAAATATTAAAAACGAAATAATTAAATTATTACCTGGTAATCCAGATATAATATATGTTAAAAAATACAATGTTGGAATTAATTTAAAAAAACTTTTTCCTGATAGTAAAGTTTTCTTTCTTTTATCAAGTGTAGTTTGGTCAGAATATAATTGGGAAAAAAACGATAAAGAAGCATTATATTCAAAAGAAATAATACCTGAGGCTATACAAAAAATAACATTTACTGATAAAATTATTGTTAATAGTGAATTATCTAAATCTATTTTATTAAATTTTAATAAAAATGCTGATGTTACTTTGGCATACACATCATTTATAATAAATAATGGAAATAATTATTCGTTTTTAAAACTAAGCAATAAATTAGATAAAAATTGGAATAACAGAAAATATGATATAGGTTTTGCTGCATCTTGTTGTAATCGTGTTCCAAAAAATATAAGACTTTTTATTGATATTATTAAGAATGAAGAGTTTAATGATAAACAAAAATTAATAATTGGTAAAAATTCAGAACAGTACAAAAACATTAAAAATTGTAATTGTTTTGATATAATGAAACATGATAATTTAATGGATATGATTAAAAATACAAAACTTATAATTATTCCATCTCATTATGAATCTTTATCAAATTTTATGATAGAGGCTATAAATTATGGGTGTAATATATTGATTAGCGATCAAATTGGTGGATATGAATTTATCATAGATCAATGCATTGCACGTAATAAGTCTGAGTATTTAGAAAAAACCAAACTTTTATTAGAAAAACAGGTAGATTGTTTAAAAAGTAATTTTATTTATAGCGAAGATAATCTAACAAAGGATTTGTTTTTATAATAAGAATAACATGTTATTTTATGTAAATATTTTATTATCATTAAATTATATAGTAATGATAATAAATAAAAATGAAGAAGTTAAATTAGATACTGAAGAAATAAAAACACATGATTCACCTAGTGTTGAAAAGGAAGGTGTCACCTCTACTGAAGATAAAGACAATTCATCTGATGATAATAATATACCTAATGATGGAGAAAAAATATCAGAAGATAAGGATGTGGAAACATTGCCTGATAGTGACGATACAAAAGAAGAGGACAAAGAAGAAACTCTTGTTGAAGACGAAGAAGAGAAAATAAACGAAATTATCGATAAACTAATAGAGGACATTAAAAAAGGAGATGAAAATTCTGAAAAAATAGTAAAAGAAATACTTAAAAAAGATGATAAAGTTAAAAATTTTTTACAAATCAAAACAAATTTGATTATTTTTCATCCACCCTATATTGAATATAATGTTTCAAAAGAAGTGATGACCCAATACGATTTTCTTAAAAATGCAAAACATATTTTAGAAAAAAACAATATTAATTTAATTTACTTTTATGAATTATTACCTCCTGAACGGGCAAGGAAGTATTATGATATTGAAGAAAATTTTAAGTATAGTTTTGAAGAATTATTGGAACCCTTTTATAACATTGATTTGCCATACTTAAAGAATAAAATCGAAAAAGAAATGCATAACTATTTAATTCATTTTTTTGAATCTGGTAAATATTTATCTATTAATGGTGATGGAAAAAAAATATTTTCTATTTATGACCCTCATTCCTTGAATCAATTAAAAAAAATGGAAAATTATAATGTGTTAAACTTAGATCATCATAAAACTAATAAATTTGTTGCCTGGGATGTACATCTGGATGACTTAGATTTAATTATTACATCTTCTAATAAATATTTTACTAATATAAAAAGTAAATATCAGGAAAAAACCGAATTTATACCATTTTCTTATAATCCACACTATACAAAAATATTCGAATTACAAGATTTTGATAATTATTTTAATAGAGAAAAAAAAATACTTATGTCTGGGGCTTTAGCCGTATATACACATAGAAAGATTATTGTTTTTCTTAAACAAAATATAGCAGATGGTCGTCATATTTACCCGTCCAGTGCAAAGGATTTACAAGCTATGGTAGTTAATTTAGATCAAAGAAAAGAATTTTCAAATATTATTGAAATCATGCCATTTAGAAAATATAATAGAAAAAATACAAAATATAATGAAGAAAGAGGAATTCTTTATTTAAGAACTCTCAGTAAATATATGGGAGCATTTATGTGTTTTGCTGATTTTCCAATAGACTTCCATTTATGTAAATTATGGGAAATAATGCTTTCAGGATGTCTAGCATTTGTAGAACCAAAAGATATGCTACAAACAGATTTAGGACTAATTCCATATGTGCATTATGTGCCAATGTTAATTGATGAAAATAATAAGTTAATAATAGATATTGAATATTATAATAAATATTTAGGTACAGAAGAGGGTTTTAAAATAGCAAAGCAAGGATTT
>MDTB01057626.1_pt1 | contig 10830 bp, 7 predicted proteins | sample 811161 | NCBI WGS metagenome assembly MDTB01 (sample SAMN05326650, study PRJNA326480) | marine metagenome | isolation source: seawater | place: Mediterranean Sea | collected 2009 | reverse complement strand
TCATATTCAATATAAATGAAGATCATAAATGTAGTGAGATTTCAAAGGTAAGTTATGATCATTTCTTTGATGATTATTTATTTGTAGATACATGGGATGAATTTATTAACTTTCCTAATAAAGTGGAAAAAAAGAACCTTGATATTGAATATGAATTAAAAAAAGAATTAGTTCAAAATTATATGTTAGAGTTAACTGAAAAAGGATATCAAAAATTTATAAAATCTAATATTTGTAGTGATGACATCATTGACAGTCCCTATACTTATATATCTAGAACAAAATCAACAATTAAAGATAATAAAATTTTTAAAAAATTAAAAAAAATATGTCAAGATAATCAAATTTATCAGTTTATTGATAAAAATTTTATTAAATATTTTTTTACAAAAAGGTATTTAATGAATTCAGGTGATGGAATTACTTGGGAAATGGCCCAAATATGTCAGAAATTTAATGAAAATAAAATAGTAAGTTTTCATAAAAGTAGAAACACTCATCAAGCAAAATTTAAAAAATATTTAAAAGAAAATGAATTAAGACTAAATAATATCAAAAAAAGAAACATTAATTATATCTATCAAAATCTAAGAAGATATTATAGTTTACCTCGATATTCATCAATATTTGATAAGTCAATGAAAGATTATATTGATCAGATTAATAATTTTATGACAATCACAAATAAAGATAAAGTTACGATGAAGAGCGATATGCTTCATAAATCATTTGATCTCATGAAGTCAAATAATGAATTTAAAATGATTTGGAAGTTATTTTTTAAAGATCAATTTAAAAGATTGAAAGATGATTTAAAAAATAATAATGAAGAGTTAAATATTTTAGAGAAAAAAAGAGTAGAGCTTTTAGATGACTTACTTGAAAAAGATGATGAATTATCTCTGAAAACTGCTATTGATTTGGATAGGTTTAAAATAATATTAGATGCAACACCAAATGAAAAATATGAATTATTTGATAAAAAAAATGATAATCAACTTATAAAAAAATTAAATAATCTTTACTTGTGGTTAGATTATGCACGAAAGTATGTCAATAATGTAAGTAGCGAGACTGCGCAAAAGATGTTTTACACATATATCCCTCAACTTGGAGAATACTTTAAAGAAAGAGAGGAAGTAATTAAAACTTTGTCTGATGATGCTCCTAAAAAACAATTTTTGTTAAATATAGATAATATATACTTACAACATTTATTTTCAACTCCATTTAAAAAGATATACTTAATTCCAAATACTCAAATATCATTTCAAAAAAAGATAAAAATAAATGAAGATGATTTTTATCTTTTATCACCATTAAAGAATAAAGAAATAGAAATATCTTTATTTTCAAAAAATAAGTTAATTAAAAAGAAAAAGATTGTGATTGATACAAAAAGACCATCCACCAGTCATATTAAGTTTTTATTTGAAACATTTGCAAGAAAAGAAAATTTAGATAGTTTGAATGATCTAGTAAAAAATGGCTTGTATAGTCATTTATTAGATCTCATGACATTAATTTCAAAGATGGATTTAGAAATTGATGAAGATTATGAAGTGAGTTTTTCTCATGAAGATTTGAAGAAAATTGAGTCCTATCGAGAAAATATAAATCTTAACAATATTTATATTTTAAATATTATTAAAATATATAAAAACTTTGTAAAGAGTAAGAAAATAATCAAAGATTTTGATGAGAATTTACATCAAAATATTTCTGATACTCAAGTTTTTTTATCAAAAAAATATAAGCATAATAATATTCAATTAATGAATAAATTAGGATTGATTGTTCAAAGTGAAATAAATGAAATTATTGAATCCAATAATTTGAATGATGAATATTTAGACTCATACGAGTTAAAAACAATTCTTCATAAAACTTTAGGTATGTATTTGACTGAAGCTTCATTTGAGATGTCATTTAAATGGGGTAATAAAATGAAGAAATCAAATATGAATTTAAAAAGATACATTATATATATGATTCTCAGTGAACTAGGTATGGAACTTAATAGTAAAATGAGACGTGAAGTTAAAAAAAGAGGTCTTTTTTCATTAGTAAATACAAATAAAGATATTGATAATATAAAGAATCTTTTTAGTTATAGATATATTGATCTTAAGAATAATATTTTTCCAATATTAAAGAAATTAAATCTATATAAAAAACAATTAATCAGTACTTATAATCTTAATCCAAAAAGTAAAACATATAGCAATATACTCAAAAAGTTAAATGAAACGAAAAAAGATTTAAAAGGTCAATTAGTTCAAAACGTTATGAATAAACTAAATGAAATTTTATCACAAGTATTTGATGAAAATGTTTTTAAGGGAGACTTTAGAAAGGCCTTATTAAAGTATATTGAGTACGAAACAAAGTATAGAACGGAGCAAATTATTGAATCTTCAATGGATATTGGAATCATCTCAGAGTCTTTTATTGAAAATTAAATTTGTTGAATAAAAAACCGATCAATATCTTACTATGGGTATTGAAGAATTAGTTGATTCAAATAGGATTATATTATCTAAATTATTTACTGGTCATATAGCTTTAAATAGCTTCAAAAGATTAGATAAACAAACATCGTCTGAAATGTATTCAATAGATTATAAAGATAAAAGCTATATACTTAGAATCTTAAATGATGAAATGCCTCATGACTCTAAATTATGTGAACTAGAATCTCTAAAACAGGCCGATCAGTTAAATATAGGTCCTTCTATATTATATTTATCTGAAGAAAGTGATTTTATCATATATGAAAATATCAAATCTTATAAGAAAATTGATATAAATCGTAACCTTAAAACGTTAATTAATAAAATAAAATTAATTCATAACAATATGAAAATGACAGTAAAAATAGATATTTTTTCTGTCATAGATAACCTATATTTTATGGGAACAAGTCAGGGAATTATCTTTAATGATGGTATTCAGGAATTTTTAAAATTAAATAGTATAATAAAGAAAATATCTTACAAACTAAATATACCTACGAAGGCCTGTCATAATAATTTATCATCAGAAAATATTTTAAAGTGTGGAAGGAAAATCTATCTCATAGATTGGGAGTCCTGTGGAATGGGAAATCCTTATTATGATTTGGCATACTTATCATTAGTTAATAATTTAGATTTATTATCAAAGAAAAAAATGTTGTCCTTATATTTTAATGAAGACAATATTAAACATTTTCATTTCACTTACTTAATGGAAGTCACTTCATTATTTTATCAAATTCTTATAAAAAAATTAATTGAAGTTCAGTTTTTTAAAAAAGATTATCGCTATTTAATTAAAGATCAAAAAATTTTACAGAAATATTACGAAAAAATTAATAACCCTCTTTTTTATCAATCAATTAACTATTTTAAATAACAAGATTGCATTATGAAAATTTTTAGAAAGTCATATTATTCCACCATTTATCAGCAAGAAAATCATGTATGTCAAAAAATTTTAAATTCATTAGATGAAAAACGATTAGAATATTTCCCTATGCAGAATCGGTTTGATAATTTTTTTCAAACAATGAAATATTATATGGTTAATTCTAAAGTCAAAAAATTTAATGATATGTTTCATTATCAATATATAAAGTTATCTGATGGTGGTAAAATTCGTCTTGACTGGAATTATGACCATAAATCAAAAATAGATAAACCAATCGTAATGCTTTTCGTTGGAATCAATGGAGTGAGCTGCTCATATATACCCGTTTTTAAGTATATAACGCAGACTTTAGGTTGGAACTGTATTATTTACAATAGGAGAGGATGTAATATAAAGCTAGAGACAACTACATTTAATATATTAGGAAATGCTCATGATGTTCACGAAATCATGCAACATCTGTCATTTGAAATTAACTTAAGCAAGGCACCTCTCTATGCGATAGGTTGGTCTGCAGGTAGTTGTGAACTTTTTAATTATTTAGTCAAATATCCTTATAATCATTTTAAAGGTTGTACTTTTATTTCTCCAGGCTATGATGTTAAAGTAGCATCTCAACAAATTAAATGGCCATATACAAAAATTCTTTCTACTTTTTGTGTGAACTCCTATATTAAAAATAATATAGAGTTATGGAACTCTCATCCAAATATTGATAAGATTCTTAATTCTCAAAGTATTTTAGAGTTTATTGATTATACTCATTCTATGATGGGAGCTCAATCTACAGACGATTATTTTGATAAACATAATGTTATTAAAAATATACATGAAATTAAAATTCCTATATTAGTACTAAGTGCTCTAAATGATCCTATCTTTCAAAAAGATTTAGTTTATGATCAGTTCTCCGATTGTTTTGATGCCGAAAATATTATTTTGATTATGACTCAATTTGGAGGACATTGCTACTTTCATCAAAATTGGCAAGATGAGCATAGTTGGTCTGATCAAATTTCATTAGATTTTTTCCATGCTATCGAAGAAAATGAACTTAACTATTCAACTTTTTCTAATAAGAGCCAGTGCGTTGGTGATAATGTTTAAGGTGAATAGTTGCTTCTAAAGCAAAGTGATCAGATAGAAAATCAACCTTACGTTCAGGTCTATTTAATGAAATAGGATTAATTTTTATAGTTGTATCATGAGGATTTACCTGATCATTAATCCAAATATAGTCTAAACGTAATCGAACGTTACCAAAAGCAAGAGGGTTGCTATTTGAATCATATGTGTATCCTTCATCATTATAGTGGTAACGATACAAATCAGTATATTCTGGAAAAATTGATTTAAAAGATTGATATTCTTTAGAGTCACCTACAATATTAAAATCACCCATTAAAATTAAAGGATTTTTTTTATTATTTTCCTGTATGAGTTGGGAAATTTCTCTAAGTTGATTCTTTCTGACTTTGATATGTTTATTTTTTTTATGGGCCTGCATATGAGTTAAAACAACATCAATAAAATGATCTGTTGAAACTTTCAAACGGACAAATAGAGCACCTTTTTGAACGAGATGATCAAATCCTGTTGCACTTTTAAAAATAATTTGTTTTTTTTTGTATAATAGGAAACTTACTTAAAATGAGGAGTCCTCCATTATTTTTAAATAATCCTTTAGCATTTTTTGACTTATAGAAATATGGATGAGACTTAGATGTTTTTTTTAAATAGTTCTTGATTATTTTTTTATCAGAAACTTCAGTGAGACCAATGATATCATTTTGAATGATTTTTTCTAAAAGAAATTTTTTACGGTAATGTTTATAGTTTAAAAATCCGAGAGGACCTTGTTGTAAAAGAGCATTGTAAGCAATTATTTTAATTTCTAAAGCTTGTGTATGACTTATTGATAAGAAAAGTATTAATAATAAAAATCTTATTCTGCTCAATTGAGTATCCTCGTAAACATTTTTAAGTATTTTATACTTGAAGTAAAGTTTATGACAAGAATATTTTATAAGAGCGTATTTTTTTTATAGTTCTTTTAATTATTAATCTAAACTCTTGTAATCAAAAGACTGATTGGCCAAAGAAAGTTGAAGTGATCTTAATTTTGTATAAAGTTTGTGTTTAGAGTTATCACCATAGGAGAAAAAAAGACCGGAGAAGTTTTTACCTTTAAGAAAAAAGCTAAAATTTAACCATTGTTGAACATTTTTTGAAGGAATTAAACTAATAAGAAAACCCAAACCAAATTCTTTAAATAGTCTTTGTTTGCGTAATTTAAAGAATTTTTGAACATATTTCATATTTCTTTTTTTATTATAAACTTTAAATATAGCATGAATATTAGAGATCATTTTTTTTACTTGACGACGATAAAAAGGATTACGGCGAGATAATCGAGGTCCTTTTTTTACGATTTTATTTTTTTTAAGCTTATTGATATAGTCGTAAAATTTTCGTTTAAGCTCTTGAGACGAAATATTTTTATGATATTCAAAAAAATCTTTAGAGAGCAAGACTTGGCTGAAATTAAGAACATTTTGGATTTTCTTTTGTGTTTGAAGGTTTTGCCAAGGAATATTTTTATAAATATCTTCAGGAAGTATTTTTTGTAATTGTTTTTTCGTTTTTATCAAATCTTTTTTGGTGAGATTAAATTTTCGAGAAAATGTAAATTTACCAAAACTATCATATTGTTGAATAGTTTTATTTTTAAGCTTATAAAGACCTGAAAGAACTGTAAATTTGATATCAGATTGAATGCCTAGTAAAAATCGATTTGAATTAAATTTAAAATATGTTGGGAAGTAATAGTTTTGCTTTATTTTATCCTCAGAATGAAAGCTAATATAATTTTTATTAAACGATTCGTAAAAGTTTTTATTAAAAATAAGAGCACTTAGTCCCATGAAATTGGCCTGTTTCAATGCCTTTATTTGTCCTTTGAAAATCTTAATTACTCTTTTCTGCTCAATTGGTTTATTAGTATCTTCTGTTGCAATTTGATCAGCTATTCGAGTAGTTGAAATTATTTGACGATTCTTTTTAAGAGCAGAATTAATCTTAAAAGACTTAATTAACATTTGATTAAAAGCATTCCTTGCTTTTTGATCATTCAAGTTAAAAACATAATCGAGCAATATGAATTTTTCGTCAATAAGTTCAGTTCCGGCCGTTAACAAATTAAAGTCTATTGTATCTCTAATGATACCATCTACAAGACGAACTTCTGTCATGGTGAATTGTGGTGTAAGAAAACCAAGGATTTGTGCCTTTCTGGCGTTTAACGACTTAAGCCTTAGACGAACTCTTTTATCATTCATAAGTAGTATATCTACTATAAATTGACCTGAGAGTATAAATTCAGAGCTTGCTCCTACCATTAATGGAGAATTAGCAATAAAATGTACAATACTTGTTCCAACACCAATATTGATGGAAAGTGGCATGGAAAAATAATCACCGGGTCGCATATTTTTGAGAACAGTTCTTGCATTAAACGGTAAGTATGGTTTGAGAAATAAAGCACCAAGTTTGTTTTTTTCTTGAGAGTTGAATCGTCTATTATAGATCAATTTTTGGTTTGAATTTAAAATGAGTGAAACAGGGAAGCGATTAATTAACCAACTTGGATATCTATAAGAAGGAGTGATTTCATATGTATCAACTCTTAAGTAACTGAGACCATCATATGATCTACGGTATCTATATGAACTTCCTCCATAAAAGTTTTCAATGAAGTGATATTCTGGGAAGGGAACTCCTAACTCAAAATTTAAGTCAAGAAAGTCAGAGTTGAGTTTATTGAGTTTTGAAGAAACTTTTTTTAAGTTTTTAAGAACAATATTTTTTTTAAAAATGTCTTGATTTTTTAATGGTATGAATACTTTACTATGAACGTAAGACGATACGAGAGAAAGGACAATTATACTATAAAAAGTCTTACGAATATTCATGCTTAAGGTATAATGAATTTCTAAATATTAGTCAATAAATCTTCAGATAATATGTAGAATTGTTATGGTATGACCTCACCATTATTTATGATGAAGTCATATTAGTTCTACTAATCATTTAATCTTTGGTAACACAGTATTTTTTTCTTTGAGAGCACTTTCTATCTAAAATATGATCTTTTAAGGCCTTAACTTGCTTATTTAGATAAGGAAAGAAAAACATAAATTTTCCCCATTTTTTCATAAGAACGATAGCATCATTTGATGATAAGTTTTGATATTTCATTTGATAATAAGCGGCCAATCGTCCTGTTCGATGACACCCACACTCACATCGAAACAAGATTTTCTTACCTTCTTTCTTGGCCTTGGACACCCATTTATCAAATTTTTTGAGAAAATGTTCACTTAGAGGTTCTTTTGAATTTTGTTCGTTGTTGTAGACTATTTTTATTTTATCAGGGCAAGCTTTGTTACGACGATACTCATATCTTTTTGCCGTACCACTAAGTACCATGATTTCAGTAATCCCTAGTTGACAAAACTTTTTAAAATCATGAGTTGATGGAGTTCCTGAACGGTAAATGGCAAAACCCGTTTGACGATTCTCATCAATTATATGAAGGTTTTTTCCATAAGAAATCATAGGTACAATTAATAAAAGAAGGGTGAATATTTTTACCATAATACTATCTCCAAAAAGTAATTTATTTAAGGTTACACTTTGATTGGTGTGGTGTGGAGTTCTAAATAATTTGAATTTTGTTAATTGGCCCTTATTTTTTTAGCTATTTTATTATGACAAGCATTTTTGAGGAAATTACCAAATATTTTCATTTGGACTTCTTCAGAACTATATTCTGGATGGAATTGAACACCTAAGGCCTGTCTATTTTTAAATTCAATTGTTTCGACTATTTGATCATCATGTGACGTTGAACTTACTCTAACATTTGGAAGCCGTTCTAAATTTTTCTTATAATAATCATAGTCTATTGCCTGATGATGATTTTCCCATGCTTCGAAATGAGTTCGATTATCCATTATTTGAGAAATAATAGAGTCAGAAGATTGTATTTTTATTGGATTAACAATATATCTAGGAATTTTTATGTCTTTTTGTTTTTTGAGATCAATAATAAGAGGAATATTATGAGAAACACCTAAAAGCTGCATACCTCGACAAATTCCTAGAAGAGGTGTTTTTTTATAACCATTATGAGAAAAGTACTCCTTAAGAAATTTAAACTCAAAGAGATCTTTTTTATTCCACTCGAGTTGATCTCGAGAGTTCATATTTTTATTGATGTAGCTTTTCCATTGCGGAAACCGAGCACTTTCATCTTGTAAATGAGTGAAAAGCTCTGGAGTAATATCGGCCCCTCCTTCAATTAATATACCATCAAATACGGTTTCTGATTGTCCTTCTTTAAGTAGTTTTAAAGGAGTAAACTCTATCGACATTTGAAGTTTTTGAGCGACATCTTGAATGACTATTCTATTTTTTTTCTGACATTGATGGGTACAGGCAATTTTAATATATCCTATATTTTGATAAGAACAATCAAGCTTAGGATCTTGTTGAAATGTATCTTGGCCATGTAAAACTCCAGCAAATAAAAAAAATAAAAGAAAATATTTCATTAAATAACCTCCTTAAGAAGGGAATTCGATGGTTCTTCATTACAGTTGATGTCTTTTAGAGCGGTTGGGGTCATATCTCTTAAGTTCACAGGTAAGAGTTCCACGTACTCATCCCAGCCTAAATTTGAACTTGTGACATAGTCATAAAAGTCATCGACTATAGTTTGTGAGTCCTGCTTAGTTCTTAAGTTGTAAAGATCGATTTTGATATCTTGTTTTTTATAGGGAATTTTGTAGTTTGATAATGTGTTGAGATGATTTAACTTCCCTCTCATAAGTTTAAGTATTTTTATATAGTGGGCCACACTTTTCTGTGGTCTTAAAGATCGAATTTCCACCGTTTTATCTTTTAAATCGAGTTCTTTTTTATGGATACGGTCTAAATTTATTGCTTGATATTTTGAAAATGGCCGCCAGTTCATTAAGTTACGATTATAGACAAATGAAAAAAGATTATTGGTTAAATCTTCTATGCTCATACTACCGTTTGATTGATCAAATTCTTCGATGACCTCTTTAAAATTCCTTTTTTGTGTCTGAGATAAGACCGCTAGTGGCGGAGCATTATCTGGCATATCTCCTATTGCACCCAAAGCGACGTAGGGATGATTTTGAAAATCGACGATAAAGTTACGAAAGAGCTGTGGATTTTTATAAAAGCTTTTTTCGTAATCAATATGAATATGACCCCCACCAATTCTTTCATGTGGGGTGACTCCCGCTTTTTTGGCGGTATCAAAAAGTAGACTTTGTATAAGTATTTGATTTTTCTCAGTTTCTTCTATTGTCATAGGCTTCATTTGAGTTTCAACAACCCAAGGGTCTAGTGAAATTTGAAACCACCAATCAGAAGGATGCTGAATATGATAAGTTGTAAGTCTGAATTTATCTTTTTTTTCTGTAATCGTACATTCAGGACAATTTACTTTTATAATCTCCATCCACTCTTTTAGGACTTTTTTATTAGATGGAGAGGAGACCTTATAGTCACCTTGTTTTTTTCCATCAGCAATAACTTCCTCATTCGTAAAAGTAAACTCTGAACCAAACAAGGGTTCAATAGTGTCACTTCCATAACTAAGTGATAAGTGAACGAAAGAAAACGTAAGAAGTATCTTTATGTATAACTTCACGTCAGGCCCCCCCCCCAGAAGCTTCGATGTTTGATATTCCTAACATAATGTATTTTTTAGTTTTTAGAGAACCCAAATGATACTAAACAAATATTATTGAGTCCTTAGACTGAAAATAGATCAAAAAACATGACAACTTTCTATGGCATACGAAGATGTTTTTTAGGAGGTCTTTTTAATGTATGAAGAATTTGACCAGCATCGCTCACTACTTGATTCATTAAAACAGATTCACTAACGGTTAACATCATAATATGATGGGCCTTACGAGTGAAACCTGGGCTTTTAAAGTACCATGACCACTTTTTGAATGGGTATCGTTGCTTGACTCCTAGTCCACCCTCTCCAAGATATATTACACCCTTTTTATGATCGACTTGATCATGCAATATAGGAACGGTGACTTTAAGAGTATGACCATCAGACTCATAAACAAAATCAAGGAAAAATTGATCAAAGAGAGGTACCCAATGATTCTTAGCGCCGCTTGGAAATTTAACTGATGGCCATGCAGGGCGATGATAATTGGCCAAAATCCACTGCGCATGAGGTGAAATTGATTGTAATGTTTCTTTGAGCCACTTTTTTTGATGCCCACCCATACTAATTTCAGTATTCAGAGTAATACAATAAAATGATCCTATTTGTGTTAGATAGTAATTATTTTCACT
>MDTB01046529.1_pt1 | contig 10830 bp, 7 predicted proteins | sample 811161 | NCBI WGS metagenome assembly MDTB01 (sample SAMN05326650, study PRJNA326480) | marine metagenome | isolation source: seawater | place: Mediterranean Sea | collected 2009 | reverse complement strand
TGGGATACATCATATGTTTCTGATTCTAGTGGAGTAGTCACCAAAGTTTCTCCTCCTACTCCTGGTTGGGGCCCTGGAGAAGATACTCCATCCACTGGTCCAGGGGCCCCTTGCCCGGAACCAGTTGGAGTAAGTCATACAGGGTCGTATGTCCTTTCAGGAACAATCGTAACTATGGAATCCGAATCTAGTGTTCTTCTCAACGGCCATGTCTTGGTAGAAGATGGAATAATATCTGCTGTTTGGTCAGAAGGTCAGACATTACCTAGCGCTGCTGAAGGTATAGAAATTATTGATACTGGAGGAATAATCTATCCCGGATTATTAGATGTCCACAATCATCCTCATTACAATGTAATACCGATTTGGGATCATGGAACTGATGGTTGGGAAAATAGGTATCAATGGAGAACAGAATCAGAGTATAAGGACGCTATTACTAAGGTAGAAAATGGACTAAATGATGGAGGTTCTGATGGCTGTGGATTAATGGTAGAGTCAATGAAGCATGCTGAAGTTAAGTCAATAGTTGGAGGCACAACAGTAATTCAAGGAGCCACCACTGAGAGCGAATCTACATTTGATTCAATTTTAGCGAGAAATATAGAGAAAGAAAATTTTGGATCTGATGGAATAGAAACTCGTGTTGGCGGGTCTTGGTTCCCTGCAGATTATTCTGGTTCTCATATCAAATCTAAGAAATCAGCAGGAACCCTTGATGCCTGGATGATTCATCTTTCTGAAGGAATAGATGAACCCTCTAGAGCTGAATTTGACTCTTTAGTAAACAATCAATTATTGATAGATGAATTAGTTGTAATTCATGGGACTGCTCTAACAGCAACAGAATTCGGATTAATGGCTCAGGTAGATGCTTCCTTAGTTTGGTCTCCTATGTCTAATTTATTGTTGTACGGCGATACTGCAGATATTGCTGCAGCAGATGATGCTGGAGTATCAATTTCTATTTCTCCAGATTGGGCACCATCTGGAGCAAAGAATGTGTTACATGAAGTAAAAATTGCAGATTGGTGGGATACTAATGTGCTGGGAGATCGATTTTCAGATTTTGAAATGGCTCAGATGCTTAGCACAAATTCAGTAGACCAAGTTGGATGGACTGAGCATGTGGGTAGAATTAAACCCGGTTTGGCAGCAGATTTTCTTGTACTTGACTCCTTTGAATCAAACCCTTACAGAAATTTAATTGAAGCAGTAGATCCGGATGTTCGTCTTGTTGTTGTAGCAGGAATACCTGTTTTCGGCGATATCGATTTAATGCAGATGATGACTAACGATACAGAAATAATCAGTGCTCCTGATTTTGATAAGGGAATAGATATTCGCTACGATGGAATCCCTTCAGGTTCTCAGACTTATGCAGTAGTAGAACAAAAATTGAGAGATTGTTTAGAAGACCTTTCCATTGGTCCTCGTCCGTTTGATCCTTGGTATACGTTCGGCGATGAACGTTACTTTCGTGTTTTGAATAGTTCTTTGTCATTCCAGAATGGCCGTTCAGTAGATCTTTGGTCAGATTATTATGATATCAATCTTGACTCAAATGGAAATCGTACTTCAGTTGAGTCTTCTGATCCTTCCACTTGGAATGGAGGAGGTACAAATAATCAAACAAATCCGAGTGATGATTCAGATAATATTGACGATGGAAATGAAATAGATGAAAATAATAGTATTTCAGTAGATGATCTTCCACTTTTATGGCCTACTTTCGGCCCCCTTGGAGGCTCTCAACACCCTTCAAATTCGTCGTTTGAACTAGGGATTCATATTGAGGAATGTACTACAATTGTACAGTCTAAAGAAGATGGACAAGTCAGAGGATGTGGTTCAGTAGTAATTTTGATGCAGGAATCAAGTGGATGTTTCGTCGAATCAGATTCATCTATTGAATATGTAGAAACTTGTCCAGAAAATTCGATTTGGGTCCAACCACATCCTGAGATTAGTGAATCATCTGCAGCTGAAAATTGGCCAGTTAGTCGTCTAGATCCAAGTTATATTCCTGGTGATGTGATTACATTCCCTGGACTAACTTGCGCAGATCCAATTGTGGCCCAAGCATTAGTAGTTCAAGATGACAATCCGGTGAGAGTAGATGATAATCGAATTGGGGAATGGGAATGTAGGCAAGCTATGAATTGGATAAACAAAATTGATTCTAATTCGCAATCTGATGATTCTCTTGGTCCTGAACAATTAGATGAATCAGTTGGCTCATCTTTGACTGGACAAGTGTGGTATTGGTTCGCAATTATTCTTACTTTTGGGGTTTTGATAGGTTCTGTATTTGCAATTGTTCGTGTAGTTAAGAAATAATCACTTGAGTGACCATTCAACACCATCAGGAGTATCTTGAACGTCTACTCCCATTTCTGCAATACGATCTCGAATTTCGTCTGCGGCTTTCCAGTCCTTTGCATGACGGGCAATTGACCTACGGGCAAGTAAACTTTCAACTTCATCACGAATAGCAACTCTCCGAGGGTCTAATCTAGGGTCAAAGACTGCTTTCGCAATTTCTTTTGTAGGCAGTACTCCAAGAATCAATCCAGCAATTTCTTCAATCCAATCAATAGAAAATGATGCAAAAGATGCAGTATCGCCCTCGTCAATTTTGTCTGAATTGAGTACTTCTGAGATTATTTTTGCACCTGCTTGTACTTTTGACAATGCTAGTCTACTGTTTAGATCGTCATCTAAAGCACGTGCTGCTTCTTCAGCTAATGATTCAATAACACCGATTCGTTGCACCAAATATTCAGAGGAAGTGGTATCTCCAGAGGGGAGAGGGGGTAAAGGAACTAATGCCTCCCCTTCTTCTTTGAAAATAATTGCCTGACCATATATTTCTGACAATTTTCGTTGATTTCCTTTTGCATCATCCAATAATTGTTCACTTACATCAATTGGATTTCGATAATGTGCATTTAGTAATGCATACCTCAATACAATTGGGTCATAAATCTGAAATGCATCTTTTACCGTCCAGAAATTACCTAAACTTTTACTCATTTTTTCTCCATCAACTCTTACAAATCCGTTATGCATCCAAATACCCACCACTGGCTCTTTTCCAGTACAACATTCGGATTGGAAAATTTCGGCTTCATGATGAGGGAATCTTAGATCAAATCCTCCTCCATGGATGTCAAAGGACTCTCCAAAATGATGTAAGCTCATTGCACTACACTCAATATGCCACCCTGGTCGACCTTTACCCCAAGGAGAATCCCATGCTGGCTCTCCTGGTTTCGCTGATTTCCAAAGTGCGAAATCATTGTGTTCCCTTTTATCAGATTTATCTAATCTGCCTGAACCTCCTGCCTGAACAGCGTCAATTGAATTTCCTGTTAAGGTACCAAATTTTTCAGGAGCTGAAGAAACAGAGAACCAAACTCCATCAGATGAGACGTACGCATGCTCTTTTTCAATTAACATCTCGATCATATTGATGATGCCTTCTAGGTGTTCAGTTACTCTTGGATAATGGTCGGCTCTTTCAACTCCTAATGCATCCATTACTAGATAGTAATCCTCTATGTTCCGATTTGCAACTTCAAGAAAGTGTACTCCTTCTTCATTTGCGATTTTTATGATTTTATCATCGATATCTGTAAAATTTTGTACGTAATCAACATCGTAACCAGACGCTTCTAACCATCTATGAAGAAGATCGAAAGCGATGTAACATCGAGCATGCCCAAGATGTGATGGAGAATAGGGTGTAATTCCACAAACATACATCTGAACCTTACCTGGAATAGCAGGATGGAAAGGAACCTTTTCCTTCCTGCGAGTATCGTAGAGGTGTAGGGTCATGTGCTTCTCATCCCTTGGGTAGCACACTTCAACATAAATACGTGCGAACATCCTAACAATATCAGTAACAAAAATTCAAACATGAGGTAAATCACGCAAAAACATGAATCCGGAATATAAGCGGATATTAGTGACGGGATGTTCTGGTTTTCTAGGCCGACAGGTTACTCAAGAATTCCTTTCTAGAGGATATTTTGTTCGAGGCACTACTCGAAGTCATGAAGAATTACATCATAAAATTATGAATGATTTTGATAATCACTCTTCTCTTGAACTCCGCTGCCTTGATCTTATTTCTGATGAAGGCTGGGAGTCAGCAATGCAAGATATTGATGCTGTAGTTCATACTGCATCTCCATTTTCTGCTTACGAACCGAAGGATGAGCAAGAATTAATCAAGCCTGCTAGAGAAGGAACAATTCGAGTTTTAACTCATGGTTATGAGGCAGGTATACGGAAATTTGTGATTACATCATCTACTGCAGCAATATCTGGAGCGACCCCAACTAGTAGGAACAAAACATATTCACACAACGATTGGACAGATTTGGATAGTAAAATTTCAGCATATACCAAAAGCAAAACATTAGCAGAGTTAGCAGCATGGGATTTTGTTGAATCACATTCTGGTGTGATTCTTACAACTATTAATCCAAATGTGATTTTAGGACCCTTACATAGCGGAACTCCTGGGACTTCATTGAGAATAATTGAATCGATAATTGATAGCTCGTATCCTGGGTTTCCAAAAATTAGTTTTGCTCCTGTCGATGTACGTGATGTTGCTTGGATGCATGCTGAAGCCCTTGAGAACTCTAATCTTGATGGTGAACGAATGATCATGGCCACATCTCCGATTAATATGCCTCAAATTTCCTCTCATCTGAAGTCAGATGGTTGGAAAGTTTCCACATGGGCCCTTCCGAATTTTGTGGTTAAAATAATGGCACTTTTCATTAAAGAAGCCAGATTAGTTTCTAGTGGTTTAGGGACTACCAATTATTACGATTGTTCAAACACAGAGAAAAGATCTGGATGGATATCAAAATCACATAATGAAATGATACTTACTGCTGCAGAATCGTTGAATCTTAGATAATTATTCGGAATCAAGTTTTCCGTTTATTCTAGCCCATCTAAATGATTGAATACACGCGTAAGTGAAAACTCCTCCAAGGACTAGCAGTAGTGCATGAGAGATAATCAAGATACCTGAGGAATCTGCATCCATCAGAATCATCGGTAATCGTAGTCCACCTAAGGCGCATAAGAGCCCAAAGACAACAGCGATGTGCATGAACAGTTTCCGACGCGAGGGCATCTGTGCTGCAGCAGATCCCATAACTGCGATTGGTGTGCCCATGATAGTAGGAATAAAGGCTGTAACACTGGCCATATCAGAAATCACGTATGCTGCAACTCCCCAAGCAGAGAGAATCCCTCCAACTAATATCGACAATAGAGGCATCTCAATTCCAAGAAATTTGTAACTCATTTATGTCACCTAACCATATGCGTAAGTAATTCCAAAACCACCGCGGGGATGATTCCAACTTAATGCTCCATCAGTACACATGAGGAAACATGTTCCACATTCAACACAATCTTCGTATTGGAATTTCATTTCTTCCAGCCCTACATCACGGAACATGTAGCATTGCGCAGGACAGCCCCATACGCACATCATTGAATCACAATCTCCACATTTCTTTGTATCTACAATGATATGTGCATGCTCGTGTTCATCTACATTATATGCTATTAGCCCTAGTCCATTTTTAACATCATATTCAAAGAGCCCAATCTTCGTTTTTTCGTCCATTTTTTCACCTCTATTAATCACAATTTGCGACCCATCAACCCCAATCTGATTAAGTTAAGTAATCCTAAACCTTTCTTCGTTTTCTTATCCTTTCGTCGCATCTCTTTTCTCAGTCTAAGAGCCTGCTTCTCTACGGTGATTTTCTCTTCACCAATTTCACGAACAACTCGGTTGAACATTTTTCCCATGAATTTTGGAACCCATGTATAATTAGCATCGTCAGCCAAGAATTTCGCTGTTGTTTTGAAACGTTTTAGATCTCGCATCACATATGAAGCGTCAAGGTCTTTCTTGTATTGTCCTAGAGCCTTTTTGCTGAAATCTCCTGATTCGATACTTTTAGCAATCACCTTCGCAGCAAGTTTACCTGAATGGATTGAATAGTTTTGACCTTGAATCACAGCTCCATTAGAGTAAACAAGTCCAGCCGCATCTCCAATTACAACCGCCCCATCTCTAACAAGACGATTTGGCATTCTGTCTAGTCCATACTCTGGAACTAAATGAGCACCATATTCTACCGTTTCTCCTCCACTAATAAGTGGTGCAATAGCTGGATGGTTCTTGTATGCCTCTAACATGTCATAGGTATGAATTCCAGAAGGTAGGCTATCTAACTGAATAACTACACCGATTGAGAGTGTATCTCGATTAGTGTAAAGCCAACCGCCTGCTCTAGGAATTTGACCTGCAGTCACAGGATATTCTTCCCATGCTTTTTCAGCCATATCATCGTATATCGCTAATGCTGCTTCCATTGCCATCCCACTTGGGGGCCTTTCATCGTCTCCCGAGAAACATCCAAATCGACTATTTATCACATCTTCTCCAAGATGAATGACTTCTTTTACACCTAAGATTATACCATGACGTGATTGAGCATGAAGCATCGTATCGAAGGCATAAGATCTTGTTAGTATTGAGTTACTACCTTCGGCAATCACAACTACGTTACTAGTCATTACCTCACCGTCTTGAACAATCCCACAGATTTTACCTTCACGGATTGCATTGACAATCTCAGGATCAGCATTGTCAATTCTCCACTTTTGATTTTGTCCTCTTCCCGAATCTTCGGCAGGGGATGTCAAGTCTCTTGCTGAATATGAAGTATGGTCTAGTCCGTCAATATGAAGTTGATCAATCTTAATTCCTGGCATAATGAAAACGCCTGCTTCTTCTAATTTTTCAGCAAACCAAGAGTCTGTTTTTGCACGGAGCACGCTCCATCCAGTTCTCATCGATGGTTCCTCTGTGCCTCCAATCCCATCCCAGGAAGCAAATTTCCCTTCCATAATGAATGCATCTTCAGATGATAGAAATCCAATTTTTTTGTGGTTGATATAACGCTCTATACCTGGATTATCCATTTCCCAATTAGGGAAAATATCATCCAGTTCGTCTAGTTCTCTTCCCCAAAGAATTCCGCCAGATAGGTTCTTAGCACCAATTGGCTCACCCCTATCAACAACCAAAATTCTGTCTCCTTCAATTCCTTCTTTCAGGAGTTGGGCCGCACATGCCATTCCTGCCATTCCACATCCAATGATGATTACATCGAAGTCTGCTTCGTCGCTCATCGTGCTCCCTCAATCTGTCCCACCAGTATATCGGCCTTGAATGTCTGCATTCAAACCGTCATAGAAATTTAAGAGAATTAGTAACGGATATTGGCTAAGTACTCCAGCGAAGGCCATGTGGCGCGCCGATGCTCCTGCTAAGGCAATACTTTTCGGCGAGCATGCTGTATTGTACGGTGCTCCAGCTATTGCTATAGCGATAGATTTACGTGCAACGATTTCAGTTGCTAAATCCAACAAATGGATTTTGAATGGAGATGAATTTGATCCTAAAGTAAACCCTCATTTGGGTCAATTAATTTCTGAGTTTGGAACGTTACAATCTCCATTGTCTATTTCGATAGATAGTGAAATCCCTATGGCTGCTGGATTAGGATCCTCTGCAGCTCTTTCAGTTGCTTCTGGATTGGCATTATCTACATTTCATGGCCGAAATCCCTCAACAGAAACTCTTGCAAGAATCGCACACAAGGCTGAAGCAAGTGCCCAAGGAGGTAGGGCAAGCCCAACTGACACCAGTGTATCTGCATTAGGAGGGGCAGTCATTGTTAATTCATCAATCATCAATTCATTACAACATCGTTGGTCGATAGATCTAGATGGTCCAGATGGGCACAATCATTGGGATGTTCATTCTTTGTCAATTCCTACTTCCTTATCCTCTATTCCTGTAGTTATTGGCTTCACAGGAAAGTCTTCATCAACAAGCGAAATGGTTGAGATTGTTGCGAAAAATATGAAAAATCCTTCTTTCCGTAGTTCTATGGATGCGGTTTCAGAACTTTCTAGCCATGCGATAAATCTGCTTTCTGAAGGCGATCCTAAGGTGATAGGAGAAGCCATGACTCAATGTCATTCTCTCCTGAAAAATATTGGTGTATCGTCCAAAGAATTAGATGATTTAATTGAAGCAGTTCTACCATTTTCTTTTGGAGCAAAATTAACCGGCGCTGGCGGCGGAGGATGTATCATTGCCTTGTCAGATAAACCTGAAGAGTGTGCAGATGCAATCAAAGAATTAGGAGGAGTGCCTTACGTCACATCTTTTGCAGAAAATGGTGTGGGAATATTAACCTAATAACTTTGATTTTTTCTTCTGTGGGTTTGCGCACTTCTTTATATACTCTTGATAAATCCCAACTATATATGAGCGACGAAGATCGATTAGTAGTAGTGAATGTTGTAGCAAGTACTCGAGTGGCAGAAGAATTGGACCTTCCCGAGATTGCTATTGAGTTGAATTGTGAATATGAGCCGGAACAGTTTCCTGGTGTAGTATACAGGGTGACTGACCCGAGACTTGCAATTCTGATGTTCAGATCTGGTCGAGCTGTTTGTACTGGTGGGAAGAATGAACAAAACATACATACTGGAATCGAGAGAATGATTGCAGATTTAAGAGCAGCAGATATTGAGACATGGGATTTGAAAGACGTTAAAATCGAAGTTCAAAATATGGTTGCAACTTACGCTTTACATTATCCTGAAGATTACGATGGTATTTCCAAAGACGTTGACCAGCGTATGAAGATTGTAAAAGATCCGGGTCATAAAGATTCGAACAGTGGAGGATGGCGCGCTCCTACAGAAGAAGAAGTAGCTATGCCTGATGAATCTAGTCCGCTTACTACGCTTCCAGTAGGTGAACCATTAGCAGGATTACCTCGTCATTTGAATCTTAATCATTTGACTTTCCATCTACCTTTCGATAAAGTTGAATACGAGCCGGAGCAATTCCCTGGATTGATTTATCGAATTGATTATCCGAAGGTAGTTTGTTTGATTTTCGGTAGTGGAAAGATGGTAATTACAGGTGCTCGTCACAAGGATGAGATTTTAGAAGCTATTGAATTCATCAAGGATGAATTAGCAGATCTACTCTATGAATAATTAGATTTGAGCGATTGATTGATACACAGTCGAATGGCTGTGGTGGCATGGTGGCTTCATCAGGAGCGTCGTCTCGAAGGTCGGCGCTGTCAATTGTTTTGATTTTTCTTCTTTCTACTCAGTTGGTATTATTCCAATCTCCTGAGGCCCTAAATGATGAAAATCCTTCATTTGAAGTAATGGGTGTCCGTTCTTCCTCAAGTTCTGTGGATGTTCCCGAATGGGCAGTTGGCGATGTATGGACATATGATGCTTTTTTTGATGTCGAAGATTTGATTTCTTCTGGGGCTCCGGGCTCAAGTATAGGTGTACTTCGTGGTACATTAACAAAAGAAGTAGTTGATACGACAATCATGATGATTGAAAATCAATCTACTATTGTTTATGTTGTTGAGTCTTCAGGGACGTTTCAGAAGAATGGAATTACTCTAGTTGCTCAAGGTACTTCTATTAATGCTGATTTGAGGGTTAGTTACGACTCTGATGAACTTATTAGAGCATCAGATCTTGGTCAAATCTCTTACTCTCAAGAATTAGATGTAGATTTGAATAACATTCCATTTCCTGCTAGCCTTCTTTTGGGTGGTTCTCTCGCTCTCGCAGACATCTCAATAGGAACTCAATATTCTCCTCCCAAGGAATATTATGATTTTCCAATGGCAGTTGGGGAGTATTGGAATACATCTGTAACAACTGGAACAACATGGTCTGGTTCTGTTTATCAAAATCTTTTCGAATTGCCAGAAGATTCTGAGGAACCAAGTGAAGAATCTCACGGAATCACCGCTGTAGGTAATCCTGGGGTTGGTTATCCTGGATGTGCTACTTCTCTAAATGCTACTTCGTTTAATTCAACAGGTGCAGTAACTGGTTTCCGATGGTACTGTCCTGCAGCGAAAGGTGAGGCATGGTGGCATCAAGAGTTAGATTTAGGTTTACAAATTGACTTCAAATTATTGACCTATACTCCTGCTACTAGAGATCCGGTTATTTCTGTAGAAACAGCGTTTCCTGCTTGGCCATTAAATACGAATATGGGTGCATGGGTGAATTTGACAGATCCTTCAACCGGTTCTCCTTTGGGGAATCAAGCAGTTCAATTTAGATATGAATCCACTGGTGATTATCGTTCACTTTCTACTGCAACCAACGGTAGTGCATATGTAGAGTTTGATACTGGTGCTTGGCCTGATCCTTCTCCTACAACATATGACTATGCTAGTCATGGGGTGATTGGTTGGGATTCTTCTACCAAATCTGTCGGAGTAACAACCATGATTTTAGATGAAAATTTAGTAGAAGTTGACCTTGTAGCTTTAGCATCTGGCGTTTCTGTTACTAGAATACGAGGAGATGTGACTGAACAATTAAATTCAGTTACAGGATTTACTACTATTCCTAATGATGTATTAGAATTTTCAATTCCTGTACGTAATCAAGGAATTCTTTCTGCCCCATCTACAGAAATCGAAATTACCTCTCCGGATGGAAGTACAACCAGAGCAAACATCCCTAGTTTACCTGCGTTAGGCGAGGTTAGAGTAGATGTTCAATGGACAGTCCCTTCTGATCAAGCAATTGGGGATTCCATTCTTGAATTTGAGGTAGACCCTGATTCTTTGGTTACAGCTGATGCAAACAGAACCAATAATGCAGATGTGTTCAATATTTTCGTTGGTCGACTTCCTGTTGCAG
>MDTB01133013.1_pt1 | contig 10831 bp, 12 predicted proteins | sample 811161 | NCBI WGS metagenome assembly MDTB01 (sample SAMN05326650, study PRJNA326480) | marine metagenome | isolation source: seawater | place: Mediterranean Sea | collected 2009 | reverse complement strand
CCAAACCAGATGCGCTACCAGGCTGCGCTACACTCCGGAACAAGTACTAATACAGTAGTTATTTATTTTTTCAATGTATAATGATGAGTAAAACAAAGGATTTTTAATTAGAATCTGTTATATAGTGGTTATGATTATTACATGCCCATGCGGTAAAAAAAAATTTAACGTAGATTCAAATCTAATACCAAATAATGGTAGATTATTAAAATGTGGAACTTGCAATGAAACGTGGTTCTTTAATAAAGAGGATATAATCACTTATAAAACTAAGGAAAATTATTCATTTGATTATAGTCTTAAACAAAAAGAAATAACAAATGATTATTCAAATTATAAAAAAGAAAAAAGTAAAGATAATTCAAATGTACCAACTAATAAAGGTACAGAATTAGTCAAATATAGAACAGAATCAAGTTTTACAATTTCAAAATTTTTTAATTACTTAATTGTTATTATTATAAGTTTTATTGGTATAATAATCATTCTAGACACGTTCAAAAATCCTCTTAATGATATTTTTCCTAATTTAGAACTTATTTTATATAATCTATTTGAAACCTTGAAAGATCTTATACTTTTTGTAAAAGACTTATATTAAAAATGATCAATTATTTATCGAAACCCTTTATTTGGTTTTTCAAACTAGAAGCTGCTAGTGGTTTGGTTTTGTTGTTTGCGGCAATAATTGCATTATTTATAAGTAATTCTGGTTTATCTGAATTATATTTTTCAACTTTAGATAAATATTTGTTTATAGGTGTTAATAATTTTGGATTAAAACTATCTGTAATACATTGGATAAACGATGCTTTAATGGCAATCTTCTTTTTTTTTGTTACTTTGGAAATTAAAAGAGAGTTTTTACAAGGTGAGCTATCAAATATTAAACAAGCATTACTTCCAATAATTGCTGCTGTTGGAGGAATGTTGGTCCCAGCATTATTTTATATTTTCATAAATTTTGGAGATAGTGAAACTTTAAATGGGTGGGCAATACCCTCAGCAACTGACATTGCTTTTTCTTTGGGTGTATTATCATTATTAGGTAAACGTGTACCCTTGTCTCTTAAAGTTTTTTTAACAGCTCTTGCAATAATTGATGATTTAGGAGCAATAGTAATTATTGCTCTTTTTTATTCAGGGGATTTAAGTGTCAAATATTTAAGTTTAATGTTATTAGCATTTTTAATTTTATTGGTAATCAATAAATTTAATATTAAAAAATTTTTACCTTACCTAATTGTCGGTATTTTTCTCTGGGATTTTACTCACAACTCAGGTATTCATGCAACAATTGCTGGAGTTTTATTGGCGATGACAATTCCTCATAGAAAGAAAGAAAAAGATTTTTCGTTATTAATTAAGATAGAGCATGCTATAAGTCCTTATGTTGCATTTGGTATAATGCCTTTATTCGCGTTTGCAAATGCAGGAGTTTCTTTAGAAGGTTTATCATTTGCATCATTATTAGATAAAGTCCCTTTGGGAATTTTATTAGGATTATTTGTTGGTAAACAATTAGGTGTATTTGTTTTCTCTTATATATCAATAAAAACAAAAATTGCGCAGATGCCAAGTAATTCTAATTGGTATAACTTCTATGGAGTTGGTGTATTAACCGGAATTGGTTTTACAATGAGTCTTTTTGTTGGAAATCTAGCCTTTGTAGATAACATGGAATATATGGATGGAGTAAAAATTGGTGTTTTAACTGGGTCATTATTATCCACGTTATTTGGTTACTTTTTGATATTACTAACACCAAATAAGTAATTCAGTAAATGAACAAATTCTTAATTTTGGTATTAACATTAACAATGTTTTTTTTTAAAAATATATCTTTTGCAAACTATGATAAAATTTTTTTTGATTTTAAGATCAATAGTATAAATGGAGAAATTATTGACCTTAATGAATATCAAAATAAAGTGATTTTAATTGTAAATACCGCGAGTTATTGTGGTTTTACAAAACAGTATACGGAATTACAGAAATTGTGGGATAATTACAAATCTAAAGGACTTATTGTTTTAGGAATTCCTTCAAATTCTTTTAATCAAGAAAAAAAATCTAATTCTGATGTAAAAAAGTTTTGTGAAGTAAATTTTGATATTAATTTTCCCTTAACAGCAATTACCAATGTCAAAGGCGATGATGCTCATGAAATTTATAAATGGGCTAAAGATAATTATGGAAAATCAGCTATTCCAAAATGGAATTTTTATAAAATTTTAATAAATAAAAGTGGTAAAGTTGAAGACACTTTCAATTCATTTACAAACCCAATGTCAAATAAATTAATAAAAAAAATAGAAAGTCTTTTATAAGTTAATTATTAGACCGTCATGCGCTGGGATTACATTCTTAGGCAAAACCTTCTTTAAATCATTATAATCTAAAACAGGTGATAAATTAGTTAAAATCGCTTTTTTAGGTTCAAATTTTTTAATCATTAATAAAGATTTTTCTAAATTAAAATGGGAGGGATGTGGGTCGTACCACAAACAATCAATTATAAGAAATTTTAAATTTTTGAAAAATCTAAAATCTTTTTCATAGATCCTACTTACATCACTAATGTAAGCTATTTTCTTATCAATAATAAAACAATTTGATTTGACTTTTCCATGTTCAACTTTAACAGATTTGATATCTATCTTCCTGTTGTAATCTTTAATAGAAATTTTATTTGTCAAATTTCTCAATTTTAATGTTGCAGGATATTCTTTAGAATAACTTTTGAAGATGTATGAAAAACTATTCTTTAAGTAATTAGAGGTATATTTATCAGCGTAAACATCTAATTGTTTCTTTGTTCTAATAAAAAAAGATCTTAAATCGTTTATTCCATGTGTTTGATCACCGTGCATATGTGAATATAAAACTTTATTTATTTTAGTTATTTTATGTCTTAATAATTGTTGACGTAAGTCCGGAGAAGTATCAATTAGTATATTTTCAACAGATGTTTGAATTAGCCCAGAGCATCTTGTTCTATAATTTTTTTTGTTTTTTGGATTACAATTGCCAAAAAAGCCATCTGGTCTAGGTACACCCATTGAACTTCCACAACCAAGAATTATAAATTTCATTGTGTATTAATTAAAAAACAACTTATTAAAATTATTAGTTGTTGCAGTAATCAAATCTGTTTTGGATAAGTTTTTAATTTCTGCAAGTTTATTTGCAGTAAACTCAATGAACGATGGTTCATTTTTTTTTCCTCTATTTGGCACAGGAGCAAGATACGGACTATCCGTTTCTATTAAAATTTTATCAAGAGGGAGTTTTTTGAAAGTTTCTCGTAAATCAATAGAATTTTTAAAAGTTATTATTCCACTAGCAGAGAAATAAGAATTTAGATTTAAAAGTTTTTTTGAAAACTCCATTGAGCCTGTAAAACAGTGCATTAAAACTTTAGGATTTTCGTTTTTGTATTCATTTAATATTTCAAAAGTCTCTCTCTCAGCATTTCGAGAGTGAACGATTAAAGGTACTTTGCTTTGAATAGATGCCTCAATATGAGTCTTAAAACTATTTATTTGTTTTTTTCGGTCACTATTATTATAAAAAAAATCTAATCCTGTCTCGCCTACTCCAATTATTTTTGAATAATGATTTAAATTTTTAATTATTTCATCACAACTAATATCATTATCTGCTGTTTCATGTGGATGAATACCAATAGTCCCATAAATTATTTCATCTCTTTTAATAATCTCTTTGATTTTAGAAAAGCTTTTATGACAAGTTGATATTGTTAGCAATTTTTCAATTCCAATTTCTTTAGATCTTTGTAGAACATTCGATAAATCATTTAATAAGGTCTCGTGATCAAGATGACAGTGTGAATCAATCATTTTTTTTTTCAATTTTTTTAAACAGAATATCAATTTTATTTATATTATCACCTTTATTAATAAACTCATTATTAGTTATAGTTTCTAAAATTATATCTTTTTCATTCAAATTAAAAATCTTAAGAGCTTTTAATGATGATTCTGGAATTATTGGATAAAGCAAAAAGCTAATTTTTCTTACAATTTCTAGAGCAGTAAAAACAATTGTATTTAATCTAAGGGGATCATTCTTTTTTTTCCATGGTTCTTGATCATTAAAATATTTATTAGCTTCAAACAAAGAATTTATAATATAATCAATATAATAATTAATATCTTGTTTATCTATTTTCTCGCGAATTTTATCTAAATTATCTTTATATTTATTTAAAATTTCAAGATCATCATTTTGAAATTTAATCTTATAAGGTATCTTTCCCTCACAATTTTTAATGGCAAAGGCCACTACTCTTTGACATAAATTTCCATAATTATTTGCTAAATCACTATTTATACAATCTTCAAGTTTTTCCTGAGAAATGTTTCCATCATTTCCAAATGAAACTTCCTTTATCAGATAATATCTAAGTGAGTCTAGGCTGTATTTATTTATTATCTCTAAAGGATCCAATATATTACCTTTTGATTTAGACATTTTTTCATCACCTGACAATATCCAGCCATGACCGTAAATTTTTAATGGTAATGAGATTTTTGCTGCCAATAAAAAAGCCGGCCAATAAACAGCATGAAATCTAATTATATCTTTACCAATCAAATGTATTGAGGCTGGCCAATATTTTTTAAACAAATCGCTCTTTATATCAGGATAGTTTAATGCACTTAAATAATTCGTTAACGCATCTAACCATACATATATTACATGATCTTTATTATTAGGCACAGGTATTCCCCATGAAAATGTTTTTCTGCTTATTGATAGATCTTTAAGACCACTTTTAACAAAACTTATAACCTCATTTTTTCTTGATTGTGGGGCAATAAAATCAGGATTTGAATTATAAAAATCAAGCAATGGTTTTTCCCATTTTGATAATCTAAAAAAATAAGACTCTTCTTCAATCCATTCTACTGATGATTTAGAGGATATAGCAATTTTTTTTCCCTCTATTTCCTCTATTTCATCATCATTATAAAAAGCTTCATCGGAAACTGAATACCACCCAGAATAGTTTGATAGATAAATATCATCATTTTTAATCAACATATTCCATAAATATTGAACTGTTTTTTTATGTCTGTCCTCTGTTGTTCTTATAAAATCTGTGTTTGACAAATTTAAAGTTTTAGAAAGTTCTTTAAAAGTTTTGCTAATACTGTCACAAAAAACTTGTGGTGGAAGTCCTGCTTTTTCCGCTGATCTTTGTATTTTTAATCCATGCTCATCAGTACCAGTAAGAAAATGAACATCAAAGTTGTCTATGGTTTTAAATCTTGCAAAAAAATCTGCTACTATACTTGAATAAGCATGTCCCATGTGAGGTTTTGCTGAAGGATAATAAATTGGCGTAGTTATATAAAAAGTTTTATCCATTTAACACTTTTTCCTCAAATTCAACAAACAAAGAATCCTCATCTAAATTATAAATTTTTGTATTACTAATTTTTTTTAAAAAATAATAGTAAGTATCTAATAATATAATATTAGTAACTGATACATTTTTTCTAAAATAAAGTTCAATAAAAAAATAAATGATTTTATTAGAGGAATTATCTTTTTTATATAACTTTTGATTTATAAAAACTTTCAAAAATTTTTTTAAATCTAAATTTTTAAGATCAATATTAAATTCATTAGAAAAATTTATAATTTTAACAAATAAACCAGGTGTCATATAATTATTTACTAAATCATTATTTATAATGTTAAAAATATCATCATTCAAAATTTGATTTATTATTTTAATTGATTGAGAATAATTTATTGAGACATTAAAATTAAGGCATCTTGATTTAATAGTTGGAAGAATTCTTTTACAGTTATTAATTAAAATAAAATGAATATTTTCATTAGGTTCTTCTATTATCTTTAATAAGGCGTTAACTGAATTTATATTCAGTAATTCAATATTATCTATTAGGACAAATCTTGGCTTATTGTTAAAAGAAGATTTATTCAAAATACTAATTAATTCTCTAACTTGATTGATATCAATAAATTTCTTATCAACTGAAATATCAAGTAGGTGAAAATTAGGATTAGATTTGTTTTGAATTAGTTTAAAAGATCTATTGTTAACATTAATTACATTATTTTTACAATCATAAGAGTCTTCCTCTTTTTTTGATAATACATAATTTATAATATGATATGCTAAGGTAGACTTACCAATTCCTTTTTCTCCTGATAAAAGAATCTTGCTCGAAGATCCAACATTTTCATAAACGTTTGATAACAAATTAAATAATTTCTTATGTTCATATAAATTTATTTGATTTGATGGATATAAATTCATTTGATGAGTTTATTAATTTGCTTAATTATTATTTTTTCATTTTCTTTAATATCTAAATTTGAATTTACTATTTTATAAAGTTTTTTATTCGATTTAGCTATTTTTAAAAAACCGTTTTGAACTTTTTGATAAAACTTTGCGTTAAACTTATCGTATCTGTTCAGAGATCTTCTATGTTTAAGTCTTAAAAATAAATTTTTTTTATTTACAATATTTAAAAAAGTAAAGTTTACTTTAATATTTTGTAATAAAAACCTATTTATTATATTTATTATTTTGAGGTCTAGGCCCATGCCGTAATGTTGGTAGGCAATAGTAGAGTCTACAAATCGATCTATCAGAATTATTTTTTTTTTATAAAATTTTTTTATTAGTTTCGTGTTTTCACTTCTTGCTGATAAATAAAGTAACAAATCTGTTTTTATATTAAATTTGGATTTTTTGTTTAAAATTAATTTTCTAATTTTTTCTGAATTTTGGCTCCCACCAGGTTCTCTAATCTTAACAAAACTAACTCTTTTATTTTTTAAATAATTTGCAACTTTAAGTAAATGATGAGATTTACCACTACCTTCAACACCTTCAAAAACAATGATGGGTTTATTAGACATCGCCCCAAATTAAATAATTCAAAGATTTAATTAATCTTGTAAAAATATTAACCTTTTGAACGCTGTTAGAGGCTAGTAAATCATATTCACCTATAATTTCGTCATCATACACTACTTTAAATATTCCTACCTTTTGATTTTTTTCAATAGGAGCATCTATTGGGCCATTATATTTGATTGATATTTTTAATAATCTTTTTTTAGCTTTTTTAATCACTTTGTAAATATCTTCATCTACATGAACGTCAACTTGACTTTTTTTTCCTAACCAAACTTCTATTTGATCAATAGGTTTTTTAGCTTTATTTATTTCAACTAAGTCAAAGTTTGTTAAACCGTAAGTTAATAATTTTGAACTTTCTCTTGATCTAGAATTTTTTGTTTCAAAACCACTTCCAACAGCAATTAGTCTTCTTCCTTTTCTTATAATAGATGAAGCTAAAGAATATTTTTCAACAGCTAGATAACCAGTCTTTATCCCATCAGCACCAATATTTTTATACAACAGTGGATTTCTATTGCCCTGAGTAATTGGATCACCTCCAGTTCTATCCCATGTGAATTCTTTTTCGGCAAACCATTCATAATATTTCGGATATTCTTTAATCAAATAATTTGACATTATTAAAATATCTCTAACTGTAGAATAATTATTTGGATCATTTATTCCTGAAGAATTTGCAAAATTTGTATTTTCCATTCCTAATTCCTTAGCCTTTGATGTCATTAAAATTGCAAATTCTTCCTCAGTACCAGCAATACCTTCAGCTAAAGCTATGCAGGCATCATTACCTGAGGCAATGATTATACCTAATAATAAATCTTCTACAGAAACTTCGTCTCCAACCATTATGAACATCGAGGAATAACCAGCGGTTGATAATCTCCAGGCTCTCTCAGAAATGATAAACTTGTCATCTAAAGATAGGTCACCAGATTTAATTAGGTCAAAAGCTATTATTGATGTCATTATTTTGGTCATAGAAGCTGGGTAAATAGACTTATCAGGTTCTTTTTCATACAAGATTTCTCCTGATAAGAAATCTTGAAGAATTACAGTTCTAGCTTTTATTTCGATGTTAGCACCAACATAAATAGTAAATAAAAAATAAGTAAATATTATAAGTATTAATTTTTTAAACATTTTTAATTATTTCTAGATTTTCAAAATATAATGAGTTTATTTTTTCAAATGACTCCTTTAAAGATTTTATATCATTAAAAGGACCCAATATTAACCTATAATTTGTTTTTGATAGTTTAAGTATCTTAAAATTACTCAATTCAACTTCATTTTTAATTCGTGAAATCATATTTTGAGCAGATCTTTTATAATAAAAATCTGCAATTTTTATAGAATATGAAAATTCATAATTCTTACTTAATTTTTTCTTTTTTTTAAAAGTTGGGTCAAGATTACTTATTTGAATACCATCTATGGGTGCTTTTTCTGCTACTTCTTTTTCCTCATCAAAAGTTTTTGCTTTTCTTGCTACAAAAGTAGAATTTTTGGAAATTAGAGTGATAATTATATAAGGTTCATTTAAATCCAATTCCAAATCATTTGCTATTCTTTCTGTTATAATTGAATTATAAAAGGATGAAAATTTAACTCTATTAGATTTTACTTCTGCTATTAAAGATTTTCCATTTGAGGGATTGGTAATTTTAACAAATGATTTATTCTCAAGTGACTTGTGAAATAATGTTAAAGATCTCTGATCAATTTTTTTAATTTTTAGTTGATCATTATAAATTAATGAAAAACCACTATTTTTATATTTTCTATCAAATACTTTTTTAAATTCGTTAGATTGATTATCTGAATATTGACTACAACCTAATAATAACAAAAATATATTTAGAAAAATTAGTGATTTAAATTTCATTCTTAAATTTATCTTTTAGTGTACAAACAGCAAGTGCAAATCTCAAGGATCTATTCCATTTTAAGATTATTTCATAATTATCAAAAACTATATAGGCAGGACTTAATGTTTGAGCATTTGGTATAATATCTTTATCTGGTGTAACAATTGCAATTTTTTGATTTTCATTAGATATATTGAGATCTGAATAGTTATTTATATATTTTTTAAATAATTTTATTTTTTTCTTACTATGTATTTTTTTCGCAGAAACATTCAAATATTTAACAGGTATATTTTCATTTAATTCAATTTTTTTAAAACAATAAGAGTTTTTTTTCCATCCTATTTTATTTAAATAATTTGCTGCAGAAGCGTATGCATCTTCTGAGTTTTTTAAATCTATGTAATTATCCTTGTTATAATCAAATGCATAACCTTCTATTGTAGACGGCATAAATTGGAAGAATCCAAATGCTCCTGCCCACGATCCATATAGTGTCTTGTAATCAATTTGATTTTCATCAATAAGTTTTAATAATGTTAATAGTTTATTTGTAAAAAATTTAGAGCGTCTTTGATCAAAACTTAGAGTAGCCAGAGATGAAAGAATATCCATTTTTCCAACATAGGTACCGTAATTAGTTTCAATACCCATAAGAGCTAATAGTAACTCTTTCTCTATCTTAAATCTCTTTTCAACAATATTTATAAGTTCTAAATTATTTTTATAAAAATCTATTCCCTTTTTTAATTTATTATTAGAAGCACGTTTATCTATGTAAGTTTTTGTATCTTCATAAAATTCTGGTTGGAAACGATCATATTCTATAACTTTTGGTAAAAATCTGACGTGTTGCATGGCATTATCAAAAGTTTTTTCTGAAATATTATTTTCTATAGCAATTTTTTTAAAGTTTTTTTTCCAATTGTTAAAATCAATATTTTCATTTGACTGGCTGTTAAATGTTATAAATAAAATTATAGAAAATATTAAACTAATTAGTTTCATAAAGATCCCTAAGATATACAATTACAGCAAACCAGATGATAGTGAAACTCGCTAATTTAATTAAAGAAAATTCCTCATTATAATAAAAATAACCTAAAATAAACTGCAATGTAGGTGTAATATAAAAAATCATACCAGTAGCACCAAGTCCAATTAACTCGACCCCTCTCACGTATAAAAACAAAGGAATTACAGTCATAGGTCCAGCGAGCAATAATAAAAAGCTTAAAGTAGAATTGTTAAAACTAAAATCATTCAGTCCCTTTTCAAAAATGAAATAAAAACTTATTAAAGCAAAGGGCAATATATATAAACTTTCAATTAATAATCCAATATCAGTATCTACATTGATTTTTTTTCTTACCAAATTATAAAACGCCCAACTTAAAGCAACAATTATTCCAACCCATGGAAGTGTTTTTATATTCAAAAAAATCATAATTAAGATTGAGATAAATACTAATGATATTGAAAAAATTCTTTTTTTGTTTAGCTCTTCTTTAAAGAAAATGTATCCAAATAAAACGCTTATGATTGGCATTATAAAATATCCAAAACTAGCATCTATTATTCTTTCGGTTGCTACCGCATAAATCCATATAGACCAATTTATAAAAATAAGAAAACCTGATAACAAAAGATATAAAAGATTTTTTTTGTTTGTGATGGTAATAAAAAAAATATTCCATTTCCTTAAAAAGATTGTAGTTAAAATTAACATTACAGCTGTCCACACGCACCTATGCACAACTAATTCGATATGACCTATAAAAGCCACATACTCAAAATATATTACGCCGATAAACCCCCACCAAAAGGAACCTAATGAAGTAAGTAATAGACCTTTGTTAAATTGATGGTTCATAAAACAACAAAGCAAATAATTTAATGTTAATAAACTATTTTATGGTTGAATTAAATGATTATAATTATAAAACCTTGCTCACGGAGAGATGGCTGAGCGGTTGAAAGCACCGGTCTTGAAAACCGGCAAAGGGGCAACTCTTTCCTGGGTTCGAAT
>MDTB01082515.1_pt1 | contig 10831 bp, 7 predicted proteins | sample 811161 | NCBI WGS metagenome assembly MDTB01 (sample SAMN05326650, study PRJNA326480) | marine metagenome | isolation source: seawater | place: Mediterranean Sea | collected 2009 | reverse complement strand
GGTGTCAATTCGGGGTAACTTGACATTTAAGGCACGCAAGTCTTGAAATTGCATGGTTACGAGGAAAAAGATAATTAAGACCATTAATACATCCACGAGCGGAACGATATCGATCCTCGGTGTACGGGTTCGTTTCATGTGTTAATGGATGTCATCATCTTGTCTAGGATGAATGGCGTCATTGATTCTGGCTGTGACCCAATTCAAAGAAACGGTTCTTTTCTCAATTAATCTACAAAGGTAGGAGTGCCCGATCAAGGCAGGTATTGCAATTACTAGACCTAGAATTGTAGTAAATAAAGCAAGCCCAATTCCTTCGGATAATGCATCTTTCCCTTCCGCAAGACTAGGCATTACCGAGAAAACCTGAACCAAACCTGTAACCGTCCCGAGCAAACCGATTAAAGGGGCGCCAGCAACCACGACCTCGAGGACATAAAGCCCTCTTTCTAACGCAGATACTTCAAGTCTCGAATAAGACCGCAGGGATTCAGGAGATGGGTTTTCATGAACCGCCACCCAAACAATTCTTTCGGCTGCTGAATATTGTTTCCATTTCTTATTTGGAAATTCACCAGACCTCAGTGCTTTTTCAACTTTTCGTGGGAATGTTAGGCTTCTTCTGAGAGAAAATAGTCTCTCAACTAGGACAAAGACAGCGAGTAAAAAACAGGCACCCAGAGGATAGATGAAAATACCTGCATCATGGATAGTGAGAGGTGGCTTTAGAGAAAGGAAAATTCTCTCGATGCTTACTTCTACTTTTTGTTTACTGACGAGTAAGAGGTTTTTATTTTGAATTACATTGGCGGAAGAGTTTTTGTCTTCGATAAATGGAGTAGACTCCGTTAATTCATAGACAGAAAACTTACTTTCTAAGCAGGAATATACACCTGAAAGCTTAAGATCATTGGAACGAGGTAATAATATACCTACCCCGGACTCAGCGGGCAAAGAAATTACTTTTAAGTCATTTGCCTCCAGAGATTTAAGGAATGACTCCGTAGATAAATAATCTTTTTCTTCGAGTGAAATACATCCGGTCGTAAAAAGGAAAGTAAGGAAAACCAAAAGGATTTTACGCACGATTCAGGAAATCAGGTATAATTTAAGGTTTTAGAAACCCTTTCGATCTCGCTATTTGCCTCAATGAGTTCCTCCAATGGATCATACATACCACGAATTAGAGAGTCTCGTGCTCCCTCACTTAAGGAAAACGGAAAAACTAAATTTTCGGATCGTACTTCGCAATCTATCAGATCAATTTTAAGCTCAGCTTCAGGATTGCCTACAACCAAGTCAGTAAGCTTCCTTCGGCTTGGCTCATTCATGGAGAGGCATGGCATACCTAGATTAATTGAGTTGCCAAAGAAAATTTCAGCAAAATTTCCAGCTATAACTGCACGAAAACCAGCACGATAAATAGATTGAGGTGCATGTTCGCGTGAGCTACCACAACCAAAATTTGATCCAGATATGATAATGGATGCATTTTGATAGGCGGGATCATTCAGTGAATGAACCTTTGGATTCCCATCCTCATCAAAGCGAACATCATGAAAAAGGTATTCCCCCAATCCATCAAATGTCACGCACTTCATAAAACGTGCAGGTATAATTCGATCGGTGTCAATATCGTCCCCCGGGACACAAATTCCTCTACCAGTAACTTCAGTAATCTTCGCCAGCGCCATATAATTTAATCTCTAGGAGTTGAAAATTTGTCTTGAATCTGTAACTACACCACAAATTGCTGCAGCCGCAACCATGGTAGGACTCATCAGCATTGTTCGACCTGTTGGGCTACCTTGTCTACCCTTAAAATTTCGATTACTGGAACTGGCACAAAGTTGATCGCCAATTAACTTATCAGGGTTCATTGCTAAGCACATCGAGCACCCTGCATTTCTCCATTCAAAACCAGCCTCAATAAAAACCTTATCAAGTCCTTTCTCTTGGGCTAATTTGCTGACTATTTGAGAACCTGGAACTACAATTGCTTTCACACCTTCCTTGACTTTTTTACCATGAATTCGGGATGCGACTTCTTCTAAGTCAGACAATCTCCCATTTGTGCAAGAACCAATAAATGCAACATCAATGGGTGTACCCTTGATGGGTGTCCCACCTTCCAACTGCATATACTCAAGTGCTTCGCGGACACTTTCTTGGTCCGATGGGTTAACCTCGCTCACGGAGGGAATACTTTCTTCGATTGAAATAGCTTGTGCAGGATTGATACCCCAAGTGACCGTAGGAGAAATTTCGCCAGCATTGATTAATACCACATCGTCATAAGTACAACCCTCATCTGAGGCAAAGTCTTTCCAAGCTTGGACAGAAGAATTCCAGTCTTTATCCCTGGGAGCATAAGGCCGGCCTTTTAAATATTCAAAAGTCTTTTCATCTGGATTCACATACCCTACCCGAGCTCCACCTTCAATAGACATATTGCAAGCAGTCATTCTTTCCTCCATCGAAAATCCATCAAAGACAGTCCCACCGTATTCATAGGCATAGCCAGTGCCACCATTAACCCCAAGTTTACGAATAATATGAAGAATAACATCTTTGGCATAGACCCCGGGTTCAAGCGTGCCGTTCACTTCGATCCGCCTTACCTTAAGAGGGTTAAGAGCCATGGTTTGGGTTGCGAGTAGGTCTCGGACTTGACTCGTCCCCACCCCGAAAGCAATGGCCCCAAAAGCACCATGGGTAGAGGTATGGGAATCACCACAGGCAATGGTCATCCCGGGTTGAGTTAATCCTTGTTCGGGGCCAACAACATGGACAATTCCTTGCATTCCAGACCCAACATCAAAAAAAGTAACCCCAGTCTCTTCACAGTTTTTTCGTAATTCCTTAATCATCGCATCCGCTAGCGAGTCTGAATAAGGTTCGCTAGACTCATTCGTTGGAACAATATGGTCAACCGTTGCAAAAGTCCTTTCGGGATAGCGAACCGATAGGTTTTTCTCACGAAGCATACCAAAGGCTTGCGGACTGGTAACTTCATGAATTAAGTGTCGCCCAACAAACAACTGTGTTTGTCCGTTTGAAAGAGTACCAACAGTATGAGCCTCCCATACTTTCTGAAATAGATTTTTTGAACTCATGTAAGGATTAATTATATACTTCCCATTCAGACCTGCAAGTTCAATGCCCCTGATATAGTTAATTAGCGATCAGGATTTAAGTATGTTTTTCTTAATCGACGGTCACTAGAAGAGAGTTTTTCTTCTAAACCTTTTTCCTTTCTGGATCGCTCGTCAAAAAACCTTTTGAACGAATCAGCATTTCTCTGTTGTAATTCAAGCACTCGATCCATTTGAGAACTAATCGTTTCATCATTTTGGAAATCAACTGGAAGATGTTCCTTGGATGAAATCAAAATCTCCAAAGATTGATCTTTTTTCTCAAGAATTTCTTCGATTGTATCTAAATGTTTAGCAGCGATAGCTTGAGTCTCGGCATGCAACAAATTTTCATGCGTTTCCAAGGCAACCTTAAAGAGCTCAAAAAGATTTCCCTCGGTAGCCAAAATTAGCTAATCAGGCTTGCAAGGATATGGAACCGGACTGCTGATCCCCGGATGCGCGGCCGTCGGGGTTCTGAGTAAGCATTTCTGCCCAGGCCTCGCGTAATTCTGAAATTACTTTGTCCGCTTCATCAATAGGTTCTACTTTTTTCTGTAAATTGGCTTGCTGGAGTTGATGCAAGACATAATCGTAAAGCCTGTAAAGAGTGCCTGGGAGTTCACCAGGGACCGACATATCAAGGGAAGACTGGAGCTCGGTGACAATGTTTTGAGCTTTGATGAGATTATTATTTATCATCTCATTTTTCTTGGTCAGATCCTCTTCTTCAAAGCCATGTCTGGCTGTAGCCGAGAATTTCAGGTAGCCATCGAAAAGCATAAGTACAAGCTTGCCTGGAGTCGCAGTCTGTACGGACTGAGCCTTATATGATTTTGCTATTTTGTCGTACTGCACAGGGATTAAAAATGAGAAATGACTCGTAGGTCAAATGCCTTCAATGTCAATTAATTTGTCTGCAAGAGCCTCTATGGCTCGATCATTTAACCAACCGGGATCATCCAATAGTGCTTGAGCACGAGCAATTGCATCTGGACGAATTTCAGATTGAGCCTCCTTAGCATTTTGACCTATCTTTGACAGGTCAGTCAAAGAAACATTGGATTCTGAGGCTTCCTTAGAAGTTTTAGCCGGGGACACGGTACTCAAAGGATTATCAACCTTAGCTTCACTAAGATTTAACCTACTAGGGGTTTGGTCGTATCCTTGAATTGAATCCATAAATGTTAACTAAGCTAAATATGTGCCAGAATGTCGGTTTGTGCAACTAAATAAGTTTATCTCAAAGGCATCGTGGAGAAGACGGTGGAGGCTATATATTTCGAGAATGCACGAGGAGACTGAAGTACGCTACCGCTTGTTCTTTTGGATAATGCCCGAACTTGCGAGCTTTCCTGAAAAATGGAAGCCCCAAGAATAATACTCGAATGTCCGGCGTCGAAGGTTTCATCAATAGCCCAGAGGAATTCGCCTGATTTTATGTCGACTAGCTTTGACCGAACAGAAAGGGAAATCGGGCGGTATGGGTTGTAAGAGCTAAAGTCAGTGAAGAGTACTGCATTAGCAGCGGTTTCAGTCTCAAGGGTTTTCAGGAAGCTTTCTGGGAGGGTGCCAGAAGAGGAGAACCTGCTCTGCCCAAAATTTCTCTTCATGTAAGCAGGGTCGAGGATAATCGTCTCAAAGATTCTCTCTTGTGCAAGTTCTTGCTGGAAAACTTCATCGACAAAGTCTAAAAGCGTAGAGTCCGGATCTGGATAATAAGCAGGTAAAACTACAACCCGATTAAGGTAGGCAGGCAGTCTTTCAGTAGGATATAAGTTTTGGGGAATAAAAGGTTCGGCTTGGGCTACCACCTTTTCTTCTTCGAATTTTCTGCATGAAGAGACAAAGAGAATCGCGATAATAGGTAGGATTAAAAATCTCATTACTTTTTGTTGTTATTATTGTTGAACGAACTTTGTAGGGTTTGCATTTGAGTATTAATCTTGGATTGCATTTCCTCCATGCGCATAAATCCAGATCTCAAGGTCTCCTCCCGTTGCTCAAGGTAATACTCCAAGTCTTCGATGCGGTCGTCCAATCTTTCATTTTGACTCTTTATGCTATCCACATGGGTGGTGTAAGCGCCCTTGTATCCAGAGTCGCTATCACCGGTAAGAAAGGAAGTAATGAAATCTTCCACGGAATAGCTCAAACCCTGATACTTTCTTTGGGTATTGGTGTTTGAGTCAAAAGCCAACTCTACGGGAGCTTCTGAGAATAAAGCTTGTACCTTCTCCGGTTCGTCCTCTAAAGCCTGCAGAAGCATGGCTGAATTTTTTACCTGAAGGTTGTCTGACCCAATCCCAAAGTCCAATCCAAGGTTTGATAATCGAAAGGAACTGTATGTAGGGGTAGTAGACTCCCATGTTGACCCATTCCATTTATAAAAGGCCGAAAGCCCACTACCATTATCATCCAGCACCTTAATCACATAGCCGGTATCACTTGCTCCTAAATTCAGTTGGGTGGAGATAGCATCAATTTCAGTGTTGGAGCCATCATTTGAATTAACTACTAAATTGGAACCGTCTGTTGTAGTACCACTTTCAGAATGGGCGGTTGAGTCCCCGAAAACAATTTTCCTCAACTGTCCACCAAGCCGACTGATTTCGAGGTTACTTGAAAATCTACCCGCAGTAACATTATCTCCATCATTGGTGATTGAAACCAAACTGTCTATATAATCCTGGGCATCATTAAATTCTTCAATAAATTTATCGATTGCCTTCTTGGCGGCAGTTGAGTCCTTAGCTACGGCAAAGCTGGCGCTCCCACCGATGGAAACATTGGCAACATCAAAAGTTATACCTTCATAACCATGTTCATCCTGTGAAAATTCGGTCTTGGTGCTGTAGACTCTCTCCCCTCCGTTCACCCGGACAATTGAATTTTCCCCTAGTTCTTCCTCAAATGAACGGCCCACTCCTAGGATTATCTGTTTCCATTCTGCGCTTGCGGAGGAAGGTTTGTCCGACGGGGAACTATTGTGTGCTTGCCAGTAAGTTACCTCAGTTCCTTCGGTACGTTTAACCAAATCACCTTTCTCATAGCTTACTGAAGTATCATATTCATCACTGACTGCACTTGGGGCAGCAAGTCCCATTAAGTTGAGTAAATTACCCGCTCCAACATTTGCGGAAGATAATGTATCCCAGTTATCTGATTCATGGAGCACAATACCAATGGAACCTGAAGTTTTATTTTTCAGCACAAAACGATCACTGACTGGATCGTAGTACATGTCTATATTGGCTTCGGACCGATTAACCCGGTCAATCAAGGTTGAAAGCGTGTCATTATTGACATCATAATCAATTCTTACTGCTCCCTCCCCTTCTCCGATAAAGAAATTGCCAAGACCAGAAGTCAGCCCCGTGAAAGCATCGCTGAAATTTGCATTCGCCAAGGTTGCGGAAAGGTCCAAGTTACCTAATGGACTGCTACTGGTTAATTGTTTCTCCTGTAATATGGACCAGTGACCTGTATTTTGATCGGGTGGTGGAACATCATAGCGACTCCAATACTCGGCATCCGTAAACCTACTTTTATTCGCCTGTTCAGAAATACTAACCGCAGAGATGGTGGAGCTATCAGCGATTAAATTCCAATCTCCTTCACTCCCTGAAATCCCGGGCTCGTTTGTAGTTATGCTTGTAGCTTCAAAAACCTTACCATTATGCAGTACATAGTCGCCTACATTCGCACTTCCACTCCAAGCATCATAATTAAAGTTAGAATCATTGGGTAGCCCATTCTCAAATGCGTCTCGATTTCCTTCTGTTCCATCTCCAGCATAAGAACCAACTGCACCCACATGAGCCCATAGCGAATAGTCTACACTGGTTAATGCGTTGCCCGCACCTGTGGAATCAAACCGATTCATTTCTGGAGCCACTTCCTGCCAATAGTTGGAATCAAAATCATCTCGGCCATTAGCTTGGGCAATTTCTGACCAATAGGAATCATTCGAGATTGAAAGATCCGCTTCCGCCCAAAATGAGTCCACTAAATTACCGGAGCCAAGATCACCCAAATCATTAATATCACTGGTCACATCGGTCCAGTCCGCTGCGTTAAAAGCGGCAGCGGTAATATTTGTGTTTGCCTGAAGGAATTGCCCCCCCGAAAGAACAATATCTCCACTTTGATAATTATCCGTAGCTGAAAAGGAACCCACTTGATCCCATGCGCTTGTGACCGGGCTGTAATAATTGGATTCCGCAACCGCGGTTCCTTGTTGCCCAAAGACTAATTTGGATGCTGTCCCCCACCCATTTCCAGTACCGTATAATGTTGTATCCGTTGATCCACCATGTGCAACAGCAGAAGTTTCGCTTGTCAGTTGGTAAGCTCTTCCCTGCATGAAGGCAGTTTGCGGGACTCCATCAGTCCAGCCTTGGGCACCAATTGCAGTAGAATATCCGCTTACAGCTGAGTAATCGGACCAATCTACGCTACCGGCAATGAAACGATCTTTAATAGAACGAAAAAAGGAACCGTCCGCAGCCTTTACCACATCTCCAGCCTTGTAAGCACTGGTAGGCACTGTGCCGGAAGGATTCGTGGCTTGATTCACTACATGGCTCCCGCTGTCCACGCTACTAAAGGAATCGATCTTATAGGTTTCGAGATCCACTAGCAATTCATACGATTTTGCACCATGCCGAACCATATCTCCTATATTTATTTGCGTTCCATCCCAGTTTGTACTTGGAATCGCGGAGACTGCCTCGTAAAGAAACCCCTGATTATATACTCGATCCCCTGCGGTATAGTTTACATTGGAGTCGTATTGGTTCTCCACCGAAACTCTTTCATAAAGCTTACCATTAAATTCAGCATAACTTCTTGGATCTCCTGGGGACACAAAAGAATTAACATCACCCGATCGAAGCCAAGCTTTGGATTCATCCCCAGCATTAAAAGTGGAAACCCCACTTCCAGCCTCGATATCTGCATCCGTCCACTCCGTGGTGCGGCTTAAGAGTCGCATGGCTTGCAAAAAATTGGAAGTATCGGTGGATGATCCAAGAACGGGTAATTTACTATCTGCACCCGGAAGTTTCTCCCCGGAATCAATCACAATTTTGTCGCTTGCCGCTTCATAGGAAACGGTGACAGCGGATGAATCATTTTCTGGATTCACACCAGCAATAGTACTTACCTGCGCATTGATGTCGTCCAGCAAATCCTGAAGGGTCATGTTCAAGCTAGTGATATTGAATGTTCTTCCATCAATGGTAAAAGTTCCTTCAGTAATTGCCGTATGTAAAGGTAGGTTTTGCAGGCTTTGGGTTGGATCGATGCCACCACCCAATTTTTTGGACGATCGATTGGATGAAGACATCTCCGTTTTGGTCGCCAGGGACTCAACCGATATTTCAAATTCACCAGTAATGGCTCCTGCTTTTGCGGTTGCCACTAATCCAGAAGAATTCCCAATTGCACCAACTTTTCTAGCTTGAAACAAATCCTCGTCCTGCAGGGCTTTACTGGATGAATTCAAGGCATCCAATTGGCTCTTCAAAAGGTCGAGGTCTGAGATTTTCTCCTCGTTTCTTTGTTTTTCCGCAATAAGCCGATTTTGCGGAACTCTCTCAAGCTCAATGAGTTGATCTACCACGGGAGCCCAGTCAAAGCCGGAGGCTAAACCAGTCAGTTGAAGTTCAGAACCCATTAGTTATTTTGCGAAAAACATAACTTCATGTGAACCATCAAATTCAGAAGTTTAGGATGTAGATATAAGTGCACGCCTACGTGTAGCATGAATGATGCCAGTGAAGACTTAAAAAGGCCCCTACACAGCTGAGGTTTCTGGACGGTAGATTTTCCTGTCCATCTCCTGAAGTAGCCAATGGCAACCTTCACTGATGGCCCAGAAGTACTCTTTATTTCTTTGCACGGCAGCCCAGTTCTTATTGGGAAAATCGATATCCCGTGCTAATCTACGGTATCGAATGACTTCGCCTTTGGTCTTACCTTCAAATAAAACGCTCCAGAAGTCTTTATTTTTATCAATTAATCTATTGATCTCATTTGCATCTGCGAGCAGTTGAATAATGGCTTTATTTTCCGAATAATGAAGGCCAGAATATTTTCCCGGAAGTTTCTCAGTATTCCATGCCGCCTTGAATGATTTTTCGAAAATCTTACGAATATGCTCCCGACAAGGTCTAAAAATATCTTCCAAAAAAGGGGTAGAGGTTTGATTCTTTAAAAGAGCCAGAATTTTTTCTTCAAAGACCACACTTGATGTTTGCCCAATCCAAGCCATGGCATCCTGGTAATTCATATACGGGGCACCATGAATTCGAGCACCAGTCCTTGCAAGGTTTCGGTACTCTACTCCGCTCTGCTCGCCAATAAACTGCTCGAAAGTCTTAAGGTAAACAAAAAGCCTGCCTTCTACCAAGACTTGCTTCTGGGTGTTACCTGGCAATCGATGGCCTTGGGAAATACTTGAATAATGGCCGCCATGATCGGAGTAAGCCGAGTCATCGGTGTAGTAACGACCGTCATCCCGAATGCACAAATCTTGTCCTACGAATAAAACTTTTTTAGAACCAAGCAGTCTGGAAAGATCAAGAACACAACCTGAAACCGTACCTTTTTCCATAATTGGACTACCAGGCGGCTTACCCATATATTTCTTAACGAGGTCAACGATCGGATTAAAGGTGCACCACGAAAGAATCCTGCCATCAAAAAGTCGAACAATTTCCGGGTAAGCACTAAAGGGACATGCCAAAGTTAAACCAGCCACATCAACCCCTTTAAATCCTGCAAGGGTTGGTTCCTGAGGGTCGGCGGTAAAAACTAGGTGTGGTTTGATTCCGTTGTTAAGTAGCTTTCGAAGTGGGCTGTTGCTGCAGACGATTATTGATTTATCCTGCACCGATTTCAGGAAATCAATCGATTCATCTAGGGAGGGCCCCGCCCCCACCAGAATGAAAGGAATATCCTTCATTTCATCTCCGATTTCACTTATATCCGGGGAGGGGGCCATAATCGTCAAATTCTCAAAAGTATTTCCCTGAATTATCGGAGCGGTTCGCAGGTTGACTTCCATCATCGGTCGAACCACCAAGTATTGCCTAACCAGTTCATTTCTCATCCGGTCATAATAAGCCTCATTCAAGGAATGCAGGGGAGAGAAAATCACCATATTAATGTCTTGGATTTCGGAAAGAGCTGCGGTTTGAATATCGCGAAAGAAGTTGTCATCTGGCTCTCCTACCCCGAGCATAAAGCGCTCGTTGGCTAATAAATTAGAACAATCAAATCGGGAGAGAGTCTCCCTGAGTAAGGCTGGGTCTTCTTCAGCCACGATAAAATGAGTGCCACCTGATGAATGATCCAGGAAATGTTGAACATGGGAGCCGTCTCCAAATCCAGAAATCGCATAGAGCGACTCCTTTGCTAATTCTAATCCATCCATCCACCTTTTTAATAAATCTACGCGACTTCCTGACCCGTAGGTAGGGAAAGCCTCCCCTCTCCGTTTCGTTAGAAGAGTACAAGAACCTTCCTTATCCTGATATTGAAATGATACGGGTGCTTGGGAACCTATATCCATAATCCGGTTGTAAACACTCGGGAAGCGAGCCCTTAATACCTCCAAGTTAGCCGGTAAAATCGAAGGATTACTCATCGCGTTACCCCTTCGGTTACTTTTCTCTTCAAGTAGGGAATAG
>MDTB01186209.1_pt1 | contig 10832 bp, 2 predicted proteins | sample 811161 | NCBI WGS metagenome assembly MDTB01 (sample SAMN05326650, study PRJNA326480) | marine metagenome | isolation source: seawater | place: Mediterranean Sea | collected 2009 | reverse complement strand
GTGCTTACAAGTGAAAATTTATCTCCCGATTGAGATGAGTCTGATATAATACTGTATGTAGGACCAGGAGAAACTGAGCTGTTTATGTAGTTTGATAAATTAATGCTTTTGCCTTGGCCTTCTGTTACGGAACCACCGGAAATATTACCCCAGCTTGGCGCAACCTGTTGTTGAAGAGTTGTTCCTCCTATATTTCTTGCGCTTGAGCGAGAGCTTTCTTCTCCTGCTGGTTCTGCTTCAACATAAATTGTATAGGCTGTATTTGATGCTAAACCTGTGAATGTAACACTTGAGCTAATTCCGCCTGAAGGATTTGCGCTTACGCCATAAGTTACATTACTCGCGTTTACAGCTTCGTTTGATTCAAGTGATTCTTGCAATGTTGTGCCTTGATATAGCCGTATTCTGAATTGCCTGCTTTCAATATGGCCAGAATGCGGGTGATTCCAAGTCCATTTAAGGCTAGAAGTAGTTGAACTACTAGAATCTAGTGATAAATTGGTTATTGGGGTCGCTTGTCCTGCATTTACATCCGTAACGTGAACTTCTATGATTTTATTAAATACGGATTGTGCTGCGCAAGTATAATTTCCGTTTTTTACAACGCCGGGTTCCGAACCAATGTCTCCATTGAATGATATACTACCGCCAAGCTGAAATACGATATTATTAATATATATATTATTTTCTGCATCATCCCAATAATTGCTAGATCCTGCTGGAATCCAAGTGTTAATTAATGCTCCCGAATTACCGTCCGCCCATTGGCTCGGCGTAACTCTTGCTCGCCCCTTACCTGAAGCATCTTCTCCGTCTTTAGGGTTTTCGAAATCTGGTGCATGGTTTAAATTAGTGTCAGAGCCGTTACCTTCTGATTCTAAAAATCTTAATTGAATCCAATTTGATCCATATTGACCAGGAGGAGAGCCCATGGTAGTATAATAGCCATTTGGGTGTCCTCCGGCAGCAGAATCATCACGAGCCAATCCCAAGTATCGTGCGTCTGGACCTTCAATTCTCCAGTTGTACAACCAGTCTTTATGTGCGAAATGCTCTACAGGTGTTGTTAGTAAACCCTGCATGGTCAAAACGAAATTGTCTGATCCGCTGCGATTTTCTTCATAAGGTATTATGCTAGAATTATCAGCGTCCTGGCTGTTACTTTCCCATGCATAATGAAAAGTTCCGTGAAATGTTTCGCCTAGTGTGTTGTAAGCTGTTGATCTTGGATTGTTGGGCATATAGTAGGTAATTAAATTGCCGTCAATATCTCTAAGCGAATGTGTGTGAGTGCCATCTGTGCCTGTGCCATCTCCACCTTGCTGAGAAGCTTCGGTTGCTGTCCGGTACAGCGGAAAATACCCTCTAATTGCCAAGGGAACTGTTGCTGGAAACTCGTCCTGTCCTCCGTCAGTTATTATCCAATTGTAGGTGTCTGTTAAAAGATTTCTTGCGGTGGCTGCAGAGCTAGAATATTTTGTGTCTCCTACGCCCAAAACTATGCCCGTTCGCACAATGGATTTAGAACTCCACGCATTCAAAAGCTTATCATAATTTGTTGTGCTAAAACCTGAGCCTGTTAAAAACAGATTAGCCGAATATGGATGTCCACCTGACTGATGTAGGTTAAGTGGAAACCAGCTTGATAAATCTCGGTCAAAACTAGCGCAATTTTGAAACATACTATTTATTTTTGTTGCAGCTGATATGTTCCAGCCGCTTACATCTGAGTTGAAAGCGCTTGCACCCGTCATGAAATAAGAAAAGATTTCAACATTATGCGTTTCCCAATTAGAAATATCTCCCGCAAAAGAAAATGCCTGATTGAACATCTCTCCCATGTTCTGACAAGAAGCTGTATACCAAGAATTTAAATCTTGATTAAATGACGCTGCATACTTGAACATTTTATAAAATGATATAATATTAGTAACATCCCAAGAATCTAAAGGCCGATTAAAAGCATAAGCCTCCTCAAACCATCCGTTCATATTGGATAAATTGGCCGAAAAGGTCCAGTCACTAACTTCAGGACCGTTGAAAATGTTAGCTCCTTTAAAAAGATTGTCCGCACGGGTAACTAAGATTGGAAAATTATCCGGCACTGAAGTTAAATTTTGGTATTGATAGAATGCATTGTTAAGCATGTAAAGAGGAATATCCCCCCAACTTGTGACGCTTGTAACTTTTGGCCCATACATCTGGTTAATTCCGGAGGTGCCTGCTTCTGTATTATCTAGAAAACCACCGCCAAAACTTGTTAGTGCTCCTGTTATTTTTACAGTTTTTTGGCCTCCAGTTGCGTACGTATGGGTTGTAGATTTTTCAGCCAAAGTTCCATTCGGAGCTTGTGTAATATCACTATATCCTCCGAACGATAAATCATCTGCTACTAGTGGATCTTTATTAGAAAAAGTTTCTATCGTGCCGTCTCCCCAGTCTACTGTGAAACTCATTTCTCGAAGAGTTTTAGTATAATCCGAGGATAAACCGGCATATGTATATGTTCTTAAAGTTTCTACTGGGTGATGCATGAATCCCCACGTTTTATTGACTACTCCCTGCGTTGATTCAAGATCTAAATCGATATTAATAATCATAGGATCAGTTCCTAGTTCGTTAACATCTATTACTGTTACCTTAAGATCAAAATAGTCTGCGTTATTACTCATAAATAGCTCCTTTACTTTAATACACTTTTATTTTGTATTTGGTAATATCTATATTTTATATGTTGAGTTATGCAGGGCCTCCGTCTGTAATTGTCCAGTTGTAATCATTTATTAATTTATTCCTAGACGCAACACCGCCACTGTTATATGTTGCATAACCGAAATCTATTGTGATATCTTGAGGTATCCCGCCTTGATGTGATTGTGCTGCCCATCCTATTAGTGTTGATGTATAATTTGCAGAGCTTAAGGTGTCGTTGCGCCTTAAAAACGAACCGGCTGATTCAAGATTTGAAATGTTCCAGTTCGACATATCAAAATTTACTTTAGCTTGTGTTGATCCTCCAGCAAACATCATGTTGAGTTTTGTTACATTTGATGTGTTCCAACTGCTAAGATCTTGAGAAAATTCGCCATTATCGTAAAACATATGATTAAACCCGCTGGTTACATTTGAAGTATCCCACTCGCTAATATCTTGATTAAACTTTGTACCCCAAAACATCATTTGAGTATTTACATTTCCTGTTATTTCGTTGTTGGTATTTATGCTTGGTAGCCAAGACGCTCGATGTGGGTGTGCGACTCCCATTTTTGGATCTCCTTCAAATTTAGCGCAATTCATAAACATAGATGATAATGCCATTGAGGTCATTGACAAGTTAGTCGCGGCAAGGTTATTGACAATATTATCTCCAATTTTCCAGTTGCCACAACCACATTCAACCAATTCGTCACATCCATAGAACATCTGGTGAAATGAAGTTACTGCGCTTACATCCCAAGAACTTAAATCGCAAGTAAATTGCTCACAGTTATAAAACATTTGAGACATGGTTGTAACGTTTTGGGTTTTGTCGCCCCAGGAGTTTAAAGTAGTTCCTGTTGCATCCCAATAACAATCTACTAACGAAGTACAATTATAAAACATAGAGCTCATCGAGGTGGCCGAACTTACGTCCCAATCGCCTAAGCCTTCTCCTGTAAAATCTCCAGCATCATAAAAACAGTTGTTAAATATAGTAATTTCTGAAACATCCCACTTCGATAATGCGCCTGAACTGGAAGTTGGTTTTCCAAGTTTTAATAAATCAATACCAGAATTTCTAAAAGTTTCATACAATGAGCCTGTTGGTTTCAAGCTAAATATACTATAACCCGATCCACCTCTAAACGACGTTGCGTTATAAAACATTTGCATTACATTCATGAGGCTACCTTCAAATCGCCTATCTACCATCCAGCCACTCAAATTCTGATTAAATTGTGTAGCGCCTTCGAACATTGACCTCATGGTTGTTACAGCTTTTACGTCCCAGTCTCCAATAAATTCATTAAACTTCGTGCTTCTGAACATGTATGACATGTCGGTAACTTTACTAGTGTCCCAATTATTAATATCACCAGGGTTCGAAGAATTACCTGCGATTAGATTACTCTGGTTTCCAAACTCATCTGCTTGCTCAAACATTCTCTCCATTGTGGTTACATTGCCCACATTCCATTTGGCAACGCCGCCTCCTTGAAAAGCCCTAGCAAAAGCAAACATATCACGCATTGTGGTTACATTGCTTACATCCCAATTACCTAAATAGCCGTCATATAATTCAGCAAATTTAAATGTAGCTTGCATGTTTGTGATGTTTTCCGTGTTCCAAGTGTCTGGTCCTGAGCCATTAAATCTTTTCGCGCGCTCGAAAATGCTTCTTATGCTGGTAACTGTTGATGGTAAATGATTTGGCACGCTCGATACATTGTATGCATAATAAAGCGCATAATCTAAGTCTTCTAGGGGCAAATTGCCCCAGCTTGAAATGCTTGTTATTTTTGGATTATATGTATAGGAATTGCCTCCATTATTTCCGTAGCTTTTTAGTGGACCATATATTTTAACTTGTTTTGTGCCAGATGAACTGTAAGTATGAATATGGCTTTGGTGCCATGTGCTCCCGTTGTAGTTTTGTATTGTTCCATCTCCCCAGTCTATTGTAATTGCATCGTCATGTTGGACAATAAAACCGTATTCGTTATTCGTGACGTTCTGACTTATGCCTGCTGGTAAATCTAAATTAATATTAATAATCATTGGGTCGCTGCCAGCTTCAAGTGTTTCATCTCCTACTTGTACTCGAACGACTTTATGAAAAATTGACCCCTCCTTTACAACGTATTGACCCTGCGTGGTATTAAACGGGATTTCAGATGAAAGTTTAAAAGAAATAACATTATCATAATTATTATCCGTACTCGAAGAAATTCCCCCGCCAGGAAACAGCTCGCTGTATGAATAACTTGGAGTCCATGTCGTTGAGTTGTCGCTAATTCTTTGCTGCGGGTAAACCGGTGATTGGTCTCCATCCGTAGGCGACTCATAATCTGGCGCAAAACCAAAGTTTCCAGCATTAAGATTGTTCGTTTCTGTCCATCTTAGTTGTACATAAAGTTTGTCCGGATGAGTGCCAGTAAAATCGTCTGTCATGAGAATTAAATGGGCTGCGTCTGGACCTTCTAGCTTCCAGGACCCCAGTACTGTCTGCCCTCCTGCAAAACTAGGGTTTGTAGTATCTTGTATAGCAAATGCACTCAGCCCGTCTTCAAGTATATCAACCATGGTAAAAATCGGTCCAGATTCTCCGGTTTCATTTTCTTGCCACGAAAATGTTGCGTCGGAAGATAGATCTGCATTATTATTTTTAAAAAGATAATTAAAAGTCCCGTGAAATGTTGCTCCGTCAGGATTATAAATAGTGGACCTCGGATTATTTGGCATGTAGTATGTCCTCCGACTACTTGTTTGATCATGAAGATCCCATAATTGGTGGGTATGAACACCATCTGCGCCTGTGCCATCTCCACCTTGCTGAGAAGCTTCGGTTGCTGTCAGGTACAGCGGATAATATCCTCTAATTGCCAAAGGAACTGTTGCTGGTACCGCTTCGGCAACGTTAGTAACAGTAACTTTAAGATCAAAATAGTCTGCGTTACCCATTCTTTACCTTAAGTTGTTGCCATTAGGGTTAAGTTATTATCTCCCAACCTCTACTTGTTATAGCATTGTATGCTGTATTACTTGCGCTCGTGCGATTTAAGTTGAGGGCGCCGATGCGAGCATAAGCTGTGCCGGTGGATGGTATTGTATTGTTCCACCCATTTAAGGTAGCGTCCCAATTTGCATTAGAAAGACCCGAGTTATCGAGCATATTAGCAGCATTACTGATGCCGCTCATATCCCAATTGCCAAGATTTTGATTAAAACTAGAAGTTCCATAGAAGCTGTCATTAAAATTGCTTACATTACTTACATCCCACATAGAAATATCTTCATTAAAAGTGCTTTTATTAAACAGCAGACTTTGGAAACTTGTGATCTGCGAAATATTCCAAGTACTAATATGGCCATATTGAGCGGTTGCATTAGCTGTATTTGCTATCCAGGCGTCAAGCGCAGCTTTTAATTGTGCCGTGCCTGATGGAGTAAATCCGCTGTAGCTAGCATATCCTCCTTCAGCGTCATCAACATATGCTTTAACTCGTACGTAATATGTATTTGTTCCTCCGTATGAAGTGTCTGTTGGATTTTCGTAATCTGGAGCTGTTTTAAATTGAAGATCAGGGTTGTCAGTAATTGTGGTGCTTGTTAGTTTAAATTTATCAAGGTCTCCTGGCGCATTTGGATGTGGTTCTAGAACATATTTTACCACAGAACCTTCTGCTATTAAAGCGCTCATATTGTCAGGCGCCCAAGATGAACTAGCGGCAAGATCTAAGATTCCAGTATTGTTTTCGGCAACATTAACAGTATCCGCTCGATCTCCGCCTGTTTGACTAGCATATGATGGAGCTGTAGGCGCGGCCGCTTCTTCTGCTTCTTCAACTTCTTCAACTAAACCTGGATCAACGCCTGGTTGACTAGACCAGCCGTCATTAATTGATTCTGCATTACTTGGATCTAGATCTGTGTTCTCAAGTATACCCTCTGATTCGGTAACTTGTCCAACATCCCAGTCGCTAATATCTTGATTAAAATTAGTAGCATCAGCGAGAAGATTTGTCATGTTGGTAGTGGAGCCTGTCTCCCAGTTACTAATATCGTCATTAAAGTTTGTTGCTCCTTCAAACGTGCTTTGCATGCTAGTGACTCCTGAAGTATCAAAAGTTCCTACGCCTCCGCCCGTAAAAGATGTAGCGTTTTTAAACATGTTGTTCATGTTTGTCGCAGAACCAGTATTAAATGTGCTTGTTGAAAAATCATTTCCGCCGTTATTAAATGAACTAGCTCCAGCGAACATGCTAACAAAATCTCCAACTCCATCACTATCAATAGAAAGTGTTTGATTAAAATTAGTGGCACCATTAAACATGCTGCTTGTGGTTGATAGCGACCAGTTTGAGCCTCCGTCATTATTTGACCAATCTAGGGGGTTGGAAGTAGTTCCTGTGCCCCCTCCGTTGTTAAAAGAACTTGCGCCATTAAACATACTCGACATGTTTGTAACTTTAGATACATTCCAATTACTAATATCTTTATTAAAAGTATTTGATCCGCTAAACATTTCTTGCATGTTCACGACTTTCCCAGTATTCCAATTATTAAGATTTTGATTAAACGACGAAGTGTTTTTGAACATGCTTTCCATTTGCGTAATATTTTTGGTGGTATCACCCCAGCTATTAATAGCTACATTAAAGTTAGAAGCCCCGCTAAACATATGAGATGTATTTGTTACATTGCCCATATTCCAGTTTAAAATTGAGTTGTTGTTGAAACCGCTGTCTGTAAACATTCTCGACATGTTGAGGTTGTCGCCGCCAGATTTAAAAGAGTTTCCGCTGTTTGCGCCCCATGTAATATTGCCGTTAAAAGAGCTTGCTCCTTCGAACATTGAGCTAAAAGTGGTGCCTCCCGAAACATCCCAACCGCTTAAAGATTCATTGAAATTAGTACACTGATAAAAGCAGCTACCGAAATTCGTAACAGGCCCTGTGTCCCAATCTGCAAATTTTGTTTCTGCAGTGCTACCCGTAACCGCAAGCGCTGTACATTGATAAAATGCACCTTCTAGGCTAGATCCTGTTATAAAGCTTGGCTTATCAGTGGCTGTAATTGTCATGTTGCTGCATTTGTAAAATGAATGCCCTGTATCTCCGAATGTGAAATCTCCCCAAGTTTTAATATTTCTTATTCTGTTGGCATAAACAGGATAAGAAGCTGATAAGCCGCTTGCTGTGAATTCTGAAGGCTTCCAGTTCCATCGTTCTAAATGATTGTGGGTTGATTCTTTGTGTCTATAGATTTTAATATCGTACTCGTTGTTATTGCTATATATGTGATAAAGATCTGTCTTTTTTGTGTTATAGTTAGCCGCTGTCATATTATCTATATATGTAACCGCTCCATCACCCCAATCGATTTTAAAATCAAATCGTTGGCCTGATTCTGGTTTGTGGATTGGAACTATTATTGAATATGCCATAATTTATAATACACTTGTTATGGTTTCACTGTATATGTGAACGCGCTTGTTGTGCTGTAATCGTCATCTCTAGAATTGATTACATTGAATTGAATTGTTTTTGCTTCGCCGTAAACGAAGTTGCTGCCCGTCTGATGGTATGGACGGACATATAATGTATATGGCCCCTTGTCTGACTCTCCGCTGCTTGTAACAAGGTCAATGCCGCTTGTTCTTAGTTCGTGAGCATTATCGCTTGAATCGTATCTAATGTAAACTGCACCATTTAATTCGCCATTAACAGTGGTGATATTATTTGCAGGCGCTAATGGGGTATAACGAGCTGGACCTGAATTCGTGCCTCCGCTTCCTGTTACTTGACCGTGTGTGTTTGGACGGTTATCTGAGCTGGACCATGATAAATGATATCCGTCTACATTGGTGCCGCGACTGATATTGATAATCTGTTCATCGCTATTCTCTGTAACATTTTGAGTTGACGCAATTGCTGCAGTGTTTGTATATGCATTGTGCCACGTTGGAGCATCATCAATTTCTGCATTAACGATATTAACTGTGAATGTTCTTTGGCTATAACGGCCTCCATTTGGATTAGTAGCTCTAATTATAACAGCAAAACTGTTGTTGCCTCCAGAATCTTGTGGGTTTTCATAATCTGGAAAAGCATGATGAACATTTGCTGCAACGCCCGCTTGAGAGTATTCTCTGTTTTTAAATAAAAGTCTTGCTTTGTTTCTTCCAGAACCTCCTGCAGCACCTTGAGAATCAATCACAAAGAAAGCGCTGTCTGCTCCACCAACAATTGTGAATTGTGATCCGTCATCAATTGTGCCAGTAGTGCTTGCATGTAATAAAGTGTCAAGCTTTGTATGTTCTGTTAAATTAATAGTTGAAGATGTTTGCCATGATGGAGCATTATCATCAGTGTTGTCTGTAACAGTAATGTTAAATGTTCTGGAAATTGAAAGTGGATCTGCGCCGCCGATAGTATTGTCATTGTAGGCTGTAACTTCTACCGCAAAATTTCTTTCGCCAGCTTCATAATCAGGTGAGTTGCCTGCCTTGAAATACAATGTGTTTCCGTGGTCAATCACAAAAACAGACTGATTGGTACCACCTGTGATTTCGTAACGTGTTGCTCGTGTCGCGTTTAAATTAGCTACAGTATGTGCTCCTGTATCTATGTGGCGCCCTGATTCTGCTACGCTCAGCGTGGTGCTTGTGTTCCATGATGGAGCATCATCAATTGGATTATTCGCAACAGTATGGGTAACTGTTTTAGAAGCAGTATTTCCAAGTAAATCTGTAACTGTAAAGGTTATAACTGAGGAAACGTCAAATTCTCTGTCTGCTCCGTTTGGATAAGTTACGCTATTTAATCTTGTTTCATATCTTCCATCGGATGTTTGTACGATATCTACCTTGTTTGGGGCAGAAACTGTAAAAGATCTGTATCCATCGTGAGTAAGATAAGTTCTTAAATCTGACCAAAGAACCGTATCTCCTTCGTTGATGGTAATATCTCCAAAACTAGATTTCCAACCGATCGGAGGCAAGCTTACTGAGCTTCCAGAAACAGACAAATTGTCTACCAAGCGGTTCATTTGTTCGATGCTAAAATCTCCTCCTCCGCCTGTTCCTACGCTTGCTCCGGCAACAGTAATATCTCCTTCTACTGTAAGGTCGCCGTCAACATGCAGTTTGGTGGTAGGATTTGTTCCTCCGCCATTTGGGCCAGGACCAATACCTACATTTCCACCATTCATAATACGCATTGCTTCGGTTGCATTAGGATTAAAACGAATTACTCCTGCAGATGTGCCACCGGTATTTCCGGGCGACAAATATGTTCCAATGTTGAGATAATTCCCTGTGTGTATAATTTCGTTATTATCAATACCAATTCCAAGCGTTTCTGAACCTACAAGAATTGCACCTTTAGTTATGTCTCCACCAGCAATAGTGGTTGATGGCTGTGCTATATGTAATTTTGCCTTGGCGTCTGTAGTACCAATGCCTACATTGCCATTTCCTGCAAAACGAGTACTGAATACTGGAGCAGTAGATGTGTGACCACCAACATACAAATCAATATGGTTGTGAACAGCCCCAGCACCAGAATCATGCACAAAATTAATAGACTGCATTTCTGTACGATCTACTTTTTTCTGTAGTTTGTAGGTTACGCCGTCCCAGTTTACCGCTGGTGTTGCGACCTCATGCCTTTCCTCCTTAAAGAGTAACCTGTGTCTACTGCCTTGAATTTCAGCAAGAGATGTTTCATCATTTACATTAAATCCAAGACTTCCCCCTTTTACGGTTAGAGGGACATCCGGAATCGTAGTACCAATACCTACATTGCCTGCGGAGTCGATACGGAAAGTCTCATGATAACTTTGGTCACCCTTTCTTTGCTGAATAGTGAATATACTTGAAGTAGATGTATCAGTCTCTTGAATACAATTTAGCGCAACTTCTGCATTAGATGTTCCATTGTTACCACTACTAATTAAACCTATAGAAGCGGTTTGAAGATCTTCTTCACTATTATTCTTTATCCTGAACCTAGTTAGTCTATCGCTGTTAGCACCTAAAGTCGTAGGTGAATAAGTTAAAGTTTCTGCTGTTTCTATATGTAACTTCGTTTGTGGACTCGTAGTACCAATACCTACATTGCCGTCACCTC
>MDTB01242095.1_pt1 | contig 10833 bp, 9 predicted proteins | sample 811161 | NCBI WGS metagenome assembly MDTB01 (sample SAMN05326650, study PRJNA326480) | marine metagenome | isolation source: seawater | place: Mediterranean Sea | collected 2009 | reverse complement strand
CAGATCGGATTAAATCAGATCGGATTAGAATCGCTTTAAGTTCTTTTGGTCGAAGCTGATTTTAAATTTTTAACTGAATTTACTTCAATGTAGGACTTAATGATTTTTCTGATTAACCAAGAGGGCGTCACATCCAGTGCTTCAGCGTGTTCTTTGATCGAGTGTGCAACTTCTTCTGGTACCTGAGTTGAAAGAATCGACATTGAGGAACGGGTTTTTTTCATACAATTCATGGATTTTCTTGCAAGATATCGCATTTAAATAAACCGTCAATAATATTCTTGCAATAATTATATAAATTATATTTCTTAGATATATATGTCGAAGACGAACCCTCCAGGCAAAAACATGGCCTATATTTCAACAAGTCTTAATAAAGACTTACTTGCTTTGATTGATAGTCGTGCCAAGAAAATTGGGCTTACTCGAGGTGGGTTTTTACGCTATATTTTACTAAAATGGTACGAAGAAGGTTGCCCACCCGTGACCAAAGTCGATCGTATAATGTTTGCAAACGAACCAGAAGACTACGCCATTCAAATTGACAGCTTAGATAGCAAAGTGGCTGAAGATAAGGGTTAAAGTCATCGGCCGCGAAGTTTAGGGGCGCTTCGATCATAGACCGTGCGCTCCCCAGTAATTGAAAACAAGTCTAGGATCTTGTTCACGCTGTTTTGCTGGTGCGATATTTTCAATCCGGCGCTATTATTCCCAATGCCGTTTACTCCGAGCTGAGTATTGCACCGTCCCATGATTGATAGTCATTAATTCTACCTAGGTAAAAAAACAGCTTTTCAGGGGAATATTTTAACAAATCCACCCTCTAATATATTGTATTAGTAAATGCAATATATTCGCACGCTTCGCCCAGCTACCCGTCCATGACAGTATGAAAAAGCCATCACCCATTTCGATCTGTAAGATCTGCATACTTCTCATACTCCTCTATGGGAGCTTTCTTTCTGTAAATGCTAAGGTTTTTAACGACATTGATGTTACTTCGTCCAGCAATTGGCATGGCTACATGAATGTCTTTGAGAATCATAAAGGCCGTTCCCCACACGGAAGTGAATGGGCTACAGAGTCTCTAGGCACAAGTTTTAGTAGTAAAATAATTGCCCTCGTACCGAACACAAATGACTTTTCTAATAGCCTAGGCTACAGTAATTTCACTGCGGGTATCGATAGCAATACATTTATAAATACAACCATCTTCAAGTTTATGAATGCAACCATCTACATTGAGCACACCGATGGAGAAAACCCCTACTCTAAAACGGGCAATACACATACTTTTCCTAGAACTTCAAGGAATGCCTCCGTCAAAAAACTAGAGGTTAATAACCGCTACAGCCCTGCAGACAGAGCTATTCATTCGATCACCTCAAGTGGGGATTTTTATCATAATTTGAAGCGTCTAGGGGGGAATTAATACACCCACTAAGGTTTCACCACGATTGGATAAAAGCCCACAAAGCGAATGTTTGGGCTCATCAAATCAATCAAATCAAAAAACTTTAGCTGCAATTACCAGCATACATCCACGGCTTTAGCTAATTAGCCCAGCAGCAATCCAGCTCAGCAACGCTCAAAAAGACCTCTTAATTAGACCTCTTGAAAGAGCCACTGTAATCCTATTGATTAACCGTCCTCTCGAGAGTTGGCGACATTGACTTTCAACGCACGCCCTGCCAAGGGATGTCCGTCTAATTGCTCAATTGCCATGTGAGCATCCTGCTCATCTTGCATTTCGACAAAACCAAATCCACGAGGGCGGCCACCACCCGGCTGAGTGACAATAATCGCGTCTTCAACCACGCCTATGGTTGAAAACAAAGTTTCCAAATCTGCTCCAGTCACCTCAAAGGGTAAATTTCCAACATATAATCGTACCGACATAATAATAAATCTTTAGTATCTTTCTAATAGTTAAGGATTCATAAAGGGATAAGCCGTCTTGGAGAGCAACTAAAATCGCTAAACACTTTGCATTTTATCGATTATACTCTAGAGCTTTAAAGAGATGAACGGCACAACACAGTCAAATCCTTCTGCTAAAAATAATAAAAAGGATAAAAATCAAAATACTATTTTGCGAGTCTCTCAGTATTTGTTTCGTTACAAAGCATTGTTTAGCTGCACATTGCTTTTTGCCGCAAGTATGACGCTGTTAGAAATTAGTGTTCCCATAGCCATTCAATCCATATTTGACGAAATAGAAGGTAGCGGTTCGATTGAAGCACTGTGGCAGGGTATAGTCATTATTGCTTTGCTTTATATCGGAAGTGAAGTCTTTAATTGTCTTAGAATTAGAGTAAACAACACCCTAGAGCAAAAGGTCTTATTAGATATGCGGAGTGACCTTCACAGTCAACTCCTCAGACTTTCGGTGGGATTTTACGACCAACGCAAAAGTGGAGAATTAGCTTCTCGGGTCATTGAAGATGTTGCAGCCGTTGAGCGCGCACTTCTCGACGGAACGGAACAAGGTCTCGGAGCTCTGCTAAAAATAGTTGGGATATCTACGGCTTTATTTTTAATGCAACCAACTCTCGCCCTCTGTGTTTTCCTTCCCGTGCCGATTTTACTTGTAGTGGGGATTCTTTATTCTAAACGTTCCCGCACCGTTTGGAAAACAGTACGGGAAAGTGCCAGTGACCTGAATAGTCTCATTGTTGAGGACATCCAAGGCAATCGCTTGATACAAAGTTTTGGCTTACAAGAGCGAGAAAAAGCTCGCTTTGCCGTTAAGGCAGAAGACCTCAAAGAAAAAAACATCAAGGCAATGTTTCGATGGGCTTATTACAGCCCTGCCACCACTTTGGTCACAAAGCTAGGCTTCCTCAGCATTGTTGCCATTGGAGGCTATATGGTTTTTCAAAGCGATCAAAATCTGAGTATAGGTACTTTGATTGCTTTCTTTTTATTGGCCAATATGCTCTACCAGCCCATAGCTCAGTTACACGGACTCAATCATCTATTAGCTGCAGGGCGTGCTTCTGGAGAGCGAGTTTTTGAAATACTCGACAGCCCAATTGAGGTTCCTGAGTACCCTAAGGCAAAAAAAATTGACGAGAGCAGCGATCAAGGAATTCGCATTGAGTTTAAAAATGTATCTTTTCAATACCCAGAGCGAGATGCAGTACTATCCGACTTAAACCTAATCATTGAGCCAAAAAAAATCACCGCTCTTGTCGGTCATACCGGTGCAGGCAAAACAACAATAGCAAACCTAGCCATGCGTACCTACGATGTCAGTTCGGGTACCGTATACATTTCTGGCATAGATATTCGCGAGCTCAGCCATAAAAGCCTCAATGAGCAGATCGGATACGTAGCACAAGACCCCTTTCTCTTTGATGGGACAATACGAGACAACTTGATTCTAGGCAAGCCCGAGGCAAACGATACAGAGATTTACAATGCTTTAGACAAAGCTTCGGCACTAGAATTTGTTCAAGCGCTTCCTCAAGGTATGGATACACGAATTGGAGAAAAGGGAATTCGATTAAGCCAAGGTGAAAAACAGCGGATCACCATAGCTCGAGTCCTTCTCAAGAATCCACCGTTCGTTGTTTTAGATGAAGCTACGGCAAGCGTTGACACAATTACCGAAAAAAAGATCCAACAAGCCTTAGATAACCTAGCTAATCAACGAACGGTTTTAGTGATTGCCCACCGACTCTCTACGGTAAAAAAAGCCGACCACATTGCTGTGGTTGAAAAAGGCAGAGTAATTGAAGCTGGGTCGCACCAAGTATTGTTGGATAAAAACCAAACCTATGCGAAACTTTGGCAATATCAGAGTGATTGGATTCCAGAAAAAGTCATCGAGTCTAGAACTGAATCCCTTTAAAAAAGCAAAAAGCTCTAGATGAGCTTTTGCTGGTAAATTTTACCACTTGACGCACTATCAAAAAGAAAATTCAATTGACACCCTAATGGACTCCTCCCCCACAAGCAAGGCGCAAAGCTCTTTACAAAAAACTTTCACAGTGCAAAACAAACTAGGTGTGCACGCACGCCCAGCAGCTATGATCGTTCGTATCACAAGTACTTATTCTGGAGACGTCTGGGTAGAAAAAGACGACGAACAGATTAATGGAAAGAGCATCATGGGCTTAATGATGTTGGCGGCGGGCAATGGATCTAAACTCAATTTTTTATTTGAAGGCGCGACTGATGAAGGTGAAGTCTTAATTGAAAAGTTAGAAAAGCTTTTTGCTCAATCTTTTGAGGAACATTCATCTTAAAAAGTAAGTATTAATCATCGATATCGATATATTTGATCGTAATCGTTGCTCTTAATGCAACATCTTTTAGCAATGCAATGCTTGTTCAATAGTCTCTTAATTTTGCTCTTAGTACTGTGGCTGCCTGCTTGTGCCACATCCCCTCAGCGTACACAATTACAGACAATTGAGATCCCTTCTAATTGGGCTACGCTACCTTCCGAAGAAACTTCCTATGGTGAATCTCCAAACGCACTTTGGCTGACTTATGTTCAAGAAAATCCTCAATTAAAGGGCTTAATCGATAAAGCCATCAGCTCAAATAAAGACCTTGCCATTGCTTCTGCTCGCGTGGCCCTCGCCCATGCTGAGTTAAAAGGCATCCAGCCCAAGCGTTTGCCACAAATTCAAGCCTCATTTGCGGGTACGCGGCAAAAACTTAATGCTTTTGGTCCCAGCCTTATTAACGCCCCAGCCTATGACAATTATTCAGCCAGTCTTGGTCTTCGATGGGAAATTGACCTTTGGGGAAGCCTCAAAAATCAAATAGAGAATCAACGTGCACGTTTAGAATCCAGCCAAGCTAATTTACGCTTTGCTCAGATGTCGATTGCCTCACAAGTTGTCAAAACTTGGCTCGGCATTATGCACTTAGAGGGTCAGTACAGACTACTTAACAAACAAAAAACGCTGCAGTCTCTCCTCACTCAATCCATCGAAGAGCGCTACCAAAAGGGTCTCCTCCCCGCCGAAGTTCTTCTTGGCGAACGAGTGAAAGAGCAAATACTAAACGATTCACTGCAAGGCATAGCTTTAGAAAGAGAACAAGTCCAACGCAGTCTTAAAATACTGGTCGGAGACTATCCAGAAGCGTTTACTATTGAGTATTCACCGCTTCCCCAGTTGGCTTCACCCATACCCGAAGGCATCCCCTCCGAACTCTTGCTCAATCGACCCGACCTCATTGCTATTGAGCGACTATTAGCTGGGTCTCAAGCTCAATTAAAATCCAGCAAAAAACAAGGCTTTCCAAACTTTTCTCTCACCGGCTCCTCAGGATTTGCCTCAAATGAACTCAACACACTTTTAAAATCAAATAATGCGATTTGGTCGCTCGGATTCAGTCTCGCTCAACCGCTCATTCAATATGGACAAATTAGAGCAAATATACGTGCCAGTGAATCCGTATTAAAGGAAGCTGAAGCAAACTACGAAAAAGTTGTTTTAAATGCGTTCAAAGAAGTGGAAAGTGCCCTCGCTAACGAAGCCTACTATCAGGAAATACTAATTTCGACTCAATTGAGTCTCAGCCAGAAGGAACACATTGCTGCTATACAGAAAGCTAAATACCGGACGGGTAGCGACAACTTCTCGACTTACCTTGAGGCTGAACTCCATGCTCTGAAAGGGGCCTCACAATATTTACAATTACAATTCGACCAATTTCAAAATCGAGTTAGTCTCTATACAGCTTTAGGCTACTCCTTTGTCGATTGATCGAACTCATATTTGCTATTCAATGAAAAAATTGCTTCCCATTTACATACTCATCGTAGCTGTACTCATCTGCCTACTTTTAGTCACTTTTAAGCCTAAACCAGCAAAAGTCGAAAATCTGCGCCTGCTGACGCCAGTCGAATACATCACTGCCGAGGCCAAAGACACTCAAATTTACATCGAAAGCGAGGGCATACTTAAACCCAAAGTAGAATCCGCACTTAACGCAGAAGTATCGGGAACGGTCATCGCTATCGGTGAAAACTTCTATCCTGGTAAATTTTTTGAAAAAGGAGCTATTCTCTTCAAAGTTGATCCCTTGAATTATGAAGATCACTTGAGAATTGCCGAATTTGAATTTGCACAAGCTGAGTTATTTCTAAAAGAACAAAAAGCTTTAGCCGATCAGGCACGATTAGATTGGGACAAATTTGACTTTGGAGAAGCCAATGACTTAGTATTGCGAAAACCCCAGCTTAAAAGCGCGATCACCCGCCATGCCAGTGCACTTGCCTCAGTCAACCTCGCCCGAAGAAACCTAGAAAAAACTTCCGTGCTAGCCCCCTACTCTGGCTTTCTACTCAGTCGATCTGTCGATCTAGGCAGTACCGTCGGCGGAGTTATGACCAGCCCCCACGCTCTAGCCTACGCTGCGGGGGATGGCGAAGTTAGACTGCCGATTGACGAAGAAGAGCAGAGACTACTTGAACAAAACACAAGCCCCCAGAAGCATATCCGCTTTTATCACTCGGCAACGCGATCACTTATCGCCCAAGGCCATGTAGAGCGAATTGAAGCAACCCTAGACAGTCAGAACCAACTTGTCTACTGTGTCGGACGTATTGAAAATGCATTTCCTGCTCCGAACAAAGATTCTGATTCAGAAAATGTAACTGCCCCGAAAAAGAGCTTTCAAAGAAATCAATTTCTACTCGCTGAAATTGAAGCTGGCATTGCTCAAAATGCTTTCACTCTCCCAGATACAGCCTTACGCAACAATCGCTATGTCTATTTGATCCGTGAGGATAATCGCCTCACCCGAAGAGAAGTTCGCATCGCCTATCGGACGCGTGATTCTGTGATCATCGATCTGGGTATCGATGACGGTGATAAAATTGTTGTCAGCCCCATACCTTATTTTGTTGAGAATATGCCTGTCGAACCCACCGCTCAACCATGATTCGCTGGTTCTCAGAAAATGGAGTAGCAGCAAATCTCCTTGCTGGAATCATTATCGTTGGTGGGTTCTTCGTTGCCTCAACTTTAAAATTGGAGCTGTTTCCTAACCTTGATTTAGATACTATCAGTATCAATGTTGCCTATCCGGGTGCCGCCCCAAGTGAGGTTGAATCAGGCATTATAGAACTGATAGAAGATCGCATACAGAGCATTGAGGGCATAAAGAAAATCAATGCTTTCGCATCGGAAAACTATGGTTCCATAGTCGTTGAGGTTGAGCGAAGCTATGATACGAAAACAATCAGCGATCGAATTAAATCCGTCATTGATACGATAAATAATTTTCCCGCCGAAGCCGAAGAACCTCAAGTTGAAGAAATCATTATTCGCAACGAAGTTATTTCTTTGGCTATCTATGGCGATGCCGACCGCTTAGTTCTTAAAGATATAGCTGAGTATATTAAAGCAGAGTTAAATTATCAAAAAGGTGTAAGCCAAGTTGACATCAAGGGCTTTCCCGAACTGGAAGTGTCGGTCACAATCGCACAAGATATTCTGAACCAATACGGGCTCAGCTTAAATTCTGTGGCTGAGTCCATTCGAAACGAAGCCGTGGATATTCCGGGCGGTGTGATTAAATCACAACAAGGTGAAATCTTAATTAGAACCAATGCTAAAGCCTATGATAAGTCAGCGTTTGAATCGATCCCCGTATTAAAACGCCCTGATGGGAGCACGCTTCGCATCGGCGAAATTGGAACGGTCATCGATGGCTTTTCTGACACGGAAATCAGAAGTTTATTTAACGGGGAAGAGGCTATTTTACTTCGAATCTTTGCCGTGGGCAATCAAAGTGCTCTCGAAGTAGCTGAAGCAGTTCGAGATTTTGCTGATTCAATAAAAATGACTTTGCCGGAAAGCATTGAAATCAAAGCCTTTCGCGATTTCACTTTTTACCTAAAGAGCCGCTTAAATATGCTCATTGAAAACGGTATCTATGGATTGATCCTCGTCTTTATTATCCTGACCCTTTTTCTCCGTCCGTCATTAGCCCTATTTGTTATGCTCGGGATTCCCATTTCTTTTTTGGGAGCATTTATAGCTCTACCTATTTTTGATGTGACGATCAATCTCGCCTCCTTGTTTGGCTTCATCCTTGTCCTCGGTATTGTTGTTGATGATGCGATCATTGTTGGGGAAAGTGTTTTTACAGAATTTCAAAAGCACGGGGGCCCAGGAGTTCAAGCATCTGTTGCCGGAACTAGGCGCGTTTCCATTCCGGTAATCTTTGCTGTATTAACAACGATCGTTGCCTTTATTCCCATTTTAACTATCCCAGGATTTTTAGGTAAATTCTTCTTCCCCATTCCCATTGTTGTCATCGCTACCCTAATTGGCTCTCTGGTAGAATCCAAGTTAGTACTGCCTTATCATTTGACACTGTGCAAAGTGGGCACAGCAGATCGAACCCGCTTAAATTGGTTTCAACGCAAACAAAGAAAAATTGCTGATGGCTTAGAAAATTTTGTTAAAGATTGCTACAAACCCATCCTGCAATTAGCCATTCAAAAGCGGTATACCGTCTCCGCAATTTTCATCAGTATTTTGATGATCATGCTATCCTTTCTCTTTGGCAACCATCTGAAATTTGTCTTTTTCCCACCGGTTCCTTCAGATTACATTCTTGCTAAAATTACTATGCCCGAGGGTACTCCGTATGCGGTTACCGAAGAGGCAATTGCTAAAATGGAGGCAGGCCTGGATAAACTCTCAGAAGAAATAAAGCAGATGGGATTGGGGCGTGCTTTTGACAATGTTGTAGTGACCATAGGCGGAGCAAATTTTGATGGGAGCGGCGGGCCAATGGGAGAAGGGTTTAGTCAGCGCTCGGCCAATATAGGAGAAATTGCGGTTGAGCTCTATAAACGGGAAGACCTCGCAGACGGTGGAACGATTGAAGTGCTTTCTGCTCCCAACCTCGCCCAGCGATGGCGTGAATTAATCGGGCCAATTACTGGAGCGGAAGAGCTTCGCTTTGATTCAGATGCTGCCGGTTCTGCTGGTGAGCCAATTAATATACAACTTTCGGGTAAAGATTTAAATCGCTTACAAATCGCCTCTGAAAAAGTTAAAGCACTTCTCTATGATTACGATGGGCTCTATGATATTAAGGATAGTTTCCGCAATGGAAAAAATGAAATCAAACTCAAGCTCAAGCCAAATGCACAAACTTTAGGACTGACCAATTCTAGCCTGGGCTTCCAAGTGCGTTCCGCTTTTTACGGTATTGAAGCCCAGAGAATTCAACGGGGATCTGACGACATAAAGATTAAGGTTCGCTACCCAGAAAGAGAAAGAGTCAGTCTCCACAACTTAGACCATCTCCTCATTCAAACGCCCTCTGGTCACCGAGTACCTCTTAGAACAATTGCTGATTACTCTCTAGAGGAAGGCTTCTCAACCATTCGACGAATTGACCAAAGACGCGTGATAAATATCACTGCTGACGCAGACAAATCCAAAGCTAATTTAGAATTAATTCGCGGTGAGTTAATTGGTAGCAGAAATATTCAAGGACGGATTGACGAAGTGCTAACTGCCTACCCAGATATCAAGTGGTCACTTGAAGGCGAGGCTCGAGAACAATCGGATATTTTTAGTAATTTAATTAAAATGACTCTCATTGCACTGTTTATCATCTACGCTCTCTTGGCCATTCCACTCAAATCTTATATACAACCCATCATCGTCATGTCGGTGATCCCGTTTGGATTGATTGGCGCTATCGGTGGACACTTTATTTTGAATCAACCTGTCAGTATCTTGTCCATTCTCGGTTTTGTCGCCCTAACTGGAGTTGTTGTTAACGACAGCTTAGTCATGATTGATTATATCAACAAAGCTCGCCTGAAGGGCGCCTCGATCAAAGAGGCGATTGAGCAATCGGGAGTCGCTCGCTTTAGACCCATCCTTCTCACCTCATTGACTACTTTTGCCGGGCTACTTCCCATTTTATTTGAAACCAGCCTTCAGGCACAATTCTTAATTCCGATGGCCATTTCACTCAGCTTTGGTGTGCTCTTCGCCACCTTTATTACACTGATTCTCGTGCCTGCTTTTTACTTTATAGTTACCGGTGGGATCGCCTATTTTAGTAACGATAGTGATCGGACTTGAACGGGCCTTTCTGACTCACACCTATATATTGCGCTTGATCCTCAGAGAGAACGGTGAGCTTACACCCAATCTTTTCTAAGTGCAAACGAGCCACTTCCTCATCAATGGCTTTTGGTAACAAATATACTCCGGGTGTATACTTTTCTAACTGTTTCCATAGCTCAATCTGTGCAAGGGCCTGATTGGTGAAACTATTTGACATGACAAAAGAGGGATGGCCTGTTGCGCAACCTAGATTGACCAAGCGCCCCTTGGCGAGCATGTAGATTGAATGACCTTCAGCAAATGTGTACTTATCAACGGCCCCCTCGGCATCCGATTTGATTTCTGTAATCTCGACTCCAGGGCTATCATTTAAACGATCCACCTCAATTTCATTATCAAAGTGACCGATATTGCAAACGATGGCTTGATCCTTCATCTGCCTCATGTGTTCTGCAGTGATAATCCCAAAATTACCTGTAGTCGTAACATAAATATCACCCCAGCCTAGTGTATCTTCCACCGTCAAGACGCGGTATCCTTCCATGGCTGCTTGTAAGGCACAAATCGGATCGACTTCAGTAACAACCACCTGAGCACCCATACCCTTAAGAGCAGCAGCACATCCTTTTCCTACATCGCCATAGCCACAGACCACTCCGACCTTGCCAGATATCATCACATCAGTAGCACGCTTAATTCCATCGATCAGGGATTCTCGGCAGCCATATAAATTATCAAATTTTGATTTAGTCACTGAGTCATT
>MDTB01229363.1_pt1 | contig 10833 bp, 4 predicted proteins | sample 811161 | NCBI WGS metagenome assembly MDTB01 (sample SAMN05326650, study PRJNA326480) | marine metagenome | isolation source: seawater | place: Mediterranean Sea | collected 2009 | reverse complement strand
ACTCATTCCCCAAGACTTCCCTTACAAAGCAATTGCTGACGCACAGCATCACGTCTTTTTAGATCAACCCCTCGAATTTGTAGCGGTGCTAAAAGAACTTACCAAACAGTTGTAGCGAGTCGCGATAGTCGGTCCATCAGCTCCGGCGCCGTTAACACTGGGGTTGTGCTCTTTGAATAATCTGCGATCAGGCCAGGCCAGGGTCCGTCTCCCCGGCCCAGGTCGCGGCGACAAGTGGGCTAATACTCGCGCACGAAGACACATTCCCAAAGCGCACAAATGTTATGCGTCGGCACGGTAGGCAGTCAGTGACCACTTCTAAGAGGCCAGCCTCGCAAGCCGATCGAAGAGTCTGGCGGCGCAGACCTTGGCATACATGGCAAGGACGAAACCACTGGCAAAAACGGCGATGGATGACTGCATGGTTGTTGTACTTAAACGAAAGCTGCCCGGCTAAAACCTTTCAAAAATCGAGCCAACAAATAGGCTCTGCAAAAATTTTTTTCCAAAACTTACACAAAGTCAGATTTCTTTAATCTTCGAATCTGAGAAATGGCTTAGCCGTATACCCAATGCTACATATCTGGGCTTGCTGCGCTCATTGACAAAGTCACTAAGCCGCGCAGCTACCGTAGATTTAACAGAACCTGGAGAGAGGGAAAGCTAATGGATATTAGGTTATTGCGTATTGCACGGAGGTGGCGACAAGTAACGAAATTGCTCGCCAGTGCCACGCTCATACTGATCATGCCGAGGATTGCTCTAGCGGCAGACGCATCAGAAGCAGTGATTGAGGAAGTAGTCGTTACAGGCTCTTATATTAAGGGATCGCCAGAAGACGCGGAGTTGCCCATCGATGTACTCACCAGCGACGACCTGATCAATATGGGTTCGCCGTCGATTGTGGAGATGGTTCGAGGATTAGGAGTGACAACGGCGAATCTCGGTGAAACGAATCAATTCACCACAGGCGGCCAAGCGAACGAGGGCGTCGCTACGGTCAACTTGAGAGGTTTAGGGGCTTCCCGTACCTTGGTTCTAGTAAATGGTCGTAGACATGTATCTACAGAAACCTCCGGTGTTGATATCAACGCGTTCCCTATGAACGCCATCGGGCGAGTAGAAATACTCAAGGACGGTGCTGCAGCGGTTTATGGTTCTGACGCTATCGCCGGCGTGGTTAACTTCATAACTCGAAACGATTTTGAGGGTTTCGAGATCGGTGGCTCTTTTCAATCCATAGACGGATCAGATGGTGATTGGGATATCAACGCGCTCTTTGGCACCGGTGGCGATAACTGGCAATGGACGATCGCTGCTGAGTACAGAGAGCGGGGAGAACTGCCGATTAGGGAACGAGATTGGGCACTGGTGCAAACCGATAGAAATCGCCCCGGCGGTTGGTCTGGTATTGGTAATCCAGGCCAGGTTTATTTCTTTGTTCCAATGTCTGCGGGCAGTGCGGATTTTGAAGTAACTGACGCAAATGGAAACGTTACAACGCAAAATCTCAATTACGACTCCGCTTCATTTACGAAGGCGTTCGCTGATCCACAGTGCGAAAGCTTAGGTGCGTTGCGAGCGCATAATAGTCAATGTGGTTTCAATTACGGTTGGTTCGATAATTTGATCGAGCGAGAAGAGCACACCAAACTGTTCTCTGAATTGTCTGTTGACCTTAGCCAAAACCATCGATTAACCGCTGAAGCCCTTTACTCGAAGGTTAATCTTCCAGAATGGAAAACTTCGCCCTCTTACCCGCCACAATCTTTGTTCGGGCCTGATCGTCGCATGCTTGAGGATCACCCAGGGCTGGTAGACTTCAATAGCCATTACCAGTTAACCCAAACTGGTAATGCCGCCGCTATCACCGCAGCCAACGTCATCTCGCAAGTCGACGTAACTGGGCTTGCAAACGGATCGACCGTAAGTGGTTTGGTCGGTGGTGATGCTGCGGCCGCGGCGTTTGCGGGAGCGCCGACGGCGCTTACGCTTAGTCGAGCCTTTGGCGTAATTGGGGCGTTTGGAACCGGGAAGCCTGAATCTAAACAACGGTTGACCGAAACCTATCGGTTTGTCGTTGGACTAGATGGCGACCTATTTGGCGGTGATTTAAGTTACGACGTAAGTGTGGCTTATTCACGCAGGGATCGGTTTATTGGCGGTCAGGACATGTACGTGGAGCGAATGGGTTTGGCGCTCAAAGGCTATGGTGGACCGAATTGTGCTCTCCCAGGTACGGTGCTAAATGCCGATGGATCGTACTCGTTAGCGGCTGGTGCAGCCGATCCGGGTACCAACGGTTGTGAATACTTTAATCCGTTCTCCCGAGCATTGTCGTTTTCAGCAGTCAACGGCGCGACGAACCCTGACTACAACGCTGCAGTTGCGAATTCAGATGCCCTCATGCGGCATTTGATCGGCGAGCGAGGCTGGGACACTCAGAATGAGTTACTTACTATTCAAGCCATATTTAGTGGCGAGACAAGCTGGGAACTCGATGGTGGAACGATTGGCTATGCGCTAGGCGTGCAATCGCGAAATCAAAAATACGATTCCGACTTCTGGGACATTGCTGATCGTTCAGTAAATCCGTGTCCTTACACGCTGCCAGTGAGCGCAGCTTTAGGCCTCGTTGCGGCAGATCAATTGTCGCCAAACTGTAGTGCGCAAACAGGTGTGGCAGCGTTCTTAGCAGCATCCGATGAAGAACGAACCGAAAGGACTGTGTACGGTGTCTTTGGAGAGTTGGCTATTCCATTGACTGAGGATGTAGATATACAAGCGGCGTTGCGATACGAAGATTACGGCGGCAACGTCGGCGCTTCGGTTGATCCCAAGGTTGCTATGAACTGGCGTATCAGTGAAGAGTTCTCTATCCGCGCCTCAGCCTCGACAACTTTCCGTGGTCCACCGCAAAGCATCCTTGCCGGAACAGGAACGGCGCTCTCTTATGTTGCGCCCACCCTCGCTTTCAAGGCAATTGATACCGTTGGGAATCCGAACCTCAGCTCGGAGACGGCTGTATCAACTAACCTAGGCGCTATCTATCAGAATGAAAGTTTCTACGTTTCGTTGGACTGGTGGGCATTTACTTTCGAAGACTCATTTCAAACAGAAGGCTTCAATTCGATTTTGACGGCTTATTCGGCGAACAGTTGCCTTGGTGCAAATGGAACGCCAACAGATAGTGCTGTTTGTAATGAGTTGAGAACACACATCTTTCCGGTGGCCGCGCATACAAATTTGGCAGCTACAGAACGTATCGTTGTGAACTGGATCAATGGCCAAGAGATTAATACTTCCGGGCTGGATTTGTCGGCGCGCTATGATTTTGTAGATGCGATGCCAGGCATTTTAAGTATCGGCACCGACGGCAGTTACGTGTTGGAATACAACAGAGACGATCAGCTAGACATCTCAGGTGACATAGTGCTCGCTAGCGGAGGTGATCTGGTAGGGCAGCTAAATTACAACGCAGGCCCATCGTTCACGTCGAAACCTCAATTGCAAATTAGTTCATATGTTCAGTATTCGTATGAGGCACATTTTGCAAATCTAATAGCAAGGTATGTCGACTCCTACGACGACACCGGAGCACCAGCGGATTTACCGTGGTTATCTACCATCGATTCTCAAGTGACGTGGGATGGCCACTATATATACAGAGGTATTGATGGATTGGACTTGTCGCTGTCGGTGGTGAACATCACAGACCAGGAGCCGCCGGAGGCTCGAGGCGACCTAGCTTACGATCCCTTCACTCACAGCGCTTTTGGCAGAATGATAAAGCTTGGCTTCAAGTACCAACTTCCCATGTAAGAAAGCGTTTGCTATGCAGCCGGGACGAACGCTTGTTCTTCCCGGCTTTTTTTCTGTCAGGAGTGGTGTTTATTTTGGTGCCAGCCGTATACGGAACGCACGGTTCGACTCAACAGCATCGCGACTAAACAACATTGGCAACTCGTTATCGTTTGCCCAATTCTCTAACAAATTGTCATAGAACCTAGACCTTGGATCACCAGATTGCCCCGGCGCATTAGTCATTCTTGCGGCGTCCCAGTTGCCCACATCTACGACCATGCGAAACGATGCACCGCTTCGTACTACGAAATTCTCTGCGCTAAAGCCAGTGTTGTTGGTGGTGTTGCTGCTGCCACCGCGACCATAATCTGCCATCTCCATTATTTTTGTTGTTTCTTCTGGTACCAGTTGCAACAGTGGATGTCTAAATCTAGTTTTATGCAGATCACCCCAACGCCAATTCTGCGGATTTTCGCCGAGTAGTTGTTGGGTTTCTAACCACGCGTTTGGCAATGTTCGCAATGCCTGTTTTTTGCCCTCAGCGCTATCCATGAGTTGCAAAGCAGTCAATGTATCTAAGTTTGGCGAGTTTTTACTGTTAGCGTTGGGATCCAGCATGGTCATTAGTGCAGGTTCTAAGTGTCGGTGATACCAGACGTTCCACAAAGCGGCAGCCGCCGAGTCTCTGCCGAGATCGTAATTCCACGTTGCCAACATTGTGCCGCCTTGCGAGGGGACTTTGTTTGCGAGTTCAGGTAGCCGAGCCAGCAGTTCTCTGGCGAACACTGAATGGTAGTCGCGCTGTAAGTCTGAAGAATCTGCGAGGGTATGCTTTGGCTGATTCTCTAAGACCTCCCATAGTCGCTTGTAGCGCCATGGTGCCGACCACTCGAAACCCACACGATACGTGTCGATTGGATAGTCTGCCGGCAGACTCATAGCGTTAGCAGTACCGCTAAACCCGCGTTCGGGGTTGTATTCTTCTGGGAGCACGTCCATGTCGAAGTAGCCATCCCATTCGTAGCCGCCGTCACCGGGTACTGGCAATAAGCCGTCCCAATTGTTGCGTTTCGGAAATCTCCCGGCTGGCTTGTAGCCGATGTCGCCGTCTACGTCGGCATACACTTGGTTTTCTGATGGCGCGCCCCAGCGGTTTAGGGCGCCTACGAAAGTTCTAAAGTCTTGCGCCCGCATGTACTCGATACTGCCGAAGTAGGGCGCCATACCGGGCTCCAGCCATGCAGCACGAACGGCAAAAAGATGACTATCGGTTTGCGCGACTATAGGACCATGGCGGGTGAATTGCAGCGTTACCTTTCGAGCCGCTTTCTCACCTTTTACCGTTACTGATTCGTCCACCGTTTGTATGGCCTCTTCGCGGCCTTCATAGACATAGCCGTTGCCCTTGCGGGTGTACACGTAAAGATCTTCCTGATCGATGGGAAAGATGGTTAGGCCAAAGGCGATGCGTTCGTTATGGCCTATCGAGATACCCGGTAAGGCAGGTTCTCCTGCACCGATTACATTAATGCCTGGCGCATTTAGGTGAGCGATGTAGCGCAGTGAAGGTACCGCGTGACCTCTGTGTGGATCGTCCGCCAGTATTGGTCTGCCGGTGGCAGTTCGATCGCCACTTACGACCCAATTGTTGCTGCCAAGGTCGCCGCGATAGTTCTGTTGCGCGGTTGCTGCTATGGCATCTTTCGATGAGCTTGTACCGGTCGTTGCGGCACTAAAATCCACGGAGCTTTTTGCCAAGAAATAGGCGTCTAATACATTGCTGGGAATAACGCATGGGTCCAACCCTTTAGGCACTTGGGTTTTCCATGTCGGTTCCAGCACTTTCCACTTAGCAGCCAGTTCTAATCTGCCATTGCATGCGAGCCGTGCGCGCCATACCTCGGTGGCAACATTGCGCCACAAACCATTACTGCGGATCCGCACAACGTCCTCAGGCTGCCATTGCTCTGGCGTATAGCCGAGGATTTCGAACTCGGGCGGCAACAGGTGAGGGTGATCGCTGGTAAGGTCAATAAATGCGTTTATGCCTGCTGTAAACGCTTGGGTTATCTTTTTTGCATCGTTGCCGTAGGCCAGCCATTCGGCATACATGTCGCCACGATACAAAAACAGGCGAGCTGCTTTATCTTGTTCTACGTAGGCTGGGCCTAATACTTCCGACAATGTGCCGAGGCCGCGACGGCGCCAGGTGTCTATTTGCCAAAGTCGGTCGCGTGCTGCGTTAAAGCCCTGCACAAAAAAAGCGTCGTAGTGATCATCAGCGTAAATGTGCGGCACTCCCCACTTATCCACTATGATCTCTGCAGGCTTTGTTAGGCCCGCCACTGTATATGCCGCGTCCCCATCGATTTTCGCTGCCGTTGTAGCTGTTGCATGGGTGAGTAGTAATGCCGCTAAAAATAATGTCGTTCGCACGGGGTTGCTCCTTGTTTTTGAATAAGGATTCACGAGTCGTCGTGGTGACGAACCAAGCACGGATTTTAATGCAAAAAAAACCCCGCAAAGCGGGGTTTCTTTATTCTTCGGCTGAGTCAGTGCTAATCCCAGCTTAACGCGCCACCGGTTTGGTAATCAGTGACGCGTGTCTCGAAGAAGTTCTTTTCTTTTTTCAGATCCATAATTTCGGACATCCATGGAAAAGGATTCTTGGTTCCGGGGAATTGCTCCGCCAGGCCAATTTGCGCCAGTCGACGGTTGGCAATGAATTGTAAATATTCTTCCATCATATTGGCGTTCATACCCAACACGCCACGAGGCATGGTGTCTCGAGCATAAGAGACTTCTAGTTCGGTGCCTTCGAGTATCATCGCTCGAGCCCACTCCTGCATATCAGCCTGCCACAATTGTGGGTTTTCCAGTTTTATCTGGTTGATCACATCGATACCAAAGTTCACGTGCATAGACTCATCACGCAAGATGTACTGGAACTGCTCCGAGGTTCCGGTCATCTTGTTACGTCGGCCCATCGATAATATCTGCGTAAAGCCGCAGTAAAAGAAGATGCCCTCTAGCACACAGTAGTAAGCGATCAAATTCTTCAACAACGCTTTGTCTGTTTCTAGCGTTCCGGTATTAAAGGTCGGATCGTTAATTTCTTGGGTGTACTTCAACGCCCAGGATGCCTTTTTAGCAACCGTTGGTATCTCGTGATACATGTTGAAGATTTCACCTTCGTCCATGCCCAAGGACTCAATACAATATTGATAGGCGTGAGTATGAATCGCTTCTTCAAAAGCTTGGCGCAGTAGATACTGGCGGCACTCAGGATTAGTAATCAATCGATAAATTGCCAGAACTAAGTTGTTGGCTACCAAAGAGTCTGCTGTAGAGAAGAACCCCAGACTGCGTTTAACAATGGTGCGCTCATCGTCACTTAGGCCATCTTCCGATTTCCATAACGCAATGTCTGCGGTCATGTTGACTTCTTGCGGCATCCAATGATTAGCGCATCCATCTAGATACTTTTGCCACGCCCAGTCGTATTTGAATGGCACTAATTGATTAAGATCAGCGCGACAATTGATCATTGCTTTTTGATCTACCGTCACGCGCTCGCGGTTTTCCTCGACATCAAAAACTTCGTCCAGTGTCGATTCGGTATTGGCTATTGGCGCCGCAGTAGCGGTTGTGACCGCGGCTGCTTTGACCGCAGCAGCTACCGGTGCAGGTTCTACAGCCGTGGCGGCAGCAGTAGGTGGCGTCAACGGTGCTGTTGGCGAAGCTGATGCAGCTTGTTCTTCAGCCTTAAGATTTTGCAACGCCGCATCGTTTACGACAGCGGTGTCTTCGGTGTTGTTTTCGTAGTCGTCCCAACTCAGCATAACTTAGCTCCTAAACGCTGTTATTGGCAGGCTTCGCAATCTGGATCGTCCAGAGAGCAAGCCATTGGTACAGGTGCGGCATCACCTAATTCCAGATCCGCATTACTCACCGCTTCAACAGCCGGTGCAGCGGGTTCTGGAACAGCCATAGTGGCAGCAATATCGCTCGTCGCGGCTTGCGAAGAAACCGCGTTCAGTGTGCCTCGGTCCAGTGTTGATTTTTCTGTGCTGGTTGCACTCAAGGCACGCAAATAGTAGGTCGTTTTCAGCCCTCTCAACCACGCCATGCGGTAGGTAATATCTAGCTTCTTACCAGATGCACCGGCGATATAAAGGTTCAGCGATTGAGCTTGGTCGATCCATTTTTGTCGGCGGCTGGCAGCATCTACTAACCAGCGAGGTTCAACCTCAAACGCTGTCGCGTATTTCTGCTTAAGTTCAGCAGGAATTCGTTCAATCGCTTGCATACTGCCGTCGTAGTACTTTAGATCGTTGACCATTACTTTGTCCCACAAGCCAAGGTTTTTAAGGTCCCGGACCATGTAGGGGTTTACTACCGTGAATTCTCCCGAAAGATTGGATTTCACATACAGGTTTTGATACGTCGGTTCTATGGATTGCGATACTCCAGTAATGTTGGCAATGGTCGCAGTTGGCGCTATCGCCATAACGTTAGAGTTACGCATTCCATTAATTTGTACCTTGCTACGCAACGCGCTCCAGTCCAACTTGCTCGACATATCAACGTCTAGAAAGCCTTCGCCGCGCTCGGCTTGCAGCATCTTTATAGAGTCAATAGGCAAGATGCCACGGCTCCACAACGAGCCTGAGAAACTAGCGTAAGCGCCTCGTTCCTTTGCCAAATTGCTAGAGGCGTCAATCGCGTAATAACTAATCGCTTCCATTGAAGTATCTGCAAACTCTACGGCTGCGTCAGAGCCATAAGCTAAACCTAACTTATACAGAGCATCTTGAAAGCCCATTAAACCTAGGCCTACTGGTCGGTGACGCATGTTCGAGGTGCGTGCTTGTTCGACCGAGTAATAGTTTATGTCGATGACGTTATCGAGCATGCGAACGGCAGTGCGTGTGGTCTGCTCAAGTTTTTGCAAATTGAGCTCGCCGTTCTCGATGTGCTGAACCAAGTTAATAGAACCGAGGTTACATACAGCGATCTCGTCAGCCGAGGTGTTTAAGGTGATCTCTGTGCACAGGTTGGATGAGTGCACGACGCCCGTGTGTTGCTGGGGCGAGCGAATGTTGCAGGTGTCTTTGAATGTGATCCAAGGATGACCTGTTTCAAACAGCATGGACAACATTTTGCGCCACAGATCGGCTGCTTTTATGCGCTTAAACAGTTTTAGCTCTCCGCTGCGGGTCTGTTCTTCATAGGTAAGGTAGCGCTGCTCAAACGCACGGCCATACAGGTCGTGCAAATCTGGAGCGTCCGCTGGAGACAGCAAGGTCCATTCGCCATCTTCTGCTACTCGCTTCATGAACAGGTCGGGTATCCAGTTGGCGGTATTCATGTCGTGGGTACGACGTCGGTCGTCTCCCGTGTTTTTCCGCAACTCTAAAAATTCTTCAATGTCTAGGTGCCAAGATTCTAAGTAAGCACACACAGCACCTTTACGTTTGCCACCCTGGTTGACCGCAACCGCAGTGTCGTTAACGACTTTAAGGAATGGCACAACACCCTGTGATTTACCGTTGGTGCCTTTTATGTAGGTGCCTAATGCCCGAACTGGTGTCCAGTCGTTGCCCAATCCGCCAGCCCATTTCGACAACATGGCGTTGTCTTGTATTGCGCCATAAATGCCGTGCAGATCGTCTGGCACAGTGGTGAGGAAGCAAGATGACAACTGTGGCCGTAAGGTGCCTGCATTAAACAATGTCGGTGTCGAACTCATGTAGTCAAACGAGCTGAGCAAGTTATAGAACTCTATTGCTCGCGCACATGGGTCGTCTTCTTCTACTGCCAAGCCCATAGCAACGCGCATAAAGAACACTTGAGGTAGCTCAATGCGAATGTCGTTGGAGTGAATAAAGTAGCGGTCGTAAAGGGTTTGTAGACCTAGGTAAGTAAACAAGTAGTCACGCTCTGGCAGCAATGCCGCGCCGAGTCGGTCTAAATCATAGTCTGCGAGTTGCGGAGCCAATAACTCTAATTCAATACCGCGCAAGATAAATTGCTTGAGCGCTTGAGGATATACAGTCGCCATTTGCGCCTGCGTAGCAGTTTGTTGACCGCCGCTTTCATCAACATCGAGGAATGTCAGTGCTTCAGTCCGCAGTTCGTCCAACAGCAAGCGTGCGCTCACATAGGTGTAGTTCGGCTCTTCCTCTACAAGAGTGCGCGCTGTTATCAATACCGAAGTAGCGACATCCGTTGCCGAAATGCCGTCGTACATGTTGTTAAGCGACTCGTTGATGATGCGTTCAGCATCGACATCAACCAACCCTTCGCACGCCTCAGTCACAATGGTACGAATACGCGCTACATCTAACGGCGCGGTACTGCCATCGTTATGCATCACCGATATGCCCGCGAATTTTTCGCCAGCCGGGGTGGCGGGTGTTGCAGGCCCGCGCTCTTGCGCCCGTTGTTCGCGATACAAAACATAGGAACGCGCTACCTTATGTTCGCCTGAGCGCATTAACGCGAGTTCTACTTGGTCTTGGATTTCCTCTATGTGCAGAGTGCCGCCAGAAGGCAAGCGACGCTTAAATGTGCTGGTCATTTGCTCGGCCAACGACACTACCAATTCGCGTATGCGCGGTGAGGCTGCTGCAGTGCCGCCTTCAACAGCAAGGAAGGCCTTTGTCATGGCAACAGCTATTTTGTCTTGGGTGTAGGGCACCACCGTGCCGTTGCGCTTAATTATTTTTAGTTGTCCTGGCGCTGTCGCTGTAAGTGACGGCGACAGAGGGGGCGTGTCGACTTGTGCGTTGGGTTGGGACGTTGAACTGGTCGGCGTTTCCATTTGCATTTGTATAACTTCTCTCTCTAAGGCGTTCACGGCGCTGATCCGCTAACACTCTCCCTGGGTTTGGTCTTGTTCGTCTTATTGTGTTTTGACGGTATGCGTTTTGTTCTCTTAATTAACTGATTGCGCTGTATTCTTGTTCTGTTCTGTTCTGTTCTGTTCTGTTCTGTTCTGTTCTGTTCTGTTCTGTTCTGTTCTGT
>MDTB01191295.1_pt1 | contig 10833 bp, 9 predicted proteins | sample 811161 | NCBI WGS metagenome assembly MDTB01 (sample SAMN05326650, study PRJNA326480) | marine metagenome | isolation source: seawater | place: Mediterranean Sea | collected 2009 | reverse complement strand
GCGACCATTACGGAAACCAATGCTGCGAGACTGGTCAATATAAGTACAACAAGCTTGCCATCCCACAAAACGGTGAAAAGCTCTTTTAAGTCAATTTCATCGTTAAGGTAGGCTTGGTCAGAAGCCTCTTGATCTGGATTCGTCAACTAACACCCCTCATATGACGTCGCTTTGTTTAGCGCTAACAAGGTCTACGTTAAAGCTTGTAAGCTAACACGCTACTTCTAAGACCTTCGAGATTGAGCGCGTTGCCTTTGCGCAGGCAAACGGACGAAGCAATAGCGCTCCGTTCGCCATGACGTGAAGCCGGTTAGCACGCCGTTCCAAATTAACGCCTTTCGACATCTAACATAGCCTGAAACCGCTGAATCGAGCATTCAGCGGCCCCACCCCAACCGAACAAAGAGCGTTACAGCCCAATTCCTATAGCCCTAGAACCAATTTAGACATGATATTTCGCTGAATCTCGTTAGAGCCAGCATAAATGCTGACTTTACGAGTGTTAAAGTACTCTTGCGCTGCGCCGTTGTGTCCTTCGACGCCGATAGGGCTAAAGTTATCGCCATCTGCGGGGGTCGACTGATCTAGCGGCAGGGCGTAATCACCGGCTACTTCGAGCGCCAATTCTGTGACGGCTTGTTGCAGCTCCGTTCCGCGCGTCTTCAACATAGAACTTTCTGGCCCAACATTCTGACCTGCAGATAACGCGCCTAAAATCCTTAACTCCGTATATTCCAAAGACAGTATTTGCACCTCTACGTCACTGAAGCGACTCGAAAACGCGGATTGTTGGCTATAGGGCAAGCCGCTGCCATCGATCTCAGTTTCAGCCAAGGTTTTTATATGCTGCATCGCTCCTTTCAGGCCTGGTGAATAAGCGTTACCACGCTCGAATTCCAGTAGGTATTTCGCGCAGGTCCAACCCTTACCTTCTTCACCGACTAGGTTTTCCTTCGGCACTTTAACGTCTTCAAAATAAACCGTGTTGATCTCTTGATAACCGTCAGCTGGTGCATCTAGCGTGACAATTGGCTTAACCGAAATGCCAGGGGTTTTCATGTCGAGTAGAATGAAGCTTATACCCTTCTGGCGGATATCTTCGTTGCTAGTGCGAACAAGGCAGAACATCCAGTCCGCATATTGCGCCATAGTCGTCCACGTTTTCGTGCCATTAACCAAATAATGGTCGCCCATGTCTTCCGCCTTGGTTTTAAGCGAAGCAAGGTCAGACCCTGAGCCGGGTTCCGAGTAGCCCTGGCAAAACCAAACGTCCGAGTTAAGAATAGCCGGCAAAAATTTAGCTTTTTGGGCTTCGGTACCGAACTTCATAATAACGGGAGCAACCATGGTAATACCGAACGGCACAACGCCAGGTGCGCCAACGCGGGCACGCTCTAGGTCGAAGATATAGCTTTCGGTGGGTGAGAACGCTGCGCCACCATATTCTTTTGGCCAATTGGTCGCAGCCCAACCCTTTTCAGCTAAGCGTTTTTGCCAAGCGACCAGATCCTCTTTCGACAATTTGCCGAGGGCGCTTTTTCCGGCTTTTTCCCGCATATCGGTTGGCCACGCTGACTCAAGCCATGTTCTTACTTCTTTTTGAAACGCTCGATCTTTGTCCGAAAACTCAATATTCATTTTATTTTTGCCTCTGATAAAACTTTTAGTAAAAGCACAAGACTCCGCAGCCGAAATACCGGGTTAGCATTACTTATCTAGTTATTAAGCTGGGTGCGAAAAGAGACGCCGGTTAGATAGGGCCTCACCTGAGAGATTGAGATGCTAACAACAATATCTTCTTGCTTAAACCATCTTTTTTTAAACGCGATGTTGCTGGGCATCAAGTCTAGCCCCGCTATAGCCCGCTCTAGGCCCTCAAGGTATCGAAGCAATACAACGATATCGACAGCGAGCGCCAGCGTGGCCGCTTACAAGTACTTATGCGATGTCCTTAGATTATTTCTTTTGGCTGTGCCTGCGCTCACCGTTAATTTCTAGATTGCTCAACAAGTGCTTTGCCCACCACTCGAATGGCCAAAGTTTCTTCTGCACCTTCAAAAATTGATAGTACTCGAGCGTCGGCAAAATACCGGCTGACCGCCATTTCCTCCGCATAGCCCATGCCGCCATGCAGTTGAACACCTTCGCGCGTGACCCATTCCGCTGCGCGGCAGGAAAACAGCTTAACCAGACTGGCTTCCATCTGCCCGAGGCCGCGATCCATTAGTTCGGCAACATGCAGCGTAAAAGCCCGGCAAACCGTTATCAGGGCCCCCATCCTGGCCAGTTTGGCGAGTGACAGCGGATAATCAGCAACTGCTTTGCCAAATACTTTACGGTCCCGGCTATAGGACTGACTCGAATCAAAAGTCGCGCGCATTAGCCCGCAAGCACGAGCCGCTGTCTGCAAGCGCCCGCCCATAAAGCCGCGCATGGTGAAGTAGAAGCCCTTGCCCTGCCCGGCTTCGCCGCCGATAAGGCAATCCGCTGGCACAAAAAAATCATCATAAAACATTTCGAAAGAATGCATACCACGGTAACCCAGAGTTGGAATCGCTCGTCCCGACATCGTCCCGCCCAGGGGATTGTGATACTCGAAATCGTGCCCGTCGTAGGTAGGCTTCTCCACCACAAACAAAGACAGGCCCTTATGCGGTGGCGTCGCTTCGTTATCCGTGCGTGCGAGGACAAGCAATGCGCCGGCTGCGCCTGCGTAAGTGCACCAGGTCTTACCGCCGGACAATAACCAGCCACCGTCTGTTGGGGTTGCGCGCAGCGCAACAGAGGCCACGTCGGATCCTGTATTGGGTTCGGTTACCGAGACGGCACAGAGCGTTTCGCCACTAGCAATAGCAGGTAACCAACGCGCTTGTTGTGCAGCGGTGCCGCCTTCTAGCAGTGCTCGAGCCATGATCTCAGGCCGGGTGATTAAACTACCCGCTGCACCAAGTGAGCCTCTGGAAAGCTCTTCCGTTACCACGCACATGCCAATGCTGTCTTCAGTGTCGTTCGGTTTCAGGCCACCAAATCGTTCCGGCACGCTCAAGCCAAAGACGCCCATGTTTTTTAACGGAACCAAGATTTCATCTGGAACAAGCAGGTCTTTGCGATGGATTTCTTCGGCGAGCGGTTTGACCACGTCATCAGAGAATTCGCGGAAGGTGTCGCGAATCATATTGCGCTCTGCGCCCATGTCGTCATCAAGGATACCGTTCGCAGCGAAGTGACGGCCGAGTTCGGTTATGAATTCGGTCGAAAGATAATCTTCAACCGATTCGATAGAAGGAATTTCTGCACGCGCTAATCCAAATGCCTTTGGCCGGGACGAAAGCTTTTGCGTAACGGATTGAACGGCGTCGGCGACAAAATAGGCGGCGACTGGCGCCAGACGAGGCTCAGCCTCAGCTTGATCTAAAATCACTTGACCAGCTAACACTTCGGCTCGACAAAACGCTAGGTCGTATAGTTGTATTTGTTCGCCATCTAAATCGCCTTCCAACGAGGCACAGGCCTTGGTCAACAATGTTTCCAATTGGTTCAACTGCGGCTTTAATTCGGTGATATTCATCGAGGGGATTACTTAATTTCTTCGAGTTGCAGAGACTTTAATATAGATGCAGCGACTAGCGTTAATTTTGTTTCCTGATATGTTGCTGCCTGTCGATTTTGTGAGGTGCGAATGGCGCGAGTAGGATAGGTGCCAAACGATTTTCGGGACGTTGAACTCGGGCAGTTGAACCCGGGCTCTCATTACCGACTTGGTGAAAGCCTATAGCCAACCTGCCTTGAACCGACACAAAATACCCAAAGCTTAATGCCGTAAAAATGAGCTCTGGCCCGATGTCAGACTTTCTCAGGGTTGGACATGCCCAGAAGGGGTCTAGAAGTTTGTCGCGAAAGCGCGGATGCCCTTAACACGGTAAGCACCTTGGCAGCTGAAAAATCGCGTGCAAGGAGATGAATGTAATCAGGGGTGTTGAATAGCTTTTCCTTGGCAGGCGTTCTAGTTAAAGACTTTCCCGGAATACTCATTTCGCAATTTGGGTGGCGCGCTCGTAAGCCAATATTTGCGGTGGGTAAGTTGGCGGTGGGTACCATGGCTGTCGCTACCCCCTGTCGCTGCCCCTTACAATGGAGTTATTTATGATTGAAGCGGTAACCGATTATTTCTTGCAACTGCAAAGCGCGATTTGCAAAGCACTAGAGCATGCGGATGGCGCAGCCGCTTTTTCTATAGAGCAAATTAAGCCGCCGAATGGAGGGCTGTCCCAACCCCGAGTGCTCGCTGATGGTCGTCACATAGAAAAGGCGGCTGTGCAATATAGTCATTCCGTAGGCGCTGCCTTACCCCCAGCGGCGACGGCGCGCAACCCTCACCTCGCCGGACATGCGTTTCAAGCAGCCGCGATATCGCTCATTGTGCATCCGCAGAATCCACATGTACCGACGACCCATATGAACTTGCGTTTTTTCCTCGTTGAGGCTGACGAACCGCATTGGTATTTTGGCGGCGGCTATGATTTAACGCCATTCTATCCTGTACGCGAAGATGTGGTCGCATGGCATACAACGGCTAAAGCGGCGGCCGGGGAAGATTACGACGCGCTTAAACGCGCCTGCGATGAGTACTTTTTTTTACCGCATCGCAATGAGTGTCGTGGAGTCGGCGGCCTCTTTTTTGATGATTGGAGTCGCGGCGGATTTGCAGAGAGTTTCGCTTTCACGCGACGTATCGGGGATTCGTTTTTAGAGGCCTACCTACCGTTATTTGAAACGCGTAAGCATCAACCGTTTAGCGATCATGAACGAGACTTTCAGTTGTATCGTCGCGGGCGTTACGCTGAATTTAATTTAGTGTTGGACCGCGGCACCCAATATGGACTGCAATCAGGGCGTCGTGTCGAATCTGTGTTGGCGTCTTTACCTCCATTGGTCAAGTGGGTGTACAACTTTCAGGCTCAAAGAGGTAGTCCAGAAGCTGACCTGACCGACTACTACTTATCCCCTCAAGATTGGCTCGCCCCTGTGGATAAGTCTGGGGATTGAATCGGGATAAGTGGGCAAATAATGTTACGATTCGAAACCTCTCGTATTAGCAAAAAATAATATATATATTTTTCATCGCTTTAGGGAGTATTTCGAGATTTTTTCTTGGTAATCGAATCAAGTGCTTGATCTGCCGACCTGTGAATAAATCCGACGTCCATTGATTTTTGCTCGACGGTATTCTGGTTACGATAAGCGTAGGCTGCCTCTGGCTTAGTCGACGATCGTCAATTTATCAATTACCGTCCCGACACCTCGAACCTCGGCTGCTATTTGCTTCGCCTTACCCCGCGCATACTCCGATGGCACCCGGCCACTTAACTCAACTTCGCCGCGACTGACGCGTACCGCAATCTTGAGACCTTTGACTTCATTATCAGCGATTAGTTTCCGTTTAATGGTCGCTTGGATCTGAGTATCGTCGATTTTTTCGCCAAGGGTCCGAGACTTTCCATCGACATACGCTTGACACCCTTGCAGTGCAATTAACAGGGTGATTAGCCAAAAAGATTTAAAGAATCTGAACATTACTCTACTTCCTTTGCCTTGGTTTTGGAGCGCTTGTGCATGTGGCGCCACTAGCGTGTCTGATTAAGCATCTGCTGAGTCTCGCAAGAGGCGCATAGCATTATAGCGTATTGAACCGCGCAGATTATCACATCGATTTTGGGGCCCCCTCACTGTTCGTATTACACTCACGAAGCAACCATCTACAAAAAGAGGACGGGCAGGCAATGCAGCCAGAGATCAGCGTAATCGCAGCCGGATTAAAATTCCCAGAGGGTCCGATCGCGATGCCAGACGGGAGTGTGGTGCTAGTTGAAATAGCGAAAGGGACGCTAAGTCGAGTGAGAGACGGCGAAGTCAGCGTAATCGCTGATCTTGGAGGCGGCCCCAACGGCGCTGCGATAGGTCCAGACGGATTTTGCTATGTCTGTAATAACGGTGGTTTTGAATGGATCACTCGGGGCGACAATCTTTTTCCGGGCGAACAACCTGCGGACTATTCTGGTGGTCGCATTGAAAAGGTCGACCTAACGAACGGCGGAATAGAAACGCTTTACACCGAGTGCGATGGTGTTCCTTTACGAGGTCCGAACGACATAGTTTTTGACAAAACTGGCGGTTTTTGGTTCACCGATCACGGCAAACTGAGACCTCGGGACAAAGACCGCACTGGGGTGTTCTATGCCCAACCCGACGGCTCGTCGATTACCGAAATGATTTTCCCTTTAGAAAGCCCTAATGGCATCGGTCTTTCTCCAGACGACACTGAACTTTATGTCGCTGAGACGCCTACTGGTCGCGTTTGGGCTTTCCCACTCGCTGCGCCAGGCCAACTGGAAGATGGTGGCCGCAAGCGCCGCCTGCTGAAGGATCGTGCCGGTCGTTTCATGTATGACTCGTTGGCGGTTGCCGCTGACGGCGGTGTTTGTGTCGCCACCCTGCTGGATGGAGGCATCACCACGCTGGATCCCAGCGGCGGCGCACCACAGTTTGTGGCAATGCCGGATCGGTTAACCACCAATATCTGTTTTGGTGGCGAGGACCTGAAGACTGCTTTCATCACCCTGTCATCAACGGGCAAACTGATTGCCATGAATTGGCCTGTCGCGGGCCTGCCGCTGCACTTTTTGAACAAGTAAAGGCGAACTAAAGCGGTATTGGCGCCGCACTTAGACGTGATCTGAATATTGGTGGCCATTAGACTCTGGCGTATTGCCGGAACCTCGAATACCATATCGCGTATAGCGAGTTGGAGTTATCTATGCGACGTCCCTTAGGATCGGCCAGTGCCGACGAAAATGAAGGCAAAATCAACCTGACCCCCATGCTCGACGTGGTATTCATCATGTTGATTTTCTTTATCGTGACCGCGACCTTCGTCAAGGAGACTGGGCTTGACGTTAACCAGCCTGATGAAGACAAGCCTAAAACGGTGGATCCCGATAAGAAAAGCATAGTGGTTCGCATCACCAACCGTGATCGCATCATTATCGCGAAACGGGATGTGGACTGGCGTTCTGTGCGGGCTAACATCGAACGCCTGCATGCAGAGAATCCCGAAGCACCGGTTATCATTCAGCCGCATCCAGATTCAACTACTGATGCAATGATCCACATCATGGATTCAGCCCGCTTAGCCGGTGTGTACAACGTTTCATTGGCAGCCGCTAACTGAGCACGCACACCTACCCCTCTTCTGGTCCAGCGGGCATGCCGGCGCCTGCGCGCTACGACCTTCGCAGCGATACCGTCACCCAACCCAGTGATGCCATGCGAGCGGCTATGGCCGCCGCTGATGTGGGCGATGATGTATACGGTGAAGATCCAACTATTAATCAGCTCGAAGCTTGTGTTGCGGAACGGCTTGGCAAAGACGCCGGTCTATTTGCACCCTCAGGCACGCAGTCGAACCTCATTGGCTTACTCACCCACTGCGGGCGCGGTGATGAATACATTGTCGGTCAGGCGGCGCATACCTATCGATATGAAGGCGGCGGTGCTGCAGTATTAGGTGGTATTCAACCCCAACCGGTCAGCATGGCTGAAGACGGCCATCTACCGCTAGACGAGGTTCGCGCGGTAATCAAACCGCTCGACGTTCATTTTGCTCGTTCCAAGCTGCTTTGCCTTGAAAACACTCATGCTGGTGTGCCCCTGCCGCTAGATTACTCAGCTTCCGCGCGCAAGTTATGCGACGAGACTGGACTCGGGCTGCATCTTGATGGCGCTCGATTGTTCAACGCGGCGACAGCGTACGCACAGACACCGGCGGAACTTGCAGAGCCGTTTGATACGGTCTCCGTGTGCTTGTCTAAAGGTCTCGGTGCACCGGTCGGAAGCGTGCTGGTTGGCTCCGCGGACTTTATCAATGAAGCGCGACGCTGGCGCAAAGTGCTCGGTGGCGGTATGCGCCAAGCCGGTATCCTTGCAGCAGCCGGCCTTTACGCGATAAATCACAATATCGAGCGTTTGGCAGTCGACCATGACCACGCGGCGCTGATAGCAGAGCAACTGCGTGCGATTTTTGGCGCAGACAAGATCCGTCAACGCACCAATATGATTCACCTCAACCTCGACGAGGCGCTTTATGCGGAGCTGTATCAGCACATGGGCAAGCGTGGTGTCAATGTGGCGAGGCCACGCTGGGTGTTTCACTTAGGTATTGATGAGGCTGGCGTCACCGCTATCAGCGAGGCCTTGACGAGTTTCTCCCCTGCGGCGTAGGCATTCTCCAGATTCATCCCGATTTTGGCCCGTTAGTGGTCTAGCGGCACCAAATAGCCTCTCAGCAAGATCTGGCCACAGCGACTAGCAACATTAGCCCGCAAAGCGATCTCAACCAGCCCGCCTGATGTAGGGTTAAATCGGTTGTTTTATATAAGTAGCACGAGGGAAACGATCGCTCCCGTAATGAGGGTGACGATGGTGCCGCTTATCAGGGAGCGGGGAGCCAGGCGTAAGAATTCTGCGCGACGCTCGGGGATTAAGACGCTGAGCCCACCCAATAAAATGCCAACGCTACCAAAGTTGGCAAACCCGCATAGCGCAAAAATCAGGACGAGACGCGTATCGCTTGATAAGCCGTCTGCCAACTCTGCCAATTGGATGTAGGCGATCAGTTCATTCAAGACCAGTTTGATGCCCAACAATGAACCGGCAGTCTGTGCTTCTGCCCAAGGTATTCCGATGAGCCAGGCGACTGGCGCGAAGATCCATCCAAAGATTCGCTCTATTGATAATGGCATGTCGGCGAAATCGACCCAGCCGAGTAGCTGATTTGCGAGTGCGGTAAGACTGATTAGCACTAACAGCATGGCGCCAACGTTTAGCGCCAAGGTGACGCCAGTTTGTGTGCCTTGAAGCAAGGCATCGATAGTTGAAGCAAAACTCAAAGAGCTATGGTCACTGGCTTGAGTGATTGTTTCGGTCTCCGGAATCAGTGCACGAGCAACGTAGATGGCGCCGATCATATTGATGAGCGATGCGCTAATAATATGGCCAATGATGTCATCTGCGACGCCGCTCAAAACCTGCGTATACAGAACCATTACCGATCCTGCCACCGTCGACATGCCTAAGGTCATCAACGTATAGAACTCTGATCGGGTCAACTTTGCCAGGTAGGCTCTGATAACAGTGGGTGTTTCGATGGCACCGAGAAATAGGCTTGCCGCACCCGCTGTGCCAATCGCGCCACCAACGCCGAGCGACTTTTGTAGCAGCCAACCAATGCTTTTAACGATTACAGGCAGAATTCGCCAATGCCAAAATATTGCGACGAGAACAGTGAACACAACGATTTGCGGCAGTACTCGAAACGCAAACAGGAACATCGCGCTACCATCCGTGACATCGAATGGTGGTTCGCCGCCGCCTAGGAAGCCGAAAATAAAAGTACCGCCAGCACGCGTAGCGGCTTCGATTGCGTAGACGATTTCATTAAGCCCGGATAACAGTTGAGCGATCCAACTCAACTTAAGCATAGCTAACGCCATAACGATCTGAACACTTAAGCCAATCGCGATCATGCGCCACGGCATTTCGCTGCGACGTTCACTCAACAACCAACAGAAGCCAATCAGCACGAGAATTCCGATGCCGCTTTGCATAATTCTAAAATCCAAAAATGACTAGTATTTCGTCGCCTACATAGCTCCAATGACCAACACCATCGTGCACTGCTTCAATCGCTTTATTGTTGCCGATATAACGAATCGTAAAAAGGTTATTGCGCCATTCGAGGTCGATCTCCGCTTCCAGAAAACTGACGTACTCGCCAACAATAGGCGAGATCGCCTTGAACCCCGCTTCTTTTGCTGCAAATGCGACTGTCGCGGCGGAGTCAGGCAGTCCGCGTAAGCGATGTCGTTCTTTTGCTGTAAACAGCCGTGGTTGCAGCGCTTCGGTAATCCGTCCCGGCGTTTCGATATCGACGCCCAGGGCTTGTAGGGAAGTCGTAGCCACAGCGGCCGCGTAGGTCTTGGAATGGCTGATGCTGCCAACCAACCCAGCAGGCCAAATCGGCAATCGGCCGTTTTGTAGTATTGGTTTGGGGGTTAGCGCCAAACACTGCTGAACGTGTTTTGCGACATAGCGGCCGCTGCTAAATGAGGTCAGGCGCGTGCCATGCATATTGTCCATCAAGGCACTTTCGGATCGGGTTAGCCATTGGCCGCGATCCTGTAAGCGGTCAACAGCGAGTGCCGTGTTAGGGAATCTGAGCAGGCCCTGCAGGTATCCGGCCGCAACCAAATTTTTAGCACCGGCATCGCACACGGCCGTAGCGGATATATTGGAAGAGCCGTTTGCATCCTGGGTGAACCATTGCGCAACGCTTGGCGTTGAAGAAGTAATAGAGGTCACGTAACACGAACCCTGTAGCTGAGCTTTCGCATGGATTTCATTGAAGCATATCTGTACCGCCCCTGATATGGTCTCGCGCCACGTGACCAAAAATTGCTCAGCGTTGCTGTAATGGGCTGCTTCGACCGTCTCAAGTCAAAGCGGTTCTACCTCCGCAGTTGTTTACCGTTAAAGATGCCCTGCTCCTTCCCCGAGGTTGGCTAAAAACGTACTATGCCGCCGTTATAACCGAGGAAGGTAGTTTCAGATCGTGATCAATCAGCAGCTTCGGCCAGGGAAAGTTATTTTGCTAAACGGTTGTTCGAGTGCTGGCAAGACCACGCTCGCGAAAAAATTGCAGCAAATGCTTCCCGAACCCTACCAGCATATTTCTTTGGATCAATTTCGCGACGGACTACCGGACCGAGTTCGAGGACT
>MDTB01197890.1_pt1 | contig 10834 bp, 13 predicted proteins | sample 811161 | NCBI WGS metagenome assembly MDTB01 (sample SAMN05326650, study PRJNA326480) | marine metagenome | isolation source: seawater | place: Mediterranean Sea | collected 2009 | reverse complement strand
AGCACTGCTAGGAAGAATTCCATCTGCTGTAGGTTATCAACCAACATTAGCTACTGATATGGGAAATTTACAAGAGAGAATTACAACAACGAATAAAGGCTCTATTACATCTGTCCAAGCAATTTATGTACCCGCTGATGATTTAACTGATCCAGCACCCGCAACATCGTTTTCACACCTTGATGCAACAACCGTTCTTTCTAGACAAATAGCTGAGCTTGGTATCTATCCTGCAGTTGACCCATTAGACTCCACTTCAAGAATTTTAGATCCAAGAATAGTTGGAGATGAACATTATAGAGTTGCTAGAGAAGTTCAAAAGATTTTACAAACTTATAAGTCTTTACAAGATATTATTGCTATATTAGGGATGGATGAATTATCTGAAGAGGATAAATTGACTGTAGCAAGAGCTAGAAAAATTCAAAGATTTTTGTCTCAGCCTTTTTTTGTTGCGGAAGTGTTTACTGGTTCACCAGGAAAATTAGTTGAACTAGAAGCTACTATCAAAGGTTTTGATGCAATTTGTAAAGGTGAATACGACCATTTACCCGAGGCTGCATTTTATATGGTTGGAACCATTGAAGAAGCTATAGAAAAAGCAGAAAAAATGTCAAAAGATGCCGCTTGATGAATGAAGAATTTAAAATAGAAATAGTAAATCCTGAAAAATCTTTTCTAAGTAAAGAGGATATCACAGAGGTTGTGGTACCTGCTTTTGAGGGAGATATGGGTATACTCAAAGATCATATTTCTATTATTTCATTTTTAAAACCTGGAATACTTAAAGTTTTTTCAAAGAGCGGGGAAGATAAATATTACATTGAAGATGGCTTAATAGAGTTTAAAGATAATACATTATCCATTTTGACAAGTTCAATATTTAATTTAGATAAAATAGACAAAAATTATGTTTTTCAGTCTTTAAGTGAGACTGAAAAATTGTTAAGCAAAGATGATTTAGACGACCAAAGTAGATTTTTAATAACACAAAAAATTGATGTTTTAAAATCTATAAGTTCTAATTAGTAACTACTTTTTTAATCTCACTTTTAACTTTTTCGTAAACATCTTTCTTAAAGTCTACAACAACTTCTGTTAATTGATTAATATCTATCCATTTCCACTCCAGGAATTCAGGCTTGGGAGTTTTTATATTTATCTCATCATCTGAACCATTAAATTTCATAATAAACCATTTTTGTTTCTGCCCTTTGAATCTTCCTCTCCAAATTATCCCTAAAAGATGTTTTGGAAGTAAATAAGTGATAAAACTATCTATTTCTTTAATTAAAGTAACATTTTTAATACTTGTTTCCTCTTTAAGCTCCCTTATTGCTGCGTCAAAATAATTTTCACTCTTATCTTTCCCTCCTTGTGGCATTTGCCAAAAATTCTTAGGGTTATCAATCCTCTTAGCAACAAAAACCTTATTTCTAGAGTTTAATACTACTATTCCTACACCATCTCTAAGAGGTAATTTTTGAAAGTCTATTTCCATTATCCATTTAAAAGTTTTACAGCAAAGTCCAATTGATTATCATTTTCAGTATCAATCCTAAACTCGTCTGAACTCTCTGATACTTCAATATCTGGATCAACACCAATCTCAGAAATTGAAACACCAGATGGAAGATAATATTTTGAAATAGTTAATCTAATAGCTCCTTTATTTTTTAACGGAATTATTGATTGTACTGAACCTTTTCCGTAAGTTGTTTCTCCGATAAGTATTGCCCTCTTATGATCTTTTAAAGCTCCTGCTAATATTTCAGATGCAGAAGCTGAACCATTATTAATTAATACTACTAAAGTTTTTCCATTTAGAATATCACCTGCATTTGCAAACCATTTTCTATTTTCACTTTCTTTTCTTGATTTAGTAGAAACAATTTCTCCATTTGATAGGAAGAAGTCAGAAATCTTAATAGCTTGAGATAGTAATCCCCCAGGGTTATTTCTCACATCCAATATATATCCTTTTATATTTTTATCTTTATCAAACTCTCTTATTTTTTTTTTAACTTGTGAACTACTATTTTCATTAAAAGCTGTTAATCTTATATATCCAATATTTTCATCTATTTTTTTTGACTTGACAGATTGTATTTTAATTATCTTTCTTGTTATGTTAAAGACTAAAGCTTTCCTTTCACCTATTCTACGAACAGTAATTTCTATATCTGAACCAACTGGACCTCTCATCAAATCAACTGCTTCACTTAAAGTTTTACCTTGAACCTGATGTTTGTTAATTTTTACAATATAATCTCCCGCTTTTACTCCAGCCTCGTATGCTGGAGACTCATCTAAAGGTGAAATTACTTTAACAACACCTGCTTCCATACTGACTTCAATACCCAAACCACCAAATTCTCCACTGGTTTCAGTTCTCATACTTTCAAAACTTTCTGGAGACATATACGCAGAATATGGGTCTAGAGATTGAAGAACACCATTTATAGCTGCATCCATAACTTCATTTTGATTAATCTCATCTACATATTCTTCGTTAATTTTATCAAGAACATCACTAAAAACATCTATTTTTTCATAAATAGTGGCTTCATCATTTGTAGCATATGAAGATTTTGAAAAAATAAACAATATAAAAACAGATAATCTTACAAACTTAAATAGCTTCATATAATTAATTTTTCTTTTGGGATAAGTTCAGACCACATTTTTTCTAATTCGTAAAACTTTCTTTTTTCAGGGTTAAAAATGTGAACTATTATATCAATGCCATCAATAAGCTTCCAATCGCTGCTCTCATTTCCTTCAATTTTACAATTTTTAATTCCACTTAATTTAATTTTTTCAATTACTTGTTCTGATAAGGCTTGTATGTGTCTAGATGAAGTGCCACTTGCTACGATCATATAATCAGCAATAGAACTTTTATTTTTCAAATCAATGCTTACGATGTCTAATGCTTTGTTATTATCTAAGGTTTTAAGGATTAATACTTTTAAATTTGAGATTTTATCCATTAGTTACTAACTAGATTATCAAATTTTTCTCAATTGAGAAGATGAAATATTAACTTTTTCAAATTTAATAAATCTCAACCTATTTCTATCAATTTTTTTATATGCCACTGATTCAAGACACTTTGACCTGTATTTGTCTCTATCAAAAACTAATATCTTACAAATTTTTGGGATTTCCTGCCAACTTTTCCATCTGTGAAAATTTATTAGATTGTCTGCTCCCATTATAAAATAAAAATCACAATTTTTATATTTTTGATAAAGATATTTTATATTTTTATAGGCTCTACTAGATTTACATTTATCCTCTATATAAATTACTTTTATAGATTTTTCTTTAATACTTAATTTTTTTGCTAAAGCCATCCTACGAGATAAACTATAGAAACTTTTTTTCTTAAAAGGATTTTTTTTAGTAACAACCCAAAAAATATTTTTTAAATTTAATTTTTTTTTTGCTTCTTTTGAAATTTTAATATGACCTTTGTGTGCTGGATCAAAACTTCCTCCTAAAATCCCAATTCTTTTTTTTAATTTTTTTTTCAATTTATTTTCTTATTTGTCCTGATCCTATAACCTCATATTTATAAGATACTAGTTGCCCTAATCCAACCGGACCCCTTGGTGGTAAGTTATTTGTAGAAATTCCAACTTCTGCTCCAAAACCAAATTCACCACCATCTGCAAATTGAGTTGATGTATTATGCATAGTTATAGAACTTTTTACGTTCTCTAAAAAAATCTTTGAAGTTCTTTTATTTTTACAAATTATTGCATCTGTGTGTTGTGTTCCGTATCTATTTATATGATTGATAGCATCAATTACATCTTTCACTGATTTGATAGAAACTTTTGGTGCCAAGTACTCAGTTTTCCAGTTTTTTTCAGAGGCTAAAAAGCTTTTTCCTTTATAAATTTTTCTGATCTTATTATCAGTGTAAACAATACACCCATTATTCTCTAATTTTGAGATTAAAATTTTGGAAAATTTTTTTATTAATTTATCATCTAATAAAATAGTTTCAGTAGCACCGCAAATTGATGTATTTCTTAGTTTAGCATTTAAAACTACTTTTAAAGCTATATTTAAATCTGCAGATTTATCTATATAAGTATGACATAATCCTTCAAGGTGTCCAATAACTGGTAACTTAGAAGTTTCTTTAACTTTTTTAACTAGGCTTTTTCCACCTCTAGGTATTATTATATCAATATATTTAGTCATTTTTGAAAGCATATGATCCACTACTTTCCGGCTTCTCATGTTCACAAACTGTACATAATTAGGATCAATCTTATAAAATTTTAAAGACCTTCTAAATAAGTCAGATAAAATTTTATTAGTAAAATAAGCTTCTGAACCCCCCTTAAGAATAACACAATTACCTGATTTAAAACATAAGCAAGAGACATCAGACGTAACATTTGGTCTACTTTCATAAATTATGCCAATTACACCTATTGGGACTGAAACTTTTTTTATTTTTAATCCATTTGGTCTTTTCCACTGATCTAATACTCTATTTGTTGGATCTTTTAATTTCGATATCGACTTAATTGAACTTATAATTGCCCTAAGTTTTTTTGTATCAAGCTCCAATCTCGAAATAAAATTGAGTTTTAACCCATTTTTTTCTGCATAATTAAGATCCTTTTTATTTTGATTTAGAATTGATTTTTTAAATTTTTCAATTGATAAAGCATAGTGATTTAAAACTTTATTTTTTAATTGTTTACTTATTTTATTTTCAAATGCTTTTTTAGATTTTCTACCAATTGTCTCAAAATATCTTTTAATCATATAGCCACCATATCATCTTTATGTACAACTTCAGATTTTGTTATATACCCTAATAAATCTTGAATTTTATTTGAATGTTTACCTTTTATTTTAATAATTTCCTCTGAAGTAAAAGAACTCAATCCTCTTGCGCACTCAATCATATTTTTATTAAGAATTTTTATATGGTCTCCTTTATTAAATTTTCCATTTACTTTTTTTATTCCTGCTGCAAGCAAACTTTTACCTTGCTTAAGAGCTTTAATTGCTCCATCATCAATAATTAACTCACCTTTTGGAGAGATTGAGCTTATTATCCATTTTTTCCTTGCATCAAGTTTAGATATTTCTGTAACAAACCAGGTACAATTGTTTTTTTTTTGTATTTGATCCAAAGGTCTTAAAACCAATCCATTTGCAATTGCCATTTGACATCCAGATTTTTGACATACTTTAGCGGCATCAATTTTTGTTTTCATTCCACCCGTTCCATAGACCCCGCTCACATTACTTGCAATTCTCTCAATTTTCTCATCAATTTTATTAATTTCTTTAATCAAAATTGCATCATTAAATAATTTAGGGTTTTTTGTGTAGAGACCATTAACATCAGAAAGTAAAACTAAACAATCTGCCCCGGAAATTTGAGCTACTCTAGATGCCAATCTATCGTTATCGCCATATTTTATCTCAGATGTAGCAATACTATCGTTTTCATTCACTATAGGTATAAACCCAAGTTGAAATAAATTATTTATAGTTCTTTTTGCATTAATTGCCCGCCGTCTTTGTTCAGTATCCTCAAGAGTGAGAAGTATTTGAGAAAGATTCAATTTAACTTTGTTAAAGTTTTTTTTAAAAAGATTCATTAATTCTATTTGACCAATTGATGCCACTGCTTGACTTTTATCCAACTTTAAGTTTGATTTTTTTAAATTCAATTTTTTACATCCTAGAGCAATAGCACCAGATGTAATAATTATAATTTTCTTGTCTTGATCTACTAGTTTTTTGATATCTTTTGAGAACTCAATTAACCATTTTGTTCTTATTTTCATGTTATCATCAATTAGTAAAGATGATCCAATTTTTATAGCTATAATTTTTGAATTTTTAAGATACATAATTTATTAATTTAGATTTTATCTTTGCAACACTTTTTGATTGAATTGTTGACATACTTAATGTTTTCTTTTTTATTTTAATTTCAAATTCTTTAACTTTTTTTTCTAAATTTTTCTTTTGAAGAAGGTCAATTTTATTAAATACTATAATTTCTCTCTTTTTAATCAATTCCTTTCCATAATTTTTAAGCTCATTTCTTACCTGTTTATATGAAGATACTAGATCTTCTTCGTTAATATCAATTAAATGAAGAAGTGTTTTACATCTCTCAATATGTTTTAAAAATTTTATTCCTAAACCTATTCCTGAATGTGCTCCTTCAATTAATCCAGGTATATCGGCAAGGGTAACTTCTTTATCGTCATAAACTGCAACACCTAAGTTAGGATTTAATGTTGTAAACTTATAATTCGCAATTTTTGGTGTTGCGCTTGTTACTGAAGCTAGCAAGCTAGATTTTCCAGCATTAGGAAGACCAATTATACCAATATCTGCAATTGTTTTTAATTGAAGCCAAATCCAATACTCTTCACCTTTAATACCTTTGGTAAATTTTTTAGGAGCTCTATTTGTTGAAGATTTAAACTTAGTATTTCCAAAACCCCCTTTACCTCCAGATGCAACAATAAATTCATCGTTGTTTTTTTTAAAATCAAAAATAAGAGTTTTGTTATCTTCCTCAAAAACTTGGGTTCCAATCGGAACTTTAAGATAAAGGTTATCCCCACCTTTACCAGTCATTTTTTTTCCTTTACCGTTATCTCCCCTTTGAGCTTTGAAATGTTGTTGATATCTATAATCAATTAAAGTGTTTAAGTTCCTTTCGGATCTTAAAATTATAGATCCTCCTTTGCCACCATCCCCTCCATCTGGGCCACCAAATTCTATAAATTTTTCTCTTCTAAAGCTAGGTGATCCAGATCCTCCATCACCTGCTTTTACAAATATTTTAACTTGATCTAAAAATTTCATGATACAACAGCTTTAAATTAATATGTTGTATATTAATTGGGCTTTACAGATACAAAAGTTCTATCTGATTTTGTTTTTTTAAATTCAACTGTTCCTTTAATTTTAGAAAAAATTGAATGATCTTTTCCCATCCCAACATGGTCACCAGGGAAGATTTTTGTACCTCTTTGTCTAACAATTATGTTACCTGGAATTACTTTTTGACCAGCATAAATTTTGACACCAAGTCTTCTGCCAGCACTGTCTCTTCCATTTCTTGACGATCCACCTGCTTTTTTTGTTGCCATAATTTATTCCGTATTTTTACTTTTAACTTCCTCTTTTTTAATTTCTTCTTTTACCTTTTTTTTATATTTTACAGCTTCAGAAAGGACTTTTCCGTCTTTAGCAACAATCTTACTTATCCTAATAAGTGTAAATTCTTGTCTGTGTCCATTTTTTCTTCTAGAGTTTTTTCTTCTTCTTTTTTTAAAAACTAAAACAGTTCTATTTTTCCCATTTTTTAAAATCTCTGCTTCAACTTTTGCACCCTCAATTTTTGGAGAACCAACTTCTGCATTTTTTTCATCTCCATAAGCCAATATATTATTAAATTCGACCTTATCTTTATCAGTCAACTTTTCGACTTTAAGAATTTCTCCTGCCTTAACTTTATACTGTTTTCCACCTGTTTGTATGACCGCAAATGACATAATGTTATCCTAAATAATGCTGCAATATAGTTCTAAGGCATTTTTAGTCAAGTGATATCGATTAAAAATTATCCTTTAAATCCCTTAATTTTGAAAATTCTTTTAGGTTTTTTGCTCTTAAAAAAATATTACAATCTAATTCATCTTTTATTGTAGTTGGAACAGTGGGTAGCCCATTTTCTAATTTTTTTTTAATATTATGAATTTTTTTATTAAGTTTAAAATTATTTCCATCAAACTTATTACAAAAAGTAGAATTATTTAAAGTATATTCATGTCCAAAATATACATTTGTTTCCAAGGGTAAACTTTTTAACTTTGATAATGAATTAAACATATCATTATGACTTCCTTCAAAAACTCTGCCACATCCCAGAGAAAATAATGTATCCCCAGTAAAAACTATTTTTTCATTAAAAAAGTAAAAGCAAATATGCCCCGAAGTATGTCCTGGCACATGAATAACTTTAAACTCGAATATATCGTATTTCCAAATCTGTCCATCGCTTAAAAAAATATCAATCTTAGGAATTCTGCCTTTATCGTTTTTAAAAGCAAGAATCTTTGCATTAAATTTATTTTTTAAAAAATTGTTTCCGCCAATATGATCTCCGTGATGATGAGTATTTAAAATATATTTTAATTTTATTTTGTTGTCCTGAATATATTTTAAGATTGGTTCGACTTCACCTGGATCAATTATACACGCATCTAAATTTTTTTCATTAATCAGCAAATATGAAAAATTATCCTCAAGGCATTTAATTATTTCAATTTTCATTCTACTTTTCTAATACAAAAATTCCTAATTTAGAAAAAAAATTTTGAAATTTTAAATTTTTTAAGTTAATTTTAATATCTCTTTGTTTGCAGTAATTTTCAAAATCTTTAATTGTGCACATATGTAAGTTTGGTGTGTTATACCATTCATTTGGTAAATTTTCTGTAATTGGCATTGTACCTCTTAATAGCAAGTGCAGTCTAACTTTCCAGTGTCCAAAGTTGGGAATTGATACAATTGCTTTTTTTCCTATTCTTAGCAATTCATTCAAAACATTTTCAGGATTTAAGAAAGCTTGTAAAGTTTGACTAAGAATTACAAAATCAAAAGAACCATCTGGAAATTGCTTTAAATCTTTTTCAGCATTGCCTTCAATGACTGTTAAACCTTTTTCAACGCATCTTTGTACATTAGATTTAGATAATTCAATTCCTCTAATATCATTACTTATATTTTCGGTAATATATTTCATAAGCTCACCATTTCCACATCCTACATCTAATATCTTAGAATTTTGTGTTACTAATTTTGCAATATTGTAAAATTCTTTTTTCATTTAATCTTTTTATAAGAAGTATTTAAAAAGTTCCTAACGGTATTAAGAAAGTCTGGAACATCAAGTAAAAAAGAGTCGTGACCTTTATCAGATGAAATTTCAACAAATCCAACATTTTTACCAATGGCATTCAGAGCTATCACTATATCTCTATTTTCAGATGTTGGATAAAGCCAATCTGAGGTAAAAGATATAATAAAAAATTTTGTATCACTTTCTTCAAACGCTTTTGATAAGTTGCCACCACATTTTTTTGTTAAGTCAAAATAGTCCATTGCTCTTGTAATATACAAATAGCTATTCGCATCAAACCTATCAACAAAAACGGATCCTTGATATCTTAAATAACTTTCTATTTGAAAGTCAGCGTCAAAACTGAATTTTAAATCATCTCTTTCTTGTAGTTTTCTTCCAAACTTTTCTTGAAGACCCACTTTAGATAAATAAGTTATATGTGCTGCCATTCTTGCAACCGCAAGTCCTTTATCTGGTTGTTTATTTTGCTCTCCATAAAATCCATCTTGCCAATTTCTGTCTGCCATTATTGATTGTCTGCCAAGTTCATTTAGAGCTATATTCTGAGCTGAGTGACTTGCAGTACACGCAATTGGAATTGCTGTAAAAGCTTTATTAGGGAAATTAGAGACAAATTGAAGTACTTGCATTCCACCCATAGATCCTCCAATAACACTAAATAATTTTTCAATTTTAAAATTTTCTAAAAGATTATATTGAGCATTGACCATGTCGTTAATTGTGATTACTGGAAAGTTTGTACCGTAAGGTTTTTTGGTATCTGGATTAATATCACTTGGTCCAAAAGAACCCATACAACCACCTATAACATTTGCTGCAATTACGAAATATTTATCAGTATCGATAGCCTTTCCAGGTCCAAGAGCATAATTCCACCAACCATCTTTTTTTGTTATTGGATTTATTCCTGAAGCAAATTGATCTCCAGTTAATGCATGAAAAATCAATATAGCGTTATTTTTTTCTTTATTCAATTTCCCGTAAGTCTCGTAGGCCAACGGAAAATTATTAATTGTCTGACCACAGTCTAACTTTAATGGTTTTTCGATAATTATTTTCTTTAAATCTATATATTTACTCATATTTTTATACTGATGAATTGGAGAAAAAAAAACTAATTTAGCGGTTTTTTTTAAGCGCTCGCAATTCAGTTTAAATCAGCGCAAATAGTGTTTACATTATTGATTTTCATATGTCAAATTTTACTTATTTAATTTAAGTAAATTATGATTTAATTATATACACCAGAAATAAATAAAATTATGAAATTAACTAAATTTAGAAAACTAAAATTTGAATCTTACAAACCAGGAAAATATGAAATACCAAATTTAAAGGAAAGTAGAAAAATAATTAAATTATCAGCAAATGAATCTGCACTAGGCACAAGTCCAAAGGTTAAAGCAATTTTAAGAAATGGTATTAGCACTTCGAAATATCCAGATTACACTTCAAAATTATTAAGAAAAAAAATTTCAAGTAAATTTAAATGTAATGCAAATAAAGTAATTTGTGGATCTGGATCAGACGAGATTATTCAAATGTTGTGCCAGTTATTTTTAAGCAAAGGTGATCAAGTCATTGTGCCAGAATTTAGTTTTTTAATGTACAGAATTTATGCATCCATTTCAGGAGCTAAAGTTGCTTTTTCGAAAGAAAAAAACTTTAAGATTTCAGTAGATAACATAATTAAAAAAGTAAATAAAAAAACTAAAATCGTATTTTTAGCGAATCCAAACAACCCTACAGGCACATATCTATACAATAATGAATTAATTAATCTAAGAAAAAGATTAAGAAAGGATATTTTGTTGGTAATAGATGACGCCTATTATGAATATATGAAAGATAAAAATTATCAATCAGGATTAAAGATTTTCAAAAATTCTAAAAATGTTT
>MDTB01173409.1_pt1 | contig 10834 bp, 10 predicted proteins | sample 811161 | NCBI WGS metagenome assembly MDTB01 (sample SAMN05326650, study PRJNA326480) | marine metagenome | isolation source: seawater | place: Mediterranean Sea | collected 2009 | reverse complement strand
ATAAAAAATTCTTAAAATTTGACAAGTTCATAATTATTACTCCTTTTTTATTTATTTTGCAAAAAATATGTTATAGAAAATTGATGAGATTCATTTAATTCTAAATGACTTAAATAGGTGTAACCAAACAAAAAGTCTGAGAATTTTAGATCAAACCCTAAAGAAGAAAAGTAATGATTAACTCCACCTAAAAAACTTATTGAATAATTAATTGGGTGTTCAAAACCAAAACTATATAAATCTGATATTTTAGATGACTTTAAATAGTCTTGATTAATATATAATTCATCTACTTGAAAAAAGATTTTTGTTTTATATAAATCAAATTTAGCAGATAATAACACATATGGATAAAAGCGCTCAACTTCATTTGTATTCCACTTCCTATAAGATGCTAGATTTTTAATAACACATTGTAAATAATAATTATTTAGTGTCTTAGCATAAATTAAATCAAGATTGATTGAATCTGATGTGTAATTATTTAGTTTAAATAATGAAAAATTGAGATTAATTCCAAAATCTCCAAATTTATTTCTAAATGGAATTAAAAATTGTACAGACAAATCTCTTTGAGTAAATTGATCTATCAAGTCATAATTTATACTAGAAAGAATCGGCTCATTAAACAAATATGAATCCCATGCATTAGCTGTAAACGGAATGTCATCAATTTTCCTATCCATTATACCAATCCTAAGTAAATCAAATTTATTTCCAAAAAAAACAATATCAGGGATTCTGAAAGAATAGAAGAAATTATTGTAATCAATAATATTTCCATACATTGAAGAATTGTATAATTGTACAGAAGATTCATTTTTAGAAGATTTTATCAACTCCAAATAATCTAAATAAAATCCTCCTATTGCTGACGACTTTGATGATTGATTTACAGACCATGGATTATTCTTATGAAAATACCATGATTCTGAACAACAAATTGAAAAACAAACTGTTATTATAAAAATGATCAACATTTTCAAACAACCTTTACAAGTTTTATTAAAAACACCATAAAATAACCATTATTATACACTTTAAGTATACTTATCCTTTATCTTTTTAAGCTGTAAAAGTGCCTCTAATGGAGTCATACCATCTATATCTAAATTTGCAAGCTCTTTAATTATTCTAGATTTTTTTTTATTATCGAAAGTTAATTCAAGCTGATTAATATCTTCAGTATCTAAATTTGTTTTTTTATCTGTTATAAGTCTTTGAAGAATTATATGTGCTCTATTAATAACTCTTTTTGGTAATCCTGCCATTTTAGCAACATGGACTCCATAACTTTGACTTGCTCCTCCTTTAACGACTTTTCTTAAGAATACCAACTCTCCGCTATCCTCTAAAACCTCTACATTTAAATTAAAAGCTCTATCTAATTCATCGGCAAGCCCTACTAACTCATGATAGTGTGTGGCAAATAATGTCAAAGGATTTGTTTGACCATTGTGCAAATACTCAATTACTGACCATGCAATAGCAAGACCATCGTATGTAGATGTACCTCTACCAATCTCATCCAATATAATTAAACTACTACTTGTTGAATTATTTAATATATTTGCAGTCTCATTCATCTCAACTAAAAAAGTAGATTCTCCTTCAGCTAAATTATCATTAGCACCTACTCTTGTATAAACCTTATCTACAATAGGTAAAGTTGCTGTACTCGCTGGCACATAACTTCCTATCTGCGCAATAATAGAGGTAAGTGCGACTTGCCTTAAGAAAGTACTTTTCCCTGCCATGTTAGGTCCTGTTATTACTGAAATCTGCTTATTGTAAACATTCATATCTACATCATTTGGAATAAATTCCTCATCTATGGGAATTAATTGCTCAACTACAGGGTGCCTAGAATCTTTAATGGAAAATTCTATTTTTTTACCAATCTTAGGTTTACAATAGTTATACTTTAAAGCAATGTCAGCTAAACTCAGAGCTACATCTATTTTTGAAAGATAACGAGCATTTTTGAGTAAATCTTTTGAATATTTTTTAATATAATTTTTTAATTCATCAAATATTGATTCCTCTATATTTGAAAGTTTATCATTAGATAAAAGAATCGTACTTTCAAAGTCTTTCAATTCTTTTGTAAAATATCTTTCAGCATTAACTAATGTTTGTTTTCTGATAAAATATTCTGGAACTTTATCAACATGAACTTTTGTAACCTCAATATAGTATCCAAAAACTTTATTATACTTAATTTTTAAAGATGGAATATTATTTTTCTTTTGTTCTTTTATCTGAAGGTCTATTAACCATTGTTTAGAGTTTAATACAATTTCTCTAATATTATCTAATTCTTTAGAATAACCCGATTTTATATAACCCCCATTTGATATATTAACAGTACACTCAGGATCAATCATTGAATCAATTTTCTTAACTATTCTATTTGTGTTTATAAATTGACTTTTAAGTTTAAATAAAAAAGGATGGGATTTTTTTATAGCTTTTTTTAATCCATCTATATTTTGCAAAGATAACTTAAGATTAATCAAGTCGCGTGGATTAGTTTTATTAGAAGAAACTCTTGAAATTATTCTTTCTATATCAAAGGTTTCTTTTAATAAATTAGAAATAACATCTTTCAGGCTAAAATCATTAACAAGCTCACTGACTCTACTTTGTCTTATTTGTATCCTTTTTAAATCTAACAAAGGTCTTTTTAAATAATTTTTTAACATCCTACTTCCAGATGAAGTTCTTGTTTTATCGATAACATTAATTAATGTAGAATTTTTACCTGATTTAGACGCAGATTCAAACAATTCAAGATTCTGTACTGTAAAAGAGTCCAGATGCATAAAATCATTAGTGTCATGATATTTGAAACTTTGAATATGTGATAATGAATTTTTAAAATTATCTTCAATATATTGAATACATGCACCAACAGAAATTAAAGCAGAGAATCTTTTATGAAGCCCAAAACTTTTTAAATTTTTCACTTTAAATTGTTCTTTTATTTTATTAGAAGCAACATCACAATCTGCAATCCAATTTTGATAGGTAGATACAATATAAGAAGTATTTTTAAACAAATCTACGTAATCATTATATTGTTTTTCACCAATAATAATTTCTCGCACATTATATGTTTTAATAAGATCTAGTCCCTTTGATACGCTCCACTCACCTCCGAAAAAAATTCCTGTTGAATAATCCATAAAACTTAATCCCATGACATCATCTTTAATAAAGACGCTACCAAGATAATTACTGTCATTATGAGTCAAATAGTTTTCAGATATCGCTGTTCCAGGAGATAGAACTTCAACAACTTCTCTTTTAACAATGCCTTTAGTTTTTTTTGCATCTTCTACCTGCTCGCAAATTGCAACCCTATAACCTGCGTTTAATAATTTATACACATATTGATTGATAGCATGATATGGAAAGCCTGCCAAAGGCACAGATGAAGCTCCTCCATTTGCTCTTTTTGTTAAAGTTATACCTAGAATATCAGAAGCTACTTGAGCATCCCTTTCAAAAGTTTCATAAAAGTCTCCCATCCTAAACAATAAAATTGCTCCTGGGTAATTATTCTTAATACTCCAATACTGTTTCATGGCAGGGGTTTTTTTTGAAGCAATCAAACCAGTTTCCTGCAATTTTCCAATCTATAAGTAATCTTCTTTTTATCGAAATATTCAAGCAAAGGGACAGCATACTTCCTTGAAGTTTTTGCAATATTTTTGAAATCCGATATACTCAACTTGTCATTTTTTAAAAAATGAAGCTTCACACTTTTAACTAATCTATCAAAATTATCTGAGGTAAATAAAAGTTCTTCGTTTATTCGAATAATTCTTTGATCTTTTTCAGCAACCATAATAAGAGTTTTAACCTTATCTGAGCTAATTTTTAAATTATTAGCAATCTCAATATAGTTTTGAGAACAAAAACCTTGCTTATCTAATAAATCTATTATTTTATCTTGAACAGTACTCTCATCATCAGATAATTTCACCTTAAATCCTAATAAAGCAATAAGCTCCTTTTTTTGTTCTATTTTAGACTCTTTAACTAATTCATGAATGCAAAAATCAAAAAAACCCTCATTAGACTTTATTCTTTGATATAATTCTTTTTTAAGAAATCCAGATCTATATGGGCTTTCAATATGAAGAGTATTAATTTCCTTTAAAATCTTTTCAAAAAAGGTGTTAATCTGATTATTAGTAACAATCCACTTATCATTTGAAAAACCAACAATTCTATAATTACCTTTAACATCTAAATACTTTATAATTTTATCAAATGACATTCCAAATCTTACCATAATTTCATGTTTGCAAAATGGAAATAATTCTTGACTTTCAACAATAAAACTAATCTTATCTTCAATAGTTTGATTATCAACTAATCTTTTTGCATATTGCCTTATATCTTTCCATTTACCTATACAATTGATATCTTGAACATTACCTCCTCCAACTGTTTTCATTGGAGAGTATGCTCTTACAAGAAATTGATCATTAAAAGAAGTGACAACCGATTTCTCTAATTTAATCAAACATATTCCATTTTCTTTAGAACTAACTGTTTTCTTATCACATATACTGATTCTACCAATTACTTCGCTAGCGCCAATGTGAAATCTAAGTCTTTGATTTTGTTTTAAAACAACATTATTTAAAACTTTAATACTCGCAATAAATTTCCTGATTTCACCAAAAGCTTCTATATTTGATAAATGAGAACCTCTTGAAACATCCTGTTTTTCAACCCCATGTAAATTTAAAGCAGCCCTGTCTCCAATCTTAACAACCTCAACTTTATTATAATGAGTTTCTGCAGATCTTAATCTCGCTATTTTATTAACAGGAAGTACATTAATTGAATCTTTAATCTTGACGCTACCTGATAAAACTGTTCCGGTTACAACAGTTCCAAAGCCCGATTGAGAAAAAACTCTATCAACATACATTCTAAACAAACCTCTTTTATTACGTTTATGTTTTATTTCTAAATAAGACTTATTTAAAAGAAATTTTTTTAATTCACTGATACCAATATTCTTTAATGCTGACACCTCAAAAATAGGCTGTTTTTCTAGAAAAGAACCTTCCACCAAATCTTGAATATCAGACTTAACCAAATCAAGCCAATCATCGCTAACTAAATCAACTTTATTTATAACAATTACACCTTTATTTACATTTAAAATCTTTAATATCTCAAAATGCTCTTTAGTTTGAGGCATAACTCCATCATCTGCTGCAATCACAAGTATCGCAAAATCAACAAAAGTAACTCCTGTGACCATATTTTTAATAAATTTCTCATGACCAGGAACATCTACGATAGTAATATCATCTGACAAATGAGCAAAACCTATATCAATAGTCATTCCTCTTTCTTTCTCTTGAGATAATATATCTGTATCTATATCTGTAAGAGATTTAACAACAGACGTCTTTCCGTGATCAATATGCCCAGACATACCAACTATAATTTGATTTTTCATTTTAGCACTTCAGATATTATTTTTGATACATCTTTAATGCAATCTAATGGAATAGCTTTTAAGTCTATAACATATTGATTATTATTAATGTAGCCTATAATAGGAGTAGAAGCTGATCTGAATTTTTTAGACAATTTGTTTGGTTTTATGCTTTTTGAATTAAAAGCTATCCCAACACTTTGCAAAGAATTTATTGGCATAGATCCGCTTCCTGCTTCAACCATAGTATTAATAAGTCCTAAATTATATTTTTTTATAATATTTGGAGAAATTTTCATTAAAATTTTATGCCCCATATCATTTAAAGAATCACGATTTCTGGTTAATAAGTGCAAGGATAAATTTTTATCACCAAACTCGCTTTCTGTTGTATATGTCCTTAAAGTACTCTCCAATAAAGAAAAAGTTAATTTATCTACTCTAAAAACTCGGTATAGTGGATTCTTTTTGATCATATCAATATACTTCTTTTTACCTGCTATAATGCCGCATTGAGGACCACCTAATAATTTATCACCGCTAAACATAACTATATCTGCACCTTTATTTATATATTCTTTAATTGTAGATTCTGAAGGCATATTGAATTTTTTAAATACAGCCAAACATCCACTTCCAGCATCAACAATTAAAGGAATTTTATTTTTTTTAGCGACTTTAGATAAATCAACAACTTGAATTTCATTTGTAAAACCAACAACTCTATAATTACTTGTATGAGCATAAAGAATTGCGCCTGTATTTTTATTAATTGCATTTTGATAATCAATAGGATGAGTTTTATTTGTAGTGCCAACATCCTTAATTATAGAGCCTGACTTCAACACAACTTCAGGAATCCTAAATGAGCCACCTATTTCAACCTGCTGACCACGGCTTATAATAGTTTCTTTATTATCACAAAATGTGTTTAAAGATAAAAGAACAGCTGCTGCACAGTTATTAACCACAATTGCACTTTGAGTACCCATTAAAGGATTTATAATATCCTGTATAGAAGTATTTCTATCGCCCCTTAAATTATCTTCAACATTAAATTCAAGATTTGAATAAGGATAAATACGCTCAAAAGACTCCTCTACTATTTTTTTTGACAATGGAGCTCTACCCAAACCTGTATGCAATACAATCCCTGTACCATTAATAATATTATTAAGATTGAAAGAAACAATTTTATTTAATTTTTCTCTAGTCCGATCTATAGATATTTTTCTAATATTTTTTTCTATTATACCCGATTGAATATCTTTCCTGATTAAATTGAGAGTTTTACGAAGTATCTTTTTTATAATTTCTCTAGGATACTGAATAGATTTTATATTTAAAATTCTATATAATTCATCAATAGATGGAACATCCTTAAGTAACGCCTTACAGGCGTTTGATTCTTTTTTGCTCATAATATAGCTTTGCAACTAATCATTTAATTGCCTTTTATACTCAATTTTATCTACAAGAGTTGAAATTATTTTATCAGATTTAAAGCCATTTAACATAGTTATAACAAAAATAGGATATTCTTCTTCAGGCAAATAATCCTCAAAATCATCTAAAATAGTAGTATTATCTAAAATAAAATCTATATCATTGCCTTTATCTAGCGATTGCTTAAAAAAATCCTGTATTGATAATAAATATTGCTTTATATCATTTCTATTCATACTTCTTATATCTTTCTTTTCCATTAACTTAAAATACCCTTCTCATCAACAGAATCAATTTGATTTTTTTCAACATGTTTTTCAGCATATTTCTTATAAACACCCTCTTTTACAAAAATCTCAAATAAATCAGCATCAATTTCATAATCATCTTTCATATATCCCATTATATGCATCGCCTTAGAAAGTTTCTTACCATCTTTATAAGGCCTATCTGCTGCAGTCAATGCCTCATATATATCAGCTATTGCCATCATTTTAGCCTGGACTGACATTTCATCAGCTTTCAAACCTTTAGGATAACCAGTTCCATCTAATTTTTCATGATGTCCACCAGCAAATTCTGGCACATTCCTTAAATGCTTTGGATATGGTAACTGCTCAAGCATATCAATTGTAATTCTAATATGATCATTTATAATTTCACGTTCATCTGGTAAAAGAGTTCCTTTTGGAATGCATAAGTTATCAACCTCAACATTCGTTAAAAAAGGCTCATCTTTACCATTATTATTCCAAATATACTTTTCTGATATTGCTTTAATTTTGGCTTGCTCTTGCTCAGGCATAAATTCACCGCCAATATTAGCTTTTTCTATAAATCCTTGTTCATTTTTTATATCAGATATTTTTTCGTTAAGTTCAGTCTGTAAACTATCATCATTTACCTTAACACCTTTTTTTAAAAATTCTATTTTCTTTTTTAAATATTCAATTTCAATATCTCTTTTAATAACTTCAAAACGAGTTTTAATAACCTCAATACGATCAAAAATTGTTTCTAACTTTGTTCCTTTATCAACAATATGAGGAGGTGTTGCGACTTTACCACAATCATGCAACCAGCCTGCAATAAAAAGTTCATACTTCTGATCTTCAGTCATAGAAAAATCTTTATATTTCCCATAATTTACTTTTTCAACAGCCTCAGCTAACATCATTGTGATTTCAGGAACACGCTCACAATGCCCTCCAGTATAAGGAGACTTTTCATCAATAGCTCTTGCAATCAACTTAATAAAAGCTTCAAATAGTCTTTTCAATTCTTTAACTAACCTTTTATTAGTTAAAGCAACAGCACCTTGAGAACATAGAGATTCAATTTGATGTTGCATATCAGGAGAAAAAGGGATGACTTTTCCTGTTCTTTTATCCATAGAATTAATTAGCTGCATAACTCCAATAATTTCATCTTCATGATTTTTAAGCGGAACAGTTAAAAACGATTGTGATTTATACCCAGTAAATGTATCAAACTTTTTTGTACCTGAAAAATCAAAACCTTCTTCTTTGTAGGCATCTTTGATATTAACTGTTTTTCCACTATTTGCTACATATGCAGCAACATTAGATTTATTTGGATTATTTTTTTTATCAAAAAGTTCTACTGGAGGCAATGTAATTTCATTACCTGAAGTACCTCCTTGAGAGCTGCCCATTGAATCATTCAATAATATTTCGAAGTTTAACCTAGTACTTTCTTCATTTTTCATATACAGAGTACGACCATCAGCATTTGTAATATGCTTTGCCTCAACCATAATCATTTCGAACAATTTATTTAGATCATCTTCTGTAGATAGAGCCATACCTATTAAATTAAGATGCTTAATTCTTTCTTCTAAATATCTACACCTTTCTTTATAATCCATAAGTAAACTCCAGGTAAATTATTATGTAAAAACTTACTTAGTAGGACTTTCTTTGATTCTAGCAGCTTTGCCGCTCAAACCTCTCAAGTAGTACAGTTTTGCTCTTCTTACCTTGCCTTTTTTAAGAACTTTTAAAAAATCAATTTTAGGAGAATGATACGGAATAATCCTTTCAACACCAATACCATTAGATATTTTTCTAACTGTAAAAGTTTTATCAAGTCCTCCGCCTGAAGAAATAGCAATCACAACACCTTCAAAATTTTGAATACGCGTACGATTGCCTTCTGTAACTTTCAAACCTATAGAAACAGTATCACCAGACTTAAAATCTGGTAAATCCTTTCTCATTAATTCTTTATTTGATTCATATATTTTATTCATAGTAACCTCGTAATATATTAATTATTATATTTTTTCCAAATATCTGGCCTTATATCTTTTGTTTTTTTCTTTCTCATATCTTTACGCCATTTTTTAATTTTTTCATGATGTCCAGACAAAAGAACCTCTGGAACCTTCAAACCTCTATAATCTTCTGGCCTAGTATAATGTGGACCATCCAGTAATTTATTAAAAAATGAATCTGACTTTGCTGATTCATAATTATTCAAAACTCCAGGAATCAATCTAACTGCTGCATCAATCATCATGCATGTAGGAAGCTCTCCACCAGTAACAACAAAGTCACCAACTGAAAATTCATCAGTAACAATCTCATCTCTAATACGCTGATCAATACCTTTATAATGACCGCAAATAAAAATCAAATTATCTGCCTTAGACAAATCTAACGCATGATTATGATTAAACCTATCACCATCGGGAGTAGGAAAGACAACTTTCAAAGATTCTTCTTTCGTAATATTTTTAATAGCATAATCATATGCTCTAAAAAAAGGCTCAGGCTTAAAAATCATACCTTCACCACCTCCAAATGGATAATCATCCGTTTTAAAATGAGGAGGATCTGCAAAATCTCGAATATCTTGAATTTTATATTCAACTATCTTTTTATCCTTAGACCTCTTGATAATACTTTGATTTATAAAACTACCAACAACTTCAGGGAAAATAGTCATAATTGTACAATTTAACATATATCTAAAACACCTTCTATTGTTTGCATTACCAATTTGCGATTCTTTTTGTCAAAAAACTTTATCAATTCTTTTTTTATAGGAATAAGATGATTTTTGTTCTTCAAACTAACAACTTTTAAAAGATTGTTAGATGAATAACTAACAACATCAACAATAGTACCTATTTTTTTATCTTCAAAGAAAAGTTCACATTCAATAAAATCAACCAAAAAAATATCACCATCATCAGCTAAATCAGAACGAGGTATATAAATCTCAAAATCTCTGTAATTTTCAGCATCATTCCTATCGTTAATATTAAAGAACTTTATTAAATATGAACTCGACTTTAAATTCAACTCTTCTATTCTAAGTTCAATCTTTTTTAATTTATTACTTACAATCAATTTCTTTCTATTCAAAAGAGCAATAGAACTTTCATTATAAACAAAAAACTTCAAACCACCCTTTAATCCATGCGGTTTTGTTATTCTACCAATAGATATATAATCTTGCAACATAAAAAAAGCTACTCAATTATTTCAATAATAGATCTCTTGCTACCCTCTTTTGCACTGGCAGCAGATATAAGAGTTCTTATTGCTCCAATATTTTTACCTTTTTTACCAATAACTTTACCAAGGTCTCCATCTCCAAGCTGAATCTCATATATAATAGAATCTTCATTTTCAGTAAAATCAATTTTAACTTCATCAGGCTTATCTACAATTGACATTACTATATTTTGAAGAAGCTCTCTCATCTTAATCTCTTATCTATTTAGACTTTTTAGAATCTGAATCTTTATCATTATTTGGAGCTTCCTCTGCTGGAGCTTCCTCTGCTGGAGCCTCTTCTGCTGGAGCTTCCTCTGCTGGAGCTTCTTCCTCAGCTGGTGCTTCCTCTGCTGGAGCTTCTACTTTTACTTCTTCTGCTGGAGCTTCTTCT
>MDTB01168000.1_pt1 | contig 10834 bp, 7 predicted proteins | sample 811161 | NCBI WGS metagenome assembly MDTB01 (sample SAMN05326650, study PRJNA326480) | marine metagenome | isolation source: seawater | place: Mediterranean Sea | collected 2009 | reverse complement strand
TTTCAAGAACAGACATACCCAGTGAACTCCGACGCCTTTGCACTTGGGCCTTGCCGATGTTGCTCCATCTCCTCTGAGCGCCATGCGGGTCATTCGCGGAGAGTTCCCACTGAATATCATCCTCGCTCATAGCAGCTGCCTCTGTCACGCCCATCTCAGCATGTATGCCGGGCTGGGCATGGGAAGCCTCGATGTCGTACCCGTGACTTTTGCCTTCCCGCTCCTCCTGCATGTAGTCATACCCAGACACTGGGGCCAAGTCCTCTACATCCATCTCCACATCCTCAAGGGGATCGCCGTAAATATCATTAGCAGTCGTTACGGCGTGCTTGACATGCCTATCGAACACATGCGAGTGTCTCCTGGTCGTAGAGGCAGGGAGCTCGGCATGAGCATCTACCTTGTTTTTCAGGCTATCGGCGCTTCCCAGGACCTTATCTCCGTCTAAAATTGAGTGGTCAAGTTTTCTAGACGCGTGTGATGCGACACTCGTAGCCATGCTCCTAGTTTCAAAGAAGTCTCCGCCTTCATCCTTCACCTCGTCGAAGTGGTGGATCAAATTAGCGTCTTCCATAAAGGCGACGCTCCTGCGTGGTAGCGGAGTATGAATCTCTTGTGACTTCTGCTTGTCTTCATGGTCGTCTAATTTAAGAGAATTTCGACGAGCTCTAGCATTTTTTTCCTCCTCCTGTGCTTCTTCTGCCGCTCTTACGGCGACTTCGTCACTTCGCTTGGTGCGTAGCTCAGGATTCGCTCCCTTGTCCACGTCGCCGCCACCGTAAAACCAGGGATGAGTCAAGGTTGAGATAGGAGCCCAATCGTAGTTTTGCTCACTCCATACGGAGATAAAAGGGGTGTCTCCATGGGCCTCTTGTGCCATGCACCTCACGAGCAAGCTCTCGTGGGCGAGCCCCATGGCAAAGTCAGAGTCATCATCTTCGTCACTGCTCTGGTCTCGCTCCATATTTTTCAGCAGAATGTTGTCTTCCTTGACATTGCGATGCTCCTGATATAGCTTTGCTACACTGCCCTTGTGCTGTTTGAGAGGCTTCTCTCCCGGAATGGTGTTCGCTCTGAGAGGATCCTCCGTCGCGAATGGGGACTGTCCGACATTGATGTAAAACTCCTGTCCCTCTAGTGCGGTGATGACGGGGCAGAAAGCCTCTCGATCAGGATGGTCGATGTCGTGCTCATAATTCATGTTCAGTGGTTCGCCATGCTGACCCACCAACTCGTGAAACTCCATGGCCATGTCACTCAACGGCTCTGGCGTCATGGGGATGAAGTGGCCCGTGAAGTGGCCGTTGTGCGAAATGTAGATCAACCTGTGCACAAAGTCAGTATAGAGACCAACAATATCCCCTTTGCGCACATGTAGGTCACCTTTGCCGTACCGTCTATGCAAGGCGTCTGCTAGATTGTAATACGTTTCTTTGTCGTTGAGTCGCAGCCCGCTGGCAAACTTACACGTTCTTATTTGGTTAACGGACATGCCGTCCAGCCCAGCTATGCGGTCGCCACGGCTATCTACGTGCGCAATTACCTCCGTGGACACGAAGTCTAGACAGTACGTGCCCGGGGTCCTACCTACTCCCAAGCATGTAGTCTGGCCAAGGGGATCTACGAACTTCGACACCTCAGTGTGGTCAATGTTTGCCCTGTGGTCTACTACTCCGATTTGCAAGAAACTCAGGGGTGTTTGCTCACTTAATACTGTCACTTCATAATAGAAGTTGCTCTCGCTAGGTAGGCTTACAAGGAAGGACTGGATCAGCTCGTCGCTGTAATTGGCGAGACGTGTCCGTAGCTTAGTTCCGGTGGTTGTAGCCCACATGGACACGGGGGCCAAATTGCTCGCATTTGAACTTAATTTCATAGATGCACTTTTGCGCAAGAGAATCTCTCCGCTTTTGTCGAAGTACTGGGTGTTCGAAGAGGCCTTGTAGTGCGGGGAATCCTCTTCCGCGAGCTCCTCCACTTGCATCTTTCCTACTCCCGAGTAGGCGCCCATTTCAATGTCGTCATATGGACTTACTTCAGCGGTCTCGAAATCATATGTGTGTAAATCATATGGTTTAGATTCTTGTACATTCTTGTTTTTACCATAGCCAGCCTGCGTCCGGCGCGGTTGCATCGGGTTACGAGTCGCAGTGGAGAAGTCGTGGTTGTGATACAGGCTCTCCTCTTCGCTATGGACAGAATAGCTGCCCAAAGGGTGATGTGACCGCATTTGCTGTTGTTGATGCAAAGGATTATCACCAAACACACTATTTGAGCGAATCTTATCTATGTGTGAGTTATAAATGTCCTCAAATCCCTCTGGGACTGGTGGCGCATTGGTCGCCTTGCGTTCGTCCTTCCATTGCTTATAATGCGGTCGGATCAAGTACATATAAATAGCAGCACCACCTATAATTATAGCTACCACGGCAAAAACGCCCACGAGGGTCCACATTAAGCCGTCCATGCCTCTATAGAGACCGTCGAGCCCTGTTCAGCCAATTGTGGCACAAATACTTTCTGTTGACTCCCCCAAGTGCTTGATAGTTCTCTTTCTCTAAGAAATTTGCGAATTCAAAATTCAAGTAAGCCTGGAAAGTCCTTCCTCAGTCTCCTGAACGCACCTTTCTTGCTGCCCGCGGCGGGTGAAACACACTTTCCTCCCGCGTAGGAGCCGCCTTTCGGTTTCTCAACGAATATTGTCCCCCATCGAAACAAGACTATACTGGCTTACGTTCGACAAATTTCCACTTGTTCATCGCGATCGTCGTTAAGACGTTAAGGACGGTGAGAGGTGCTTGAGCTCCCGGTAATAGCATGGAAGTGGAAATCGGCGACCTCCATCTTTATTATGAGGAAAGCGAATCTGACAGAGCAATTCGTTGGAATTACAAGGGGGGTGTAGATGATAAAGGTAAACGAAGCGGACAGGGCGTCCTCGAGTACATGGACTCGGGCGTGACCTCCACGAGCATAATCTTGGAGGGAAATTGGCAAGGTGACGTGCTTCATGGCTATGGTGTATTACGCGTCAATGGAACTCGAATTTATGCTGGGAATTGGTTTAATGGACACATCATGCAGAGTGGATCAATTGATATTGAAGGAGCCTACCACACAGAAGATGAGATGAAGCTGAAGGACAAGGGTCAGAGTGGTTTCTCTTTCATTCCGGTAGATGCTCTAGGGCCAGATGTGTTTGAATCTTTGTGGATGTTCACATCTGGTGTGCAGTGTGCACCTTTCCTCGCGGAAAGCACGCTAATTGGCTTGGGCCGTGGGGAGGACGTAGGGAAGAGCCCTGAGGATGTTGATGAAGAGGATATTGAGCCTCACCAAGAGCACCAGTGGTGGACCGCGCTGTTCGGTCCTAAGATCAATGCCAACAATACAAAGACCGACTCGGCTTCCGACGGCCCTCGGGACCTGATAGAGTTCCTTCTCCTTTCCCTCACCTGGTTTGTGGCCTGCTTGATCCTCTTCTTGCTCTTCCTATCCTAGGTGATCCTATTTATTATTGTCAACGATGTAAATCTATATTAAGTGTATCTGTGCGTAATATCATACTTCATTTCGTGGACTTTCACAACACTCAAGTAATATCTATCATACTTCATTTCATCGACTTTCACAACACTCAAGTAATATCTATCATACTTCATTTCATCGACTTTCACAATCTGACCGTAATATCATACTTCATTTCATCGACTTTCACAACACTGTATTGTATTATTTTGAGAAATTCATCAATTCCCGCTGCCACGGCTGACTTTGGGCCTCCCGCCACGATGAAGGGGTGACTTGGTGATGCCCTTCCCTTTTCCCTTCACGGAGTCTTGACTAAGTCTAGACATAATGTCTCTGGAAGCGTCACTCAATCCCCCGGAAAATACTGAGGATTGCGGGGAGAGAGCTCCTGCCTCAAAGACAGTGTCTGAGAAGGTGTCTGAGACGGGGATCTGCACCTGTCCCCCCTCTTTTTCCCGCTCTTTCCTTGACAATGGACTCTCACCTTGGACTTCTCCCCCTTGGCCCTCTGCGTTATCCGCGTAATGCATGCTCAACTTGATGCAGTCCACTACCAGTTCAACAGTAAAATACTGCACGGCCCTCTCAAGGCTGCTGAATAAAGTCACGAGCTTACTCGCCTCCCCGCTCTTCACCCTCTCATCTGCAAGGGCGGCCTTATTTGCGGAGGATATGCTGACAAAGCCCGCAGCCTCCAACCGCTCGAGAATGACACGATGTTTGAGGCGCTGTTTGTGCATTAGCGCGGAACGCCTCCTGAATTCCTCCATACCCCCTTGCTGCATTGCGAAGTCGTCTGACCATCCGCAATGTACAAGGGCCAGGGAGGTGTTGCTCATCTTGGCTAGTTTCTTCTTCATTTCCACAAAGCTTTTGACACTTCGGTCGTCCACGTGTATCACACTAGAAAGGTCCAAAATTAACACCTTTTTTGCCCTGTTGCTGGGCCGCACCAGCGCATGACCAGACGCTTCAGCAAAGGCACTGGTGCTTTGAGGATTTTGCAAATAACTGCTACGTGATGTCATCGCCAGAGTCATGACCTGCTTTTTGACGAATCCACAGTTCCCGAAGTAGATAGATGCGCTGTCTAACCGAGCAAGAAGCATTCCTGGTAATGCTCTGGTTGCAGCTCTGTCCTGCTGTGCCCGTAGAGAGAAGGGCAACGACGACCCCTCACTCCAACTGCTGCCAGAAGATAGATCCCTCACAAAGGTAGGTGGAGCAATATCCCCATCAACGGCCTTCCCCCGCCCCCAAGCGCGGTCCTCTCGCGCCAAGCAGGCTGGGTCTACATGCGCCCCCGTATGCGCCCCGTCTTGCGAAAGCTCGGCGAAGTGAAAGTGTGTCATACCATCCTCCCCTAGAAGGGTATACACACCCAAAGGATACACCATTGGCATATTATTTTGGTATAGATAGGCAGCATAGGAACAAAGTATCCCCAAGACTAAGCCTTGAGAGACACCGAGAAAAATGACACACAGCATGGTCACCAGAGTGACCGCCGCCTCGAGCCGTTCACCCTTCTTGTACAGCTGGATGACTTTCTCGTAGTCGAACATATTGAGAATGGAGACAAAGATGATGCTGCCCAGGGTGGCCTTCGGTATGTAGGATAGCGTCCCCCCGCTGGTGAACAGAGAAATTATAACGAGCGTAGCACTGATCACGTTGGACGCCTGCGTTTTCGCTCCGCTCTCTACCGAAACAGCACTCCTGGACATACCTCCGGCATTGATGAAGCTGTTGAGAAACAGAGCTCCAATCACGTTTACTATGCCATAGCTGTATAGCTCATTTTGGCTGTCGATGTTATACTTCAGATTTTCCGCAACTCTCTTTGCCACTGCAAGGTTGGACGTGGCTGCGACTACAGTCAAGGTTAGAGCTTTAGGAATGGCACTCACTAGGATGTCGTGATCAAACTTGCTCACGTCAAAGTTGGATGATTCAAAGCTGCTCGGTACGTGACCCACGATTAACAGGCGATCCTCACTCGTGTGATCCGTCACGTAGTAGCTGCAGCACGTGCCCACGACAAAGGCTATAAACATACTGATATTCAGAAAGAAGGCCATGGTGTTATATTTCCAGAGAGACTTTCCGTCTGTGGGCTTTTTCCTACTCTTCTTGTACCTCCCACACGTGTACAAAAAGATAGTGGTAGGGAAGCTGAATGCTATAGCAATGCCCGTGCTGTCCTTAAGATGATTGCATATCGCAAAGATTCTCTCATGAGTCCATGGTACATGTGGAATAGTAAATCCCAATAGATTCGGTACCTGATTCATGGCCACCAAGAACGCGGAACCACTAATGAAGCCAGAAGTCACATTGGGTGTGATGAAGTTAATGAGGCGCCCAAGTTTATTCATCCAAATGAGCAAGAACATAACTCCACTCATGAAAGATATATATAGTGCCAAGTGGATGTATTCTGTCGAACCAGGTGGAAACGGATATACAAGTAAAATAGTGCCTAGCATGAAGGAAGTCACAGCGTACGGCCCAAACACCAAGTGCCGTGACGTGCCAAGCAGAGCATAAATGTACAAGGGAAATGTCGACGCGTAAATACCATACTGTGGAGGCATTCCAGCTAGCTCTGCGTAAGCCAGGCTCTGTGGAACCAGTACGAAGAACATAGTGATCCCTCCGAGGAAGTCGGCGCCGAAGTCTTCCACGCCATATCCCACGTACTGGCCAAGACCAGGGAAGAGGAAAAGTGGATCATCAATTCTCTTGCGCATGAAGCGCATCACCGATCTCTTGACCGAGTTCATGGGCAACCCACTCTCTACGGTTGTCAAAGGAATCACGGGCGGTGAGGCTCTCTCTCTTCCTGATTTTTAGGAGTAACAATGCTCGTACTCAGACTAATTGCATATTACCAGCAACGTAACTACTCACTTGAGCTCCTAGGGCGACTATCATTGCCTTGAAAGCACTCAACGTGCCACATGCAGCCGCTTAGAGTAGCCGGCGTGTGAGGCTGGAAAGGATTGGGTATGTTCAAATCTCTATTGCGAAACGCACTCCTACTTAAACAGATTTCACATAAAGCATAGCTTATATAATATATTGCATGCATTGCAACCTCGTTACCCTTGGAAGACTCCATCGAAAAAGTCTCCCTTCTGGACAACGCCGTCCCGCGTAGTCAAGGTGCCTTTGCCAGTCATCTTGCCTCTCTGGAACTGGCCCTGGAATTCGTCTCCGTTATTATACACCACCCGAGCGATGTCTCCTTCTTCACCAGTATGCTTCTTGTTGGCCTTCCAACCTCCCTCGTAAACGTATCCCGCTTTCCCGGGCTTGGCGAAGCGCCCCATTCCCTCGGCTTTATCAGCCACCCAACAGCCCTCGTAGCTACTACCATCCGCCCATACAAATCTTCCCACACCCTCCATGGCGTTATGGCGATACTCCCCTGTGTAAGTATTCCCGTTCTGATAGATGTGCTGTCCCTGGACACGGAGGTTGTTATGCCATCGCCCTTGGAAGACGCTCCCGTTGGCGTACTCCATACGGCCCACGCCTGTCCTCTTTCCGGCCTCAAAGGCTCCAGAATATACATCGCCATTAGCAAAGCGGTACCTTCCTGTACCCCAAAAGGCATCGCTGGCCCATTGACCTTCGTATGTGGCCCCCGACGCAAAGCATAGCTTCCCCATGCCACTCCTGAGCCCAAGAGCAAACTCTCCATCGTACACCTTTTCGCCTTGTCCCTCCACGTGAACCTGCAATTTGCCTTGTCCGTGGGGTAAGTCGTCTTCGAAGCCACCCTCATAAACGCCATCCCTCTTGTCCGCGTACTCTAGCTTGCCTTGTCCGTGCCGCAGATTCCTTCTGAATTCCCCGGTGTATTTATCACCATTAGGGTACAACATCCGCCCGCTACCGTGAGCATGCATGAACGCTAGCTTGTCGTCCCACACGACACTAAAGCTGCTAGCTTTGCCTCGCACTTTTCTCGCGTACAGACGCTGTTCCCGAGTCAGTTGTGGGGTGACTCCCTCCTTGTCAATGTCTGCTCGCTGAAACACTGCTTCAGAGGTGAGTGAAACCTCGTTCTCGTCCTCATGATCTCCGTCGTCCTCCTCGTCCTCCTCCCCAGGTACTCGCATGAAGAGCTTCTTGGCACTGCTGGCGAGAGAGGCTATCTTCTCCTTGCTCATGAAGACGCGGTTCGCAGCCTCCTTGTTCTTATGCGGGCTGAAGGAGCCGTCGGGCTCCTTGAACAGCAGCGTCAACTCACCTTCATAAACGCTGCCAAGCCAGCTGCAATATACTCCTTGTGCAGCTGGAATACCTTCGATGAACTCACCTTCGAAGCTGCTGACCAATCTCTCACCATGAGGCCTCTCAACGGCATCCTCGTGGTCCACCTCACTAGAGGCGTGCACCACTGAAAGGCGACCACGGCCGTGCAGGAGATTGTCCTCGAATTGACCCTCGTAATAGCTGTCGTTCTCATGAAAATGATACACGCCGTTGCCGTGCATAAGGCCATCACGCCACCCCCCCCTGTATTCGTCGCCTTGTGTGGAGCTGCCCCGCGCGAGACCAATCAGGACATCGCCTCGTCTGGGAGAGCTTGGTGAACTCACACTTCCATTCTTGTCTTTATGTTCGTTTCCCTTATCACTAGTGCGCTCCGTCAGGAGGAAGATCATGTGGCCTTCACCGTCCGGCTTGAGGGCCCTCACCTGGCCCTCGTAGATGTAAGACTGGGACCGCATCACTGCCTCCACCAGCTCACCTTCTTCCCAATATCCCTGGACAGATTCAAGAGATTTGAAGGTGAGCACGCCTCGTCCATGCTTCTTGCCATCACGGAAGTTCCCGATGAAGCAGCTCCCGTCGGCATATAGACACTCCCCCTTGTTCGCCCTCTTGCCGTCCATCCACTCACCGTCATACACATCACCATTGACCGACCTCGCTTTGCCTCTGCCCCATGGCTTGTCCTTGTACCAGTCCCCTTCATACGTGGCCCCATTCGCGTAGAACATTGTACCCTTCCCGCTACGCCGCCCCTCCTTGTCTCTCTCACCCTTGTACCGATCTTCACCCCGAATCAGCTTTGACGAGATTGATTTTTCCTTTGACCCAGTTGAAGCTGTACAAGAAAATGCCCAGCCGAGAGCAAACGCGATGCACAGGGACACAACAAAGAGGCCCCAAGTTTCAGCGTCTGCAGAATCCAAGATGAGCACCGCCCAAGCTAGAGAGGGACTCATCGCGAATGTAGAACAAGAATGCTATACCACTGCTAGACACTTGAAAAATACCAGGCAATATAGTTCCTTTCGACGATCGCAATTCCAAAAAACATTGCCTTGATCTCCTCTTCAAACCTAAAGAACTGCAAAACTTGCCCTGATGATAGTCTGTGTCGATAATAAACGCAAGAGTAGATTACTACTATGAACTTTAATAGTAATAGCATGTGGAAAGTTCTCGACGATGCGTCAAAACGGGGCATCGTGGAGTTCCTTGATGTGCACAGTGTTGGCCGAATGGACACCGCCATGACAAGCAAGATCGACAGAGAGGATTGGAACAGGGCATTGAAGGGCTTGCAGAGTGTGGCGTTCAGCAAGTGGAGCCACACGAGCGCAAACGGCTTTGCCGCCTTACGGTTCTGCATATCTAGGGGCATCATTTTGGAAGGCATTAGCATCTGCATTCAGGAAGACGCAAAAGCATCAGCGTCGGCAAACTTCCGGTGGCTTCTGGACCAGGGTAATCTATACGAGGATGTGGCCGTCTTCCTGATAGAGAGCAAGTCGCTCGAAATGAACGCTGTGGACTCTTACGGATTAAATCCTTTAGAGAATGCGAGTTGGTGTGGTCACAGACTAGGTGTCGAGGCTCTCTTGGCTGCAGGAGTAGATGTCAATGAGAAAAGCGGGGTTAGATCTGGTAAGATGGCACTTCTGCTTGCTGCAAACAATGGTCACGTCCAGGTTGTCGACGCTCTGCTGGAGGCTGGAGCTGACGTGCATGTATGCGATGAGGAGGAGCGCACCCCTCTCATGCTGGCCAGTAAAATGGGCTATTTTAGCGTAGTTCAAGCACTACTCAAAGCAGGAGCGGCAGCCACAATCGATAACACAGACTGTCACGGCTACACGAGCCTAATGAACGCGTGTGACTACGGCTGGCCGGAGATCGTAGGAGAGCTGATCGAAGCAGGCGCAGACGTCAATATAGTCAATGAGAGAGGTGTATCTGCTCTCTCTCTTGCACAAGCCTACAGCAACGACAAGTGTGCAGAAATTGTCAGAAGTGCGGGAGCCAGTCGAGGCAACTTTAGTCTTTAGTTTTTAGTTTTTTTCACAGATATGATCTTCTCATGATGTTCTCAAGATGCACAGGCTTTCGGCAAGTAGGACACTCTCCACAATTGTGTGGAGGGGCTAACTGGCAAACAGCAATAATGCAGGAGGAGCACCACACGTGCTTGCATGGCGTGACCATCGGCATGTGCTCGTCATCGTCGAAATCTTCGAAGCATAACGGGCATTCAGTCGTCTCACTTCCACCTCCGTAGATATAGGAACGGGGGCTGTCTCCTTTGGCTTTGAAGCTACCGGCATCGCGCAGCTTGCTTAGCTTTTCTGAGTTACCGTTCCTCCTCGCTTCGATGGAGACCGGCTGGGCGTCCTCATCCCTCTGGAACATGGCATTCACAGTGTCCAAGCTATTCCTCCACCCGTTCACATCAGGCTCCCAAAAACAGCGCTGACTGAGCTTGAAGTTTAAGAGCATGGGGCCAGGTGGCCCGTTTCGCCATGCGTCAGGAGTGCCCGCTGGCTGATAGAACGTCAGCGCCATATATACGGACCAAACTCCCTCCTCTTCCTCTCGCAACTCCCTCACAGTCGCATCAATTGGAATGACTAAGCTTTGTGGTCTCAGAGTAGCAGTGATGTCGTCAATCTCTAAAACATAGTTCTCGTCCAAAACCTTCAATGTCCATATTCCAAAGAGGCCGAGCCTACTCGGGAGATATTCCAAGTTCTCTACTGGAGCCTCATGAGGAGCAACGGCGTTAAGAGGAAAGTCATCCTCATGACGAGGAACAATTGTACGCTCAGGCTCGATTTCGTCTGAGCAACATGCCCCCATTTAGCAAGAAAGGTCAGGGTTTCTCTTCCTGTTTTTTAGGAGTACCAATGCTCGTACTCAGACTATTTGCATATTACCAGCAACGTAACTACTCACCTGAGCTCCTAGGGTGACTATCATTGCCTTGAAAGCACTCCACGTGCCACATGCAGCCGCTTAGAGT
>MDTB01120674.1_pt1 | contig 10834 bp, 14 predicted proteins | sample 811161 | NCBI WGS metagenome assembly MDTB01 (sample SAMN05326650, study PRJNA326480) | marine metagenome | isolation source: seawater | place: Mediterranean Sea | collected 2009 | reverse complement strand
CTTGATCGATAGTTCTTCTTGCAGATGCATATTTTTTGACTAAAGCAGGAATCTTTTCGTTCTCGTCTTCTGTCAAAATCCTAGCATATGCTTCTTTAATGATTTGCTTTAATTGTCTTTTTGTGATTTTCATTGTATTCCCTCTATGTTACTAATTATACAATTAAAAGTTTTAAAATCTTTTTATGGTTTTTATGACTGGTATTAATTATTTTCTACTAGCGTTAATATTTTCTGATAATTTTTCTAAAATGTCAAGCAGCTGTTCACATCGAGTAAGCTGGTCTATTGACAAATCTTCTTCCGCGTCATCCAACCGGGCTGATATAATGTTATAAGCAGCAAACATAGCTTGGACTAGTTCATCAACCTCATCTAAGTCAAAATCACCAGATCCATGAGTTGTTGGGCCCATTTCTTTGATAATTTTTAATTTTTCTTCTTTAATGATTCTTTTAAGTTGTCTTTTAGATATATTCATTTTAGTCAATGCTTCTGTCAATTTTTCTATATGTAGGTTCCATCTCTGGATAGGTTGCCCAATCGATATCGCCAGAAGCAATACCTGCTCTTAGCACTTTTGGGATATTCGAGGTGTATCCACCATCTGGGTGTGCACCAGGACCGGTAGGTTTAGACATTGGATAAACATAACCATTAGAACTACCGTGATAAAATCCTATATCAATAAGATATTTATGTACTCTTTTTTCTAATTCTTGTGGGGTACCTTTCCAAATAGGCTCAGTCTCAAGATCGATCATGGCTTGTGATTTTGCTCTAGGGACAGCGGGGGCTGAAGGGATGTTGGAATTCCTCCGCGAGCTGGTTCTTTTTTCAAAATCTTTTACAAGCCGATCGTATTCTGCACGTGTTATACTACCAGATTTTAAATCTTTCGCATAGTCACTAGGCTCTTCGAGTAGTAAAGCCTCTTTAATAATTTTTCTAATTTGTTTTCTGCTAATTTTCATCGTTTAACCTTTAGTTGCGTAGGAGCTCCATCTTCGCCAGTGACTGTAACTCCTAAATCTTTTTCAAATACTTTTTCTATTTCTTTTGTTATGTCAATTGTTAGTTGAATAGTTCCTTGAGTAAATGTTCCAGAAGCCGACGCGATTCCTGTTTCTGCTGCTGTCTTGAGTTTTTCGGCTATTTGAGCACCGGTATACATTACATAGCTATTTGGGCTGACAATCATAATATCGGTTCCAGCAAATGCAGCCTCAGGATTTAAAGCATCTATGTATGCTTTTTTAATATTTGAAGTAATTACCTCTAAGTCAAATGTGTCATCTGCATTTACTGCATCATTATAAATAGGGGAATTAAGTCGACTCGTGTCAATTTTTACTATATTAAAATAATCCGTTGTACTTTCAGCTCGAGCAGCTGTTAATTCTCCAGAATAGGCATAGTTTATGTCTGTTTCTAAACTTGCTTCAATTCTATTGTATATGTCATTAATTTTTTGAATGACCCTTGCGAAGATGGCTTCCTCATCTGGTGATTTTTTTAATTTTTCTAGGACACGATTTAATGCTGCGTACGCTCTTTGAGGGCATTCATTACAACCTGAAAATTTGCCAACAAAATCTTTCCAAGGCTGTGATTCAAAATATTGGTTTATCCCACCAGTTCCGACTGGTGGCATTGCTGCTACTAGTTGTTCTCTAGTTGTCTCTAGAATTTCAACCTTTTTGTCAATTATCAGAGGCTTAAGTTCTCTTAAGGCATTTTTTATTAAATCAATTACAGTAGAAGCAGTCTGTCGAGATTTAGTACCAATTCTAAAATTACCTGCTTCTTTAACTTCTATTTTTTGTCGACCTATAACATCAAATAAATCTATCCCTGCTTCTTTCCCCGCTGCTCCAATTACTATTAAATTAGGAAATATTTCTCCGGCAAGTATTTCTCCTCGGCCGCCGTCACCTTCTGTTTTTCCAAAAAGACCTGTATCTTTGTCTCCTATTTCATCTTCCTTGACTGTCCAGGCTGTTTCATCAGCTCCATAAATTCTTCTAAGTGCCGTTGTCCATTCAATCCTTTGGCCAACGGGACTCAAGAGATTGGTAATTTCTGTTTGTTTTGTTGGATCTAGTGCGTTCCAAGCAGTTTCAACTTTGGTCTGCTCTTCATCAGAAATGCCAAGCGAGTCTTCCGTAACTTCCTCTAATTGTTTTAGATTTGCTACAGGAAGTAAAATGATATCTTTCGATAACTGGGAATGCTCTCTTCCCAGTCCCTCGATTTCTGTTTCTTGGTCATCACCAGATCCAAAAGTTACTAACACTTTAAATCGACCGGCGACCCAAGAAACAGATTCGTAATCGCCTTCTCCCGGGGTGTCCTTTTCTTGGCCGGCGAGATCATGTAACAATGGAAAATCATCATCAGACGCTACAGTCCTAAACACTAGGCGCATATCTTCTTCATCTTCAACTGGGAAATTCTTTATCGATCTCTTGTCATAATAGACATTTGATTTGATATCTTCTTTCTCGATATAAGACCTATATTTAGAAGCTCTTGTCGCTCCTTGCCTTTTAACAGCCTTCGATGTTCCTAATTCAAAAACTTGGCCATGGCCAACAGCTGTGTCACTTAATGCCCGTTTTTTTACCTTGCGATCTTTAACAGCTTCAAACAGGCGCCGACCTAAACTATATTTACCAGCATATTTCATTAATCTAGCCTCATAACGTCACCGATAGCTTCTTCAGTACGAGATCCATCATCCCATTCTATAAGTATGCGCCAGCTATGCGAACTACTGCCACCAGTATGCCATGTTTTTGATTTTATCGGTCTTCTTCCAACTACTTTGCCAATTTTTCCCATATTGTGAAAAAGGCTGACTTTGTCACCGTTTTTTATCATCGTAATTAATCTCCATAGTATGCATATGAATTATAACGATAATTATCATTTTGTTCAAGAAGTTCTGAAAGATAATCCGCTATAAGATAACTAGGGTATGATTCGATTTGGCCTTCTACTAAAACGTACCATTCATCGGGGTCGTATCCAAAAGAAGCTTTTTTCCTTTCAATTATTATTCCAGGAACCCGTCTTTGGACCGGTCCCACCCAAACCAAGTCGCCATTTTTAAGATGGTGGTAGTTATCTAACCATCTTCTTGACGAAATTTGTATGGGTGTATTCCATTTTTCCATTGACTAAAACCTTGAGATTGCCTGTATCATCCTTATCTATAATTATACCGATATTCCACATATCTCTAGTTTCATATAAATTATCTTCTGGATTCGACCAAAGAGCTAAAGCTTTCTTTGGAACCCAAACCAAGTCTTCTTTTTTAAGCATATCATTTTACCCCCAACTGTTACACTATTTATACATAAACCCTAATAATAACTTTTTACAACCCACCATTAATAACTATTAGTTAATCTAGCTTACTTTTGTTACAATAATTAAAAAAGACCGCAATTCGCGGTCTTATAAAAAACTAAAGGTCTTTACTTTTAGTTTTTAAAAACCGGGGTGATACCTGTTTCCTGTGAAAGAGACAAGATATCCCCGACAGCTTTTGCCATAGATGCAGGACAGCCAATTCCAAGGTTTGCTAAAGCCGGCTTTAATAAGTTTATAACGATATTTGGGTCTTGTAAGACTATATTTGCGGTTTTATTATAAGAATCTGGGCATGGCGAAGCATCGGCTAAATTATCTTGCATCGGAGCAAATAACCCGGGAAGATCAGCATAGCTATGTTCTGGTAATCCAGGAAATTCATCGTCTAATCCGTATTCAGAATCTTCACAGCCACACTCATTTAAAAGCCTAACTTCTTCCGGAGCTTTTTCTAATGCCGCGTCTTGAAAGTTTCTTATAAAATCTTTAATATCGTCTCTACCAAATTTTGACATATTATTTACCCTCTATCAAATTCACCATCGTGAATTCTATTATTATACTCTTCAAACATATCAAGGATTGACTCAACAACAGGGTTGATCATATCCTCTCCTTCCATTGCAGATCCAGCTAGCTGAAGTGCAGAATTTTCAAAAGCATCCTCATAATAATCTTGAAATAAATATCTTAAATCCATTCGTATTGTTTCTTTCAGGGATTCTAAATCGTCTCCCTGGAATGAACGGCCTGGCATTTCATCTAAATCTCCACCAGCTTTTTTAATAATTCCTTTCTGAACTTCGTCAGGCAAGTTTTTACCTTGTTTTGGGGTCAATGCTTTATTATCATCATATTTCTCTGTTTTACCAGATGCTTCACGGATAATTTTTCTTAATTGTGATTTTGTTATTTTCATAATATACTCCTAACAGCACTTTTCGCATTCACATGCACAGCAGCTACAACAATTACATTTATTTTCGTTTTTCATTTTATTTCTCCAAAATTCAATTACTAATTATACCGCTTACAAGCAAACCATTGTCAACAGCGATCTTTTTTAGAATATTTGTATCATATATCTTACAGGCTTCAAGTAAAAACCTGAGTTCAACATACATGTCGCCATTACTATATGGTTTATATATGTCATGGATGTTATCTGAACCTAAGGCAACGATTAAATCATTTTCTATTAGTTCATCCACTGGTGTTATTGCGTTGTGGAAAGGCATTAGCTTCTCTGTTCTAGGATGATCGATCCAGGCTGTTGGGCACGCGATGAACATTAACCCGGCGTCTTTTGACATCTTATAAACTTCGTTTCTATAATTTTTATTATGGCATGCAAGCGAAATAGAATGAACTGCAACGACTTTTCCTTCCATACCCCATTCCATAGTCTTTCTAGCTAAAAGTTCTGTTTCTTTTTCTTCTGGATCGTTTAGCTGATCGACATGAACGTGTAACATCTTTCCGTAAAATTTTGCCATTTCCATAACAATATCTAGATGACGGTCTTCTCTACCCTTGTCAGCGCCAGGTAAAGATCCGACTATATCGATATCTGCAATTCTATCTTCAATCAGATCGTGTGCTTCTCTGTCTAAAACACCTTTTAGGGTTTGACATGCTATTTTTAAGCCAAAATTTGGGCATGCATTTTTAGCAGAAACTGCACCATCAAGAGCCTTATGGCCAACAACCGGATCAATGTCAATAAAAGTACATGCAGAAGTAACACCGTAGAATTTTTGCATGTCAATGGCTTTCATAATACCTTCAGAATATTCTTCTACTGTTCTTGTTCTTTTAATATCATCAACTAATTTCCACTTTTCAAAAAGATGATTTTTAGTTAAATTCATTAATTTTTCATTGACAGTATAAGCTCTATCAAAGTGAGCGTGTGCATTGACAAACCCACCAGAATTAGATATATCAACATACAGTTCCTCTAAAGGACTCCAATAGCGCATAGAAAACACCCCTGATTTAAAATAATTATACTAATTATACCACTTATCATCATTTAATTTTGATTTTGCATACAAATAATAACAATACATCAAAATAAATAGTATAAGAAAAAAAATACTTACAAACCCTAGGTTTGGAATTCCAAAAAAAACACCGATCAAATAGCCAATAAAAACCATTATAAAGTTTTCTTTAGTGGCCTTGCTCCGCAAACTTTTCCAAAAGTGTTTTAAGTTTTTTATTATATGCATTAATTGAACCCCAACTTTTTTCAGGAAAAATATATTTTTGATCAATGTCATGATGAAGTGGTACTGTAAAACCAGTAGGACTGTGTAATTGATATTTACAGCTAGCCAATGATTCATCTAGAATAAGACTTATGATATGTCTTGTTACAGATATCGGCATTCTTTTACCGATGCCATACGGGCCACCTGTCCATCCAGTATTAACTAACCAACAATTAACGTCGTTTTTTTCAACAAGTTGCTTTAGTTTTATGCCATATAATTTAGGGTTTCTTGGCATAAACGGTAATCCAAAACAAGGAGAAAATGTCGCCTTAGGTTCTGTTACTCCCTTTTCTGTTCCTGCTACTTTAGCAGTATAGCCTATTAAAAATTGTTTAACTGCTTCTTCTGGTGTTAATTTCATTACTGCCGGGAGTACTCCAAAAGCATCACACGTTAACATGATAACATTTTTTGGCTGTTCGGTTACATATCCATCTTCATCAGCACCGTCAATAAAACTAGTAGGGTAAGAACATCTAGAATTTTCCGTATATCTAGTATCATTAAAATCAACTTCACCATTTTCTTTTACATGGACATTTTCTAGCATGCACCCAGGAGTATGGGCGGCTTTCCAAATTTGAGGCTCTGATTTTTTTGAAAGATTGATAGTTTTTGCATAACAACCTCCTTCAAAATTTGTTAAACCTAAGTCAGACCAACCATGTTCATCGTCGCCTATTAATACCCTAGACGCGTCTGCGCTTAAGGTTGTTTTACCGGTACCACTTAGACCAAAGAAAATAGCTGGATTTTTTCGATCTTTATCTACGTTTATAGAGCAATGCATTGGCAAACCATGATTTAAAAAATCAAAATTTAGAACCGTAAAAACGCTTTTCTTTATCTCACCAGCATAAGAAGTACCAGATATTAATATTATCTTTTCTTTAAAAGACATGGCCACAGAAGGGGCATTCGTTATTTCTGGAATATTATAAACTGTCCATTCAGGAAAGAACTTATTAGATAAGCTTTCTTTATCAGCTGGAATAAACATGTTTCTTGCAAACAGGCTATGTTTTGCTAATTTAGTTATAATTCGAACTGGCATTTGAAAATTTTGATCTCTGACAGCATAGACATCTTGAACAAACGTTTCCTTATACTGTAGATAAAAATCAAATTTTTTCTTAAGTTCATCAAATTCACCCTGAACCATCGCAATATTATTGTTCCAATCAACAGCATCCGCAGTTACTGAATCAGAAACTATTCTTTTAGCATTTGGTGACCTACCAGTATGTTTACCAGTAAAAGTACAGAAAACGCCGTGTTTGTTTAAAACACCTTCATTATTTTCCACCGCGAAAGATATTAGATGACTTTCGTCAAACTGTCTACGAAAAATAGCCATTTTATTCCTCTATATTAATTAAGCTTACCATCTAATTGCGCTACTAAATTATCAAGTTCTGCAACATCATCACCTAATCTAGTTCTTAGTCTTGCTTGCCTGATTGCTTCTCTAATAACAGCAGGCTTAACTTTTTCTTTAAAATCATCAAAAAGATTTTTCTTATCTTCTTTTAATAATTCTACTTGATTCTCAATTGCTAAATACCTATTAAGAAACTCTTTAAGATCATCACTTACCATTCTAAACTCCTTTAATTATGGATATTTTATAATAACGACTAGAGGGGTTTTGTATAAACTTAAGACAGCATATGAAAAGACAAACTATACTTATTTGACTCAGCTATGAGACCAATGGCATCCATATAAGCATCAACATTTTCTTGCCCAACAAAATAGCCGGCTAATTTTTTAGCCAAAGGATCTTTGGTTGATTTTTCCAATAGAAATCTAAGATCAGAAGCAGAGTAGTCTTCCGGATTTGACCCTTTGATAATTGAAGGCATTTGCATTGCATAAGGGCTGTTGTTTAAAGCAGTTATATATGAGCTCGGTAATTGGGCAGCTGGTGCTGCGTAAGTAGTAGGGTCTGCTACGGTAATATTAGGTTCTGCTTTTGCTATAGCCCCAGAAAAACGTTTGATGTCGCCACCTTTAACACTGGCACCTAAATAAACAGTAGTACCTGGCTCAAAAGGTGTACCAGGCATTACAGCATCATAAGCAATTGTAATCGGACTAGGAGCGGAACTAACTTCAACCGTTACATTAGATCTTCCAGCCAATAACAGATTCCATAAAGCCAGTGATGTTTCAGCAGTAAGACAAGTGTTTCCACAAAACCTTTGAGATTTTGGCGATTTTGGGTTAGATATAAAAATCTTAACCTTATCGGCTAAGTTAGAATAGTGATCGACCATTGCAAGATGGCCTAGATGTGGAGGTTTAAAAGCGCCGCCTATTATAGCAACAGACTCAAAACCTTGATCTCCGATTGCCTCATAAAGCATCTCAAGTTCGCCCATAGTATAAACGCTCTTTCCATCGCTGAGCTTTCCTGTGGCTTCTGCTGGCTCCTCTTTTGGCAAGCGTTTAGCTTTACCAATTATCTGGTTTGCCATTGCGAAAGTGCCTGTAAGCTTCACTAAGTTCTTTGACCCAGGAGGATATTCAAAGATAAGACCTTCAACGGTCGAAGCAATGTTTTCAATTTCACCTAGCTTAGACAGCTGCTTTTCCAACATTTCCCCGATTTTTTCGGAGTCATCGCCTTCGTAAGATTCTAATTTTGCGATTGAATCTTGAAGTGTTGCCTGAATTCTTGCAATCTCTTCATCGTTCTCAGTAACAAAGAAAGACTCGAGTCCACGCAAAACTTTGATAGCAAAATCAGAAATAGCTTTTGCAACAGGAGTGGTAGTAACCCCGATAAAGTTTTTTGCCTTCTGTACACTTCCGTACTGGGTAATGACTGCTTTCTGGTCTCGGTTTAAACCTTGTTTGATTTTAGCGATTGCAGGAAGTTCTGATGTCTCTGCTCCCTCAGAAATAAGCTTTATCCTTTTTAACAAGAGTCTAGCTTTGTCGTCTGGTATATTACCAGCTTCGAGCACCGGGATAATCGCGTCTTGGACCATTTTAAATAGTTTGTCCGAGTCTGAATATCCCAACGCGTCTAGCGCAGTGCTAACTGTTTCAAGGGCGCCGCCGTCTACGATGTTATTTAACTCAACAAATTTAGGGCCAAAGAGTTGCCATTCTTTCGAGTCTGCTGATTTTTCAGCATCAGCCAAAGATGATACTACGGCATCGAACTCTGCATCGCCGGCCCCAAATACTTCAACATCAATTAGCTTACTGCCGACAACAGCTACTTCTTTGATGTTGTGTAAAACAACGTAGTTGCCATCATAATTGATCAAGTTTGGATTTTCTGGATACATAATTTCAGTGTTACAGAAACGATATGAATTTGGCTGTGTTGTTTGAAAAGCTGCTTGGCCTTCACTGCTAAGATTTTCCGCTGCCTCTTTTATCTTTTCGAAACCATTAATAAACGCACCTTCAGCTGGATGGCCAGTCCATTTTGCCCTATATGCAGCTTCGTCGATACCGCCTTTCTTCATGTGGCCGGCATTACGAGCACACATTATTCCATTAGGCGTCCATCGCCAGAATATGTTTTGGCCATCAACTTTTTCTATCGGACTGAGGTCTGCAGCCGCAACGGAAGCCAAGAAAGATTTTATTTCACCAAATGTCAGCCAAGTGTTATCATGCAAATGAGCCATATGTCCAGCGGCACCACCCATAGTATTCTCCAATGTTTTTGTTATATATATAATTTATCTTAATTATGTGCGTTTTTAAACATTTTTGGAAAATACTTTAAATAAAGTCCGACTCAAATTCAGTCGACTCTTCTTTTCCAGTGGGAGCTTCTATTAAATCGGGCTTTGGGATTTTTAACATATTCAAACTGTTTGTTTGGGCACACGCTGAGATAGTAACCATTAATACGGCTCCTACAGAATGTGCAATTTCCAATAACTGGTCTTGGTCAATTGGTGTAAAAAACACTAGTCGGTAATCTCCTTTAATATCTTCGATCATTTTTAAACTAGTGCAGATATTATTATTTTTATCTAAAATACCTAACTCATCACCTACGATAACAACTTCATATCCACCAGTCTCAGACTGTTCATCAACTAATTTAAAAACAGTTGCTAAATCTATGTTTTCTTTGACCGGAATTCCATTAGTCATCATTTCTATAAAAAATGTTTTATCAAGTGACATTTAATCTCCTTTTACTCAATATGGCCTGTTCCAACGACTTCCCATTGCATGTGTGACTGTAAATAACCATTTAGCTCTACTACAGGTACCCTATCTATTCTATGCCTAGAAAGATGTATTGCAACAAGGCTCCATGTTGGATATGTTTGAAAGTAAGTTCCCGGTACTAGCATTGAACCGATGTCTTGTTCCATACAGCTAACCATTCCTAATAACTGGCTTCCATCTGGAGAATACACTGCTATCATTATTTCAAACTGAGCGTTTGGAATTGTAGGGAACCAAGAAAAATATGTGCCTGATTTACTAATAACTGCATCGAATGCATAAGAAGGATCAACCCACAACATTGTATAAGGTTCAATTGAATCAAAGCCTTCGACAGTAGTAAAGGCCGAGGGAATAGTGCCGTGTTCGCTAGTTATTGTATAGCTAGTGTTTCTTTCATACTGGTACTCATAAATGTAGTTATTTGACCATATTCCTTGACCGGATGGAGTTAAACTAACGCCGTTAAAAGAAACGTTCTGAGTTGAAGACAAAGGCTGCATACTTACGTAATTATTAAAAACGTTAGTTGTACATGTTCCGACAGGTGTTAAATGCTCTGTATAATCACCTGAAGTTGGATAGTGCATTTTAAGCTCAGCTGTGATATCAAATTCGCTTGATTCGCCAACACAAGCAGGACATGCAATCTGCCTAAAGTAAATATTTGCAAAACCAATAGTTAGATCTGTCATTTCATCAGAAGGTTCAGCACTAGGTTCTACACTAGGTTCCGTAGATGAATTGATATCAGATGTATCCTGGTTTTTTTCCTGTGTTGTAATAATAGCAATATCGCTGCTGCATCCAATTAGAATTAAAAATAGTAATTTAGCCATACACGTTCTCCTTCTATCTATTATACCCAAATAATTTTTTTTTGATAAAAAAAAGGAAGAGCGGGGGAACTCTTCCTTGTCGGTTTATATTGGGGGGGGGGTTATGTTTTAGTGGTTTACCACCAT
>MDTB01041656.1_pt1 | contig 10834 bp, 12 predicted proteins | sample 811161 | NCBI WGS metagenome assembly MDTB01 (sample SAMN05326650, study PRJNA326480) | marine metagenome | isolation source: seawater | place: Mediterranean Sea | collected 2009 | reverse complement strand
TTTGATAAAGAAGATATTTTTAAAAGAGCAAAAGAAATGTCTCCTTATTTTCAAAATGGATTACATTCCTTAAAAGATCTTAAAGAAGTCGTTAGTATCAGAGGATACGGAATGATGGGAGGTATCGAAATGAGAATGAAAGAAAAACCGGGCAAATCTGGTTTTCAAACTTTTAAACATTGTTATGATGCTGGAGTCAATTTTAAAAATACTGGTGATACTCTTATTATTGCCCCTCAATTTATATGTGAAAAAAAACATATAGATGAAATTATAGATAAGTTAAGAACTGGTATTTCAAATTATATAAAATCTTAAATGCTTATTGGGGTACCTAAAGAAATAAAAAAACAAGAACATCGAATAGGCTTAACGCCTGAAAGCGTTAAAACATTAACTAAAAAAGGTCACAGGGTTTTAATTGAGAACAATGGAGGTTTTGAAGCAGGCTTCACTAATGAAGATTATAAAAATGCAGGTGGTGAAATAGAAAACAATGCTTCAGAAATTTTTAAAATATCAGATCTAATTGTTAAAGTAAAAGAACCTCAAAAAAAAGAGGTTGAAATGATCAAAGAAGATCAAATAATTTATACTTATTTACATCTTGCAGCTACTAAAGACTTAACGGAGGGATTAATTAAATCAAAATCAATCTGCATTGCTTATGAAACAGTAACTGACAATAAAGGTCGTTTACCTTTATTAGCTCCCATGAGTGCTGTTGCTGGAAGAATGTCCATCCAAGCGGGTGCTCATTCTTTAGAAAAAAATCAAAAAGGAAGAGGTTTACTTTTAGGTGGCGCTCCTGGGGCTGAACCAGCAAATGTAGTAATTTTAGGCGGAGGGGTAGTAGGAGAAAATGCTGCTTTGATAGCAACTGGTATGAGAGCTAAAGTTTTTGTTGTTGATAAATCTTTTGAACGTTTAAATGAATTAAAGAAAAAATTTGGAGATAATATCAATCCTGTAGAAAGTAATGAGAAAGAATTAAAAAAACTTTTAAAAAATTGTGACCTTTTGATAGGTGGTGTTTTAATACCCGGGGCAGAAGCTCCAAAATTAATTTCTAGAGAGATGATCAAATCAATGAAAAGAGGTTCGGTTATTGTTGATGTAGCTATAGATCAAGGAGGATGTGTTGAAACAAGCAAACCAACGACACACGACAATCCTACCTACCTTGTTGATGAAGTTGTACATTATTGTGTTGCTAACATGCCCGGAGGCGTTCCTAGAACTTCTACTATGGCTTTAAATAAAGCAACTTTACCTTTGCTTACCAAAATTGCTGATTTAGGATATAAAAAAACTTTAAAAGAGGATAAAAACTATTTAGCTGGTTTAAATGTTTTTAAAGGAGAGGTTACATGCAAAGGAGTAGCCGAAGCATTTAATTTAAAATACCTTTCGCCCGAAAGTTTAATTTAAATAAAATACCAATTTTATTAGGTCAGTTTAGGTCTTTTTAAGTTTTCAAACCCCATTTTGGTCTTTTATAAACTATCACAAACATCAAGATAGTATTAGTATTTAGTAAGTATGAGTGCACAGCCAAAAGAAGTAGAAAAAAACGAAGAGAATACTTACTACTCAACAAATAGACCTCAAACCGAGTCAGTAAGAAAGTCTAAAGTTAATCTTAATGATTTAGTTAGTAGACTAAAAGTTGAAAAAAAAAAGGAAAAAAAACATAACCTTATTTTATCAGTTGCAGCACTGTCGGCAGTTACTGTATTTGGTATTATTCTAACACTTTAATTATTTTCTTTATTATCTAGATAGTGCTTTTAAAACTATCAAATAAAACTCACTAAACATATCAATTGTATCTTCAGCAATTCTTCTAGTGTTTATAGCATTTGAACCTAAATTTTTTAAATCTAGATGATATCTTTTAGAATTATTGTCCTTTTTAACCACTTTCATTTTATGAAGCTTATCTAGTTTTCTAATACATGTTGCTCTAGGAACCCCTGTAATTTCTGATACTGATGTAGCACTGATTGAAGGATCTCTTTGAATTTTTTTTGACTGTATATTACCTGAAATGAAATAATCATAAGAACTTGCATTTTTATCTTTAAGAGACTCAGTTGTTTGAATTACACACTGCATAGCTATAAGAATTAATTCAAGATCATTTAACTCTTTCTGCCACATTTTTAAATATTTTAATTGAGTATTTAAATAATGATACCAAAAAAATGAAAAATGTTTCTTTACTTCTGTATTAATCTTATCTTTTGATATCTTTAAATTTAACAAAACTGAGATCATCTGAACAAGTTTAGAAATTTGATTTATTTGTCTTTCAACTACTTTGTTGTAAGTTTTTCTTTGTTCATTTGGAGGAGACCAATATATAAAATTCTTTTCTTTCTGAAGAACCTTGTTTTTAAGCAGGTTATTAACTTTTCTTCTGGCTGTTTCTTTTGGAAGCCCAGTTGATTGTGCTATTTCAATAATTTTACGCTTATCTTGTGTTGTTTTTTGGTGATTATCCCAAAAATTTTCAAACGAAATGTTAAAATCTAAATCTTTATCCCTTTCTCTTAAAGTAGATTTATGAAGATTTTTTGCAAAATACAAAACTATATTTGCAGCATCTAAATCTTTATCATATCGTTTGTAAACATCTGATAAAAAATCACTTTGAACGCTTATAAATTCATGTAAAACTTTACTATAATTTGATTTGTAAATTTTTTTTATTTCATTTAAATTTATTTGATTGGTCTGAGCCATAAAGGTGAGTTATAAGCATTGTTCATATTGGGTTAATTAAGACTTAAATGTAAATGTAAGTCAATCTTATTTTTAAGTTTTTTAATTAAATATCTAACTAAATTTGATTGAAAGAAGAATTAAAAGTATTATAAAACAACAAGATTTAAAGGCGAGGTAGCTCAGTTGGTTAGAGCACAGGACTCATAAGCCTGGGGTCGGCGGTTCGAATCCGCCCCTCGCTACCAAATTAAACAAATCTATTAATTAATTTGCAAATATATTTAGTATCAGAAATAGAAACTTTATGGTGGATGGGTAAAACGAGATATTTATTTTCTAAATAGTCCATATTTGGAAATTTTTTACCATTAACAAATTTTTTAAAAATTGAATATCTATCATTTCTAAAATGGACTTGATTAGTTTCTATATAATGTTCTCTTAGTTTTTTTTGTAAATAATCTTTATTGTCCACTAAAATAGTAAAAAGCCAAGCAGAATGAAACTTTTTTCCATCATAATCAGTCACACAATGCACCCTTTTATTTTTTGATAGTTCTTTTAGATAAGTATTAAAAATTTTCCTTCTATGATTGATTATAAAGTTAAATTCTTTTAAAGAGTCATAACCTAATGTGGCTGCTATATCAGTCATTTGATATTTATATCCAATTTCAGTGACATCATTATTCCAAGTTCCTTTTTGTTTTCCTTTCCTATCAATCCCAAACCATCTTATTCTTTTAGCTTTATCTTCTAATTTGCTATTTTTTACAGTTAGCATTCCGCCATCTCCAGTTGTAAAATGTTTAATTGCTTGAAAACTGAATGTTGTATAATCACTTATGCTACCAATAGGTTTGCCTTTATATTTAGCACCTAAAGCGTGAGCAGCATCCTCTATTATTGGAATATTATGTTTTTTTCCAATTCTAGAAAGTTCATCCATGTCACAAGGCAATCCTCCGTAGTGGACACAAACAATAGCTTTAGTTTTTTTTGTTATTAATTTTTTGACACTTTCAACACTTATATTCATAGTATTTCTATCGACATCAGCAAATTTTATTTTAGCCCCCATATAAAGTAGAGGAATATTTGTTGCGGTGCATGTAAATATTGTAGTTATAACTTCATCTCCTTTTTTTATTCCTGCAAGAATATAAGCTAAATGCAAAGAGTCAGTTCCAGACCCAACTGCTACTACTGAATTTTTTTTTGCAAACCTTTTTTTGAATTCTTTTTCAAATTTATCAACCATTGGTCCTTGCCCTAACCATCTTCCTTTTAGTTTCTTGCTAATATTCGATGAAGACTTTTTTGAAACATAAGGATAAAAAAGCAGTACTCCCTTGCTTTTATCTGGCATTATTGGAAGTTCTTTAAAAGACATATATTATCTGACTATCATAAGTGAGACATCTAAACAAACGACTTTAAGTCTCATTAACAATTTTTTTAAGTTTACTAATATTCATTGAAAGATTTCTTGGAAAATTTAAATTTTTCATTGATTTTACAGATATTTTTTTAATTTTAGGATTATACTTTTTTGCAAACTGAAAAACAGTCTTTGTTGTACCACCTAAATTTATGACTCCTTTTTTATTTAATAGTTTCATTAAAATATTTACAACTTCATCATGAAAGATAAAGTTGAGTTTAACATCAGAAAAGGCTTGTTTATGAATGAAAGGTCTTTCGGTCATACAAATTCTAAGAATAAGAGAATTTTTATACATTTGTACTGCCGCTTCACCACCTAATTTAGACCAAGAATAATTATTAGCCGGAAGAAGAGGGTCAGTTTCTTTATAATTTCCTTTTGTACCCGGATATACATAACTAGAAGAAAAATAAATTAATTTTATATTCAATTTAGAGCAAGCTATGACTACATTTGAAGTTCCAATTATATTTAACTTAATACTTTCTTCAATTTTTTTTTCGTGAGCAATTAAAGGCCTAGATAATCCTGCTAAATGGATAAGAACTTTTGGTTTTTTTTTCTTAAGATAATTAATTATGGACTTAACACTAGTAATATTTAACTCACTTTTTTTAGGAAATAAAAATTTCTTTTTATAATCCATGCTTTTAAAAACTTTACCGAATCTTCCAGTTCCACCAGTAACTACTATTTTCTTTTTAATTTTCATATTTAAATATTAAATCATATAGGTCAATTTTTTTAAATTTTTTTGAAAAATTTTTAAAATTTATAAATTTTACTACTCTATTTGTGCTTTTTTCAAGAAGAATAAAATTTTCTTTATTCATAAAATTAATGAACTCATAGAAATTAATAGCAAAAAGATAATTCATGATTGGATGTAAATTTATTTGTTTCATTATTAAATCGTTCCTAATTTGTTCGTTAAAAAAAAATGGCGTTTGAGATATTATCAAATACTTAGCTCTACCTTTTCCAAAATGAGATAAAACATCTTTATAATTTTGTAAATACTGAATTACGCTACCAAAATAAACAATATCAATATTTTTTATCGTCTTGTCTAGTTCGTTATCAACTTTTATATTTTTTAAATTTTTATCATCTACTATTTTTTCAATTATTTTATTGAATTGTTTTTGGTCATGGTAATAATAAAATAATTTTTTTTTTAAATTTTTATTTAGATAAGCATATAATTCTAGATTATTACCTCCGAAATCATAAAATTTTATCTCACTTTGATCTGGAGAATAAATATTTACTTTATTTAAGATATTTGGCAATGATGTATAAGGTACCATATTATTATCATTATATTTAATAAACCTATTCAACTCATTTTCATAATTTATATCTAGAGGGTGATTATTTTCAGGTAATTTCGACAATTCAGTTTCTACAAAAAATATTTTAAAAATTTTGAAAAATTTTCTGGAAATAAATCGATTAACATTATCATAAATTTTTGTATTGAGCAGATTGTTCAAATATTTATACATTATAATTTGACAATATTTTTATTCGTATCATAAAAAAAAATCGGCCAGGTTTTTGGTTTTGTATATTTATTAAACCAATAAGAAAGATATCTTTCAGCTAAAAAGGCATAAATTCTAGTCATACCATAACCAGTTAGATTATAGTCAAACAATTTTTCACATCTCTCTAGCCATGGAAAAACGGAATCAAAATAAGCATTCATAATTTTTTTTGATCTACAAAAAAATAAATTTTCTCTATTGAATGAATATTTTTGAGTTATAAACTTCTTAAAATCCTTTTTATCTTCATTTTCTAGAAGTTCAGAGGCTTTTTCAATAATTCCATTTCCATGAAATATATCAAAATGAAGTTTAATATTTTGATTTTTTTTTAAGAAAGAAAATGGATTAGTAAAAACTTTTTTCTTACCATGTTTTAAAATTTTACTAAATTTCCAGTTATTAATAAATATTTCCTCGCCCAAAATTACATTATATTTATCCCATTCGTGAGGTATACTTTTAAGAATATAGGAATTAAAATTATCTTTATTGATGATTTTATTTAAATCGTCAGATTTTATTTTGTTTTGATTACTCCAATGATACCGATAGCCAGAAAAACCAACCCAAGTGTTTTCATTCATATTAGGAAGGAGATTTTTCCAAAACCAATAATAAAATGTATATTCACCATAATTTTTATTTTTAGAAGATATATTTTCACCAGTATTATCTTTAATCCAACCCTCTGAAAATTTACCTTGACCTAATCCTACGGGCACATAATTTAATTTCATTAGGTTTGTTTTATGATGATCATGCAAACACATGCAAAAAACTTTCATATTATCAGTCATAATTTAAAAAAATTATATTAGCGAGGACAGATATTTTGAGTACTCACATTTTCCATAGAATTTTATAGCTTCTTTAATCACTACACTTTTAATCCAACCATTATTTTTTGCAATTTCCTCCAAACAAGCAATTTTTAATCCCTGTCTATTTTCTAATGCTGATACAAATGAAGTAGCTTCGTAAAAGTTGTTTATACTTCCAGCATCTAACCAGGCACCACCTCTACCAATGAATTCAGCTTTTAAACTGTTACTTTTTTTATATCTATTTAAAAGATCTACAATCTCTACTTCTTTTCTTCTAGAAGGTTTCAGTGATTTACTATAATTCACTACTTTGTTATCAAAAAAATATAGCCCTGTTATAGCAAGATTTGATTTTGTTTTTTTTGGTTTTTCAACTAGTTTGATAACTTTTTTTTTATTTACCGTAGCTACACCATACATTTGAGGTTTCTTAACAGGATGTAAAAAAACTTTTGCACCTTTATTTAACTTAACGCACTCTTTAAGTTTCTTTGTAAGGCTCTGACCATAAAAAAAGTTATCACCCAATATAAGCGCAACATTATCTTTGCCGATAAACTTTTCACCTACTACGAAGGCATCAGGTAGACCTCTCGGTTTATTTTGTTCAACATAACTAATTTTAATTCCTAAATTATTTCCATTTGGTAAAATTTTTTTGAATTGCCCTATTTGACCTTTGTTCACTACTATTAATATATCTCTGATACCTGCTAACATTAATATTGACAGAGGGTAAAAAATTAAAGGTTTGTCATAAATTGGGAGTAGTTGTTTATTAACAGCCTTAGTAATAGGACTCATTCTTGATCCGATACCACCAGCTAAAACAATTCCTTTTTTTATCATATTTTTAAACCTAATCTTTTATCATAAAGTTTTTTTGATATAGATGATAAAAATTTTTGATTTTTAAGGTACCAATTAATTGTATCTATCAAACCTTTATTAAAATTAGTTTTTGGTTTCCATTTTAATTTTTTCAGAATTTTTTGGCTATTTAAAGCGTATCTGTAATCATGGCCAGGCCTGTCTTTTACAAATTTAATTTTCACTTTTTTACCAATATTATATTTATTTTTTATAAAAATTTTTAAAATTTTTTTAACCAAATCTATATTACTTAAGTTTTTATTTGTACCAACGTTATAATTTTCACCTATTTTACCTTTTAAATATAGCCTGAATAAGGCTTCACAATGATCCTTTACATATATCCATTCTCTTGAGTTTTTACCTTTTCCGTAAATAGGTAATTCTTTATTATTTATAATATTTGATATTATTTTGGGTATAAGTTTTTCTGGAAACTGAAATGGCCCGTAGTTATTACAACAATTTGAAATTACTGCAGGAATTTTATAAGTTCTTATATAAGAATTAATTAAATGATCAGCACTTGCTTTTGAAGCTGAGTAGGGAGAGCTAGGTTTATAAGGATGACTTTCATTGCTTCTCTTATTATTTTTACCCATATCTCCATAAACTTCATCAGTAGAAACATGAATTAGTTTAATAATTCTATTTTTTTTATTATGATTACGTACTGCTTCAAGGAGGTTAAAGACACCCAAAATATTACTATCTATAAAATTTTTCGGTGAATCTATTGATCTATCCACATGAGTTTCTGCCGCTAAGTTAAAAATTGCTGAAGGTTTATATCTTTTAAGAACACTTTTAATTTTTTTATTATTATTAATATCAACTTTATAAAATCTATAATTTTTCTTATTTTTTAAATTTAACTTGTTCGAAGAATAAGACAACTTATCTAGGTTAATTACAAAAAAATTCTTATCTAACAAATAATTAACTAAATTGCTCCCAATAAAACCAGATCCGCCTGTTACAATGATTTTTTTCATATTTTATTCGCAAGAATAATAAGCTTTAATATGTTAAATTACTAAAAGAATTATCTTATAAAATCAAATAATATTATTTATGAAAATAGAAGATATAACAGTAATAGTCACAACTTTTAAAAGCGATAAAAAAATTGATTTATGTTTGCAAAGTATTGATAAAAAAGCAAAAGTAATAATCATAGAAAATTCTGGAAATAAAGATTTCAAAGATTTAATAGAAAAAAAATATTCCAATATCGAGTGCATTTTAGCTAAAGAAAATTTAGGATATGCTAAAGCCAATAATTTGGGCCTCAAAAAAGTAAATACTAGATACGCTTTAGTACTTAATCCAGACACGGTTCTTAAAAAAGATACACTAGAAAATTTTTTAAAATCAGCATCAGAGAATGCTGATTTTTCTTTAATAGGACCTATTAATATTCAAGATGAAGAAAAAAAAATAAAAAAGGAATTAATAGAAGTTAAAAATTTAAAAGGTTTCGCAATTTTTTTTAATATGAAAAATTTTAAAAACCATAAATTTTTTGATGAAAATTATTTTTTATATTTTGAAGAAATTGATCTTTGTAGAGAAATAACTAATAAAAAAGGAAAAATATACTTAGATCCTAAAATAAAAGTGTTTCACGAGGGAGGAAAGTCTGTTGATCAATTATATAATTTTGAAATAGAAAAAAATAGAAACTGGCATTGGATGTGGTCAACATTTTATTATCATAAAAAGTATAATAATTTTATGTATGCTTTATTTGCCGTCATGCCAAAACTTTTATCATCAATATTTAGAATATTTTTTTATACTTTGTTATTTAAAAGTAAAAAAAGAGATATTTATTTTTGCAGATTAAGTGGGCTTATTAATTCCATTTTAGGAAAAAAATCTTGGTATAGACCAAGTTTAGATTGATTTATTGAAATTATGAATATAAAAAAAACTAAATGCCAAATTTGAGTCAAAAAATTTTAGTTACTGGTGGAGCGGGTTTTGTAGGCACAAATTTAATTGAACTTCTTTTAAAAAAAACAAATTATAAAATTGTTAGTATTGATAATTATTCCTCTGGATCGAAAAGGAATCATATTAAAAACAAAAGAGTAAAATATATAAAAAGTGAAACAAAAAATATTTCTCAAATTATAAAAAAACCAAAAGAAATAATTACAGTTTTCCATTTCGGCGAATTTGCCAGAATTTATCAAAGCTTTATTAAAATGAATGAGTGTATAAACTCAAATTCCGTTGGTACTAACGAAGTATTTAGTTTTTGTTTGAAAAATAAGATTAAACTTATTTATTCTGCTACATCTGCAACCCTAGGCAATAAAGGAAATGATAAAAATTTATCTCCATATGCTTTTACAAAAGCAAAAAACTTAGAGCTTTTAGAAAATTTAAAAAAATGGTTTAAATTTAAATATGAGGTAATTTATTTTTATAATGTTTATGGACCACATCAGATCTCAAAAGGAAGCATGGCAACGGTAATAGGAATATTTGAAAATTTTTACAAGTTAAAAAAACCTTTACCTGTTGTTAAACCTGGAACTCAATCGAGAAGATTTACACATATCTATGATACTGTTGAAGTTTGTTATCATGCATGGAGAAAAAAATTATGTAGACATTACAGCATAGCAAATCACAAAACTTATTCAATTTTAGATGTTGCAAAAATGTTTAAAACAAAAATAAAATACTTACCAAGAAGACCAGGAGAAAGATATGCATCAGCTTTAACTAACATGAATCTTTCTAACAAAGTTTATAAATATTTTGGAAAAATTGATCTAAAAGAATATATTAAAGAATTTTTAAAAAAAAATTAGTGACCAGGAAAGTCAATTAAACTCTCCGCTAAATAAGATTTTTTTTCTAGTAATTTTTTACCTGGCAAATCATATAGATTTATAACAAAAATAAATCCTGCCACTAAACCACCGGACATTTCAATTAATTTTCCTGCAGCTTCAGCAGTGCCACCTGTTGCTATTAAATCATCAATAACTAAGATTTTTTCACCTTTATTTATAGAGTCTTTATGAACTTCAATTGTAGCTTCCCCATATTCAAGTTGAAAATCTACAGAGTGTCTATCCGCTGGTAATTTATTTTTTTTTCTCAATAAAATAAGAGGTTTATTTACTAAATAAGATACTGCTGAAGCAAATACGAACCCTCTAGATTCTATAGCTGAAATTTTATCAAATTTAATTTTTTTTGAAATTTCAACAATCTTATCTACAGTAAAATTAAAAGCATCAGGGTTTTTTATTAAAGTAGTAATATCTCTAAACAAAATTCCCTTTTTAGGATAGTCTGGTATTGATCTTATATGTTTTTTCAAATCCATATTTAGCTTCAATATCTAACAAAAAAGGATTAATAATTAAATCATGAAAAAAAGA
>MDTB01209327.1_pt1 | contig 10835 bp, 10 predicted proteins | sample 811161 | NCBI WGS metagenome assembly MDTB01 (sample SAMN05326650, study PRJNA326480) | marine metagenome | isolation source: seawater | place: Mediterranean Sea | collected 2009 | reverse complement strand
TTGCAGTATTTCTTAATCAAAATCTAGAATAATGGATTTACCCTTACATATTTTAATTGGCTCAATTGTTGGTTTATTAATTCTTTCGGCTTTCTTTTCTGGTTCAGAGACATCCCTAACTTCTGCATCAAAACCTAGATTACACAACATGGCTAAAACTGGAAAAAAAAATGCTAAGATATTTGAGGAATTATTCAAGGATAAGGAACGTTTAATTTGCACCATATTATTTGCTAATAACTTAGTAAATATTCTAGCATCTGCTATTGCGACAAAAATTCTTTTAGAGGTTACCAACAATGAAGGTATTCTATATGCGACTGTAATAATGACATTAATGATTCTTCTTTTTGGTGAACTTATCCCTAAAACACTTGCCTTATCCAAGGCAGATCAATATGCACTTAAAATTGCACCATTAATGAGGGTATTAGTTTACTTGTTATACCCGTTAACTGTAACTCTTAATTTTGTTGCATCTACTATCTTGAAAATATTGGGTGTTAATTATCTAAATCTAAAAAAAGAAGAAATCTCTGAAAAAAGAGAGGAAGAGCTTAGAGGAGCAATTGATCTTCATGGAGAAGACACCTCTAAAGATGAAAAAAATATGTTGAAATCAATCCTTGATCTTGATGAAATAACTGTTGTTTCAATTATGATCCCAAGAAAAGATATATTTAGCTTATCATCTAATATTCAATATAATGATTTAATTAACAAACTTAAAAACTCTCCTCATTCACGGATACCAATATGGGATAAAAACCCTGAAAATATCATAGGAATATTTCATATAAGAAAGTTAATTGAATTACAGGGTGTAGATAAAAAAAATTTCGATATTAAGCCATTATGTCAAAAACCTTGGTTTATTCCTGAGTCAACAAGACTCGATAATCAACTAATGGAATTTAAGAGAAGAAAAGAGCACTTCTCAATCGTTGTAGATGAATACGGAGAGTTTTTAGGTATAGTAACCCTTGAAGATATTATTGAAGAAATAGTTGGAGATATTGACGATGAACACGATGTTCTAAAAATAACGAAAAAAATTAAAGGTATTAAACCACTAACTGAAGATAGCTTTTTAGTCAAAGGAGATGTAAGTATTAGGGATTTAAATAAAGAATTAAATATTAATATTCCTGTTTCTCATGCATCAACTGTTGCAGGGTTAGTTTTGTATGAAAGTAGAATGATTCCGAAAAAAGGGCAAATATTCTCATTTTATGATTTAAAATTTAAAATATTATCGAAGAAAAACAATCAAATAACATTAGTTAAAATAAACAAATAAAATTTATTTAAAAAAAAATTAGCTTTTTATTAAAAGTATTATATTATTTTAATGGGGAGATTTTTGTGATTATTCAAGATTTACTTGATAAAGTTTTGATTGATCAGAGGCTAGTAATAATTCGTTCTAGCCAATCAGCTAGTGAAGCTGCCGAGTCAATGGTCAGAAATAAATGTGGAGCACTATTAGTATGTGAAACTCAAAACCCGGACACACTCGTTGGAATTATATCAGAGCGTGACTTAGCATTTAGAGTCATACCCAAAGATTTGGATCCAAAAAAAACTAAAGTTTCAAAAATAATGACTAAAAATGTTGAGACCATCTCACCAAAAAAGACCACTCATGATGCAATACATGTAATGAAATCCAGGGGGTTCAGACACCTTCCAGTTGTTGAAAATAAAAAGATAATTGGCATTTTATCTATGAGAGATTTATATGACTACGCTCACAGTGAGCTCCAAGACTCACTAAAAAAACATCAAGAATTTATGTTTGGAACAGGTTATGGTAGTTAAAAAATTATTTTTATAGAAAGAGCATGCAAACCAGCTTTAAACTCCCGACTCAATAATTCATGAATTTTTCTTTGACCCTGAAGTCGGCTTAACCCCTTTAATTTATCTGATTTAATGATTATGGAAAAATGTGAATTACCTGTATTTGGACTTCCAGCATGACCAGAATGCATATGAGAATCATTGTTAACTTTTAAGATTTCTGGCTTAAAAAAATCATTTAGTTTTTTGTATATTGTTGATTCATTCATATATTAAGTAATAGAATAACATTATGAGAAAAAAGTCAAATCAGGTTTTTGATGATTTTATAAATCAAGAAAATATCACTCTATGTGATCAAAAAGATTGTATGGAGTTAGGTACTTATGAAGCACCCAAATCACCAAATAGTAATGAAAAATATTTTTTTTGCCTACAGCATATAAGATTATACAATAAAAGATGGAATTTTTTTGCTGGAAAAAGTCAAAAGCAAATTTATGATTATCAAAAAAATGACTTCTTTGAAGGTAGACCTACATCACCATTTGCTAACGGGTCTACATCAAATATTAAGTTTGAATTTGATTATAAGTTTAACAAAGAAAAAATTAAGTTTGACAAAAAAAATAAAAAATTTAAAAAATCCTATAATACCTCAGATAATAAAGAGATTGAAAAGGCATTGATGTTATTTTCAATAAAGTACGATTTTAATGAAAAAAACCTAAAAAAAAGATATAAAGAATTAGTAAAAAAATATCACCCAGATCTAAATAAAAATTTGCTAAACAAAGACTCAAAAATTAAAGAAATAAATAAATCGTATAATTTTTTACTTAAAGTTTTGAAAAATAAAAATGAAATTAAATAATCAACTAGATATCTTAAATAAAACTGACTCTACTTCCTACACAGATGAAGTTTTTGGAACAAAAAAAAGGATTCCCGTTAGACACTTTTCAAAAAAAACAGACCTCGTCCCAGAAATTGATAATAGTTATGTTTTTGATGAAGTTACAACTCTATCAATTATCGCAGGTTTTAATCATAACAAGCGAGTCTTAGTTCAAGGTTTACATGGAACAGGAAAATCAACCCACATAGAGCAGATTGCAGCAAGACTTAATTGGCCATGCTTAAGAATTAACTTGGATGGTCACATAAGTAGGTTTGACTTACTCGGAAAAGATGCGATAAAAATAAAAGACAATAAACAAATTACGACATTTGAACAAGGGCTATTACCTTGGTCTATTGAAAATCCTGTAGCACTTGTTTTTGACGAATATGATGCAGGAAGACCAGATGTGATGTTTGTTATTCAGCGACTCCTTGAATCTGATGGAAAACTAACATTATTAGATCAAAATAAAATTTTAACACCAAACCCTTACTTTAGAATCTTTGCAACTTGTAACACATTAGGTGCTGGTGATTCCTCTGGTCTATATCATGGGACTCAAAATCTTAATCAAGGTCAACTTGACAGATGGAATGTTTTTACAACACTATCATTTATGAAAGATGAAGTAGAAGTTAAAGTAATTGAGGGTAAATTAGGGAAAATTGATAAAAAAACAAAGAGTCAAATTCCTAATATGGTCAAATTAGCTAACCTTATCAGAAACTCTTTTTTAATTTCAGATATATCAACAATAATGTCGCCAAGAACCACAATAATATGGGCTCAAAATATACAAGTATTTAAAGATATTGATTTGGCATTTAGACTCACATTCTTAAATAAATGTGATGACAATGATAAAAAAATAATTTCAGAATTTTACCAACGTTGTTTTGGAAGAGAACTTGAGCAATAACACTAAACAAGAATTCATAAATAATCAAAAGATTGTTGCAACCAGTTTATCAAAAATAATCAAAAAAAAAAATACTGAAGAAATAATTGAACACAAACTATCTGAAAACAATAATGTCGACTTCGATAAAAACAATGCAAGAATTTTACGGGGTCTTTACGATTTCAAATCGTTAAATATACGTTTTACAAATGAAAAAATTTTTAGAGATTTTCAACCTCAAGACGAGTACAAAAAAAATATTTTCAAAATATTTAATTCATGTAGATCTCTTTTCTTAGGTTTCAAAGAGTTTTGTGGTTGTGAAATAAACATAGCGAAACACTATAAACAACTTGATCTGCTTTTTGAATTTCAATTGAAGAAAAATGATGAAATTCTATTTAAAACTTTAATCAACTATTTTAAAAAACCCTCATCTTTAAATGAATCTTTTAAAAAAGAATTCTCAAAAATTAGAATTAAGGATCTTCAAGAACTAAGAAAATATTTAAATAATCAATTGATGTTCTCTGAGAAAAGTTTGGAAATTATAAACAAGAACTTCAAAGATATTGAAAGAGACCCCCCTAATGTCGAGAATAATAATGATTTAAAAGGTGAAGATGAACAGTCATCCTCCATGAAAAAACAACAAAAAATAATTAAGATAGAACAAGATAGTGAAAAAAATTCAAAAAAAAAACCTAAAGAACTCCATGATTCTCAGGTTCAAGAAAATCTTTTAAAAAAAAAAAAACAACCGTACAAATATTTTACTAAGGAGTTTGACCTTTTTGTAAATGCTGAAAAACTATCTAAAAAAGAAGAATTAATCGAATTAAGAAAACAATTTGAAAAAGAATATTTTGAAAATTCGAAACTTATTAATAAACTTGTAAGAAAGCTCGATAAACTATTTAACTCATTAAATTATAATTCATGGAAATTTGACCAAGAAAATGGTTATTTTGATACCTCAAGATTTGCAAATTTTATAGCTAACCCAAATTACTTAAATATTTTTAAATATGAAAAAGAAACCAAAGAAAAAAATACTGTTGTTTCACTTCTTCTTGATAATTCTGGCTCTATGAGAGGAAAGCCTATTATTACATCGGCAATAACAGCTGAAATAATAACAAAGGTACTAGAAAAATGTAATGTTAATGTTGAAATTCTGGGCTTTACTACAAAAGAATGGAAAGGTGGAAATTCAAAAAAAAAATGGGAAGAAAAAGGTAAGATTAACTTCCCTGGTAGATTAAATGATCTATTACATATTATCTATAAAGGTGCAGACAACCCTTGGTCTAATTGTAAAAATAACTTAGGGTTAATTCTTAAAGAAGGAATTCTTAAAGAAAATATTGATGGTGAAGCATTACTTTGGGCATATAATCGCTTAACTAAAAGACTCGAAAAAAAAAAAATTCTCATAGTAATTTCTGATGGAGCTCCTGTCGATGATTCAACGTTATCATTAAATACTCCAGATATTTTAGATAATCATCTTAAAGAGATTGTTGAAAAAATTGAAAAAAAAAAAAAGACACAACTTCTAGCCATCGGAATTGGTCATGATGTTTCAAAATACTATAAAAACGCTTTCGTTATTGATGATGTAAAAAATTTAGGTGATGTGATAATAGATAATCTAACTATTATGTTAGGAAGTAGATAAAATCAAAATTTTAAGACTTTTTATTTTCTAGAATCTTTTTTAATTTTCTAGTTTCGCAGTTTAATTTAGAATTTTTGAGTCCAAGAAGATAATTATCAATACCACCATTTTTTTCAACTGTCTTAATTCCTTTTGATGTAACTTTTAACCTGATATTTTTATCTAAAATTTCAGAATAAAAAGATGTATTTTGAAGGTTTGGAAGGAACCTTCTTTTTGTTTTGTTAACTGCATGACTGACATTATTTCCAGACATTGGTTTAACATTTGTTATTTTGCATTTTTTTACCATTATAAAATACCATAAATCATATAATTTAGAAAAAATCAATAATCCTTCTATTTATTTTTTAAAAGGTAATCACAAATAATTTCAGAGGCTTTATAAATTCCTAATTCATTGTCTTTCATTGCCTCTTGAATATAATTTACAAACTCTTTATTCTTTAAATTATTTTGAATAAATTCTTGAACTTTGAGATTTACAGTATTCCACATCCACTTTGATCTTTGAGTATCTCTATTTATGAAAAAATCTTCATTAGTTTTTCTTATTTCAATAAATTTTAATATATACTCCAAAATTTCTAAAAAACCCTCTGAATTTAATGAAGAACAGGTAAACACTTCCAGTGTTGTTTTTATTCTAGAGGTATTTGTCATATGAGTGGCATTTTTATATTCTCTTTGAGTAATTTCAGCTGATTTTTTTAATTCTCCATCTGCTTTGTTTACAATAATAATATCTGCAATTTCTATTATTCCTTTTTTTATACCTTGCAATTCATCCCCTCCTGAAGGTAATAAAAGAACAGCAAAAATATCAACCATATCATAAACTTCTGTTTCTGCCTGACCAACTCCCATTGTTTCAACAAAAATTATATCAAACCCTGCCTCTTCCAAGCAAAGAATAGATTCATAAGTTTTTTTTGCCACTCCACCCAAATGACCATCACTGGGTGACGGCCTAATAAAAGCATTTGGGTTTACAGATAATTTTTCCATCCTAGTTTTATCTCCTAAAATTGATCCTCCAGTTTTTTTAGATGATGGATCTATTGCAAGAACTGCAATCTTGAATCCTTTATCAATTAAATTCATTCCAAAAGATTCAATAAATGTAGATTTGCCTACACCAGGAACACCTGTAATTCCAATTCGAATTGAACCTTTCTTTTTTTTAAAACTTTCCAATAATGCCTCTGATAAAACTTGATCAGATTTTAATGATGACTCAACAAGAGTTATTGATTTTGCTAAATGTTTTCTAGATCCGGATCTAATTTTTCTTTTAAATTCATTTAACCAATTTTTATCTTTAATTAATTTTTCAGGATAAATTACTTCAGATAAATAAAAATCATTAGGTGTAACTAGACCGTCTGTTGTTTTATAAATTTTTAAAAGATTTTTTTTTTCTGGGAACCTCTCTCCAGAAATGTATCTAGATAAAGATATGTGCGAAATCCCAAGATTTTTTGCAAATTCTATATTTGAAATTTTTTTAAATTTAAGATAGTCTTTTAGCCGCATAATTAACCATATAGGATAATTTACTACAATATTTTTATAATTTCAATTGCTGCTTCAGGAATATTGGTCCCAGGACCAAAAACTTTACTAACTCCAATTTTATATAAGTCTTCATAATCCTGGGGTGGAATAACACCTCCACAAATAACTTTAATGTTTTCTGCGTCATTATTTTTCAACGCCTTGACTAAAAGTGGAACTAAAGTTTTATGACCAGCAGCTAGAGTTGATACACCAATAATATGCACATCATTCTCAATTGCTTGAACCGCAGCCTCATCAGGAGTTTGAAATAAAGGACCTACATCGATATCAAAACCAAGATCTGCAAAAGCGGTCGCAATTAATTTAGCACCTCTATCGTGACCATCTTGTCCCATTTTAACAACTAACATTCTTGGTCTTCTTCCATGTTTTTCTTGAAAATTACTAATATGCTCATTTATAGAATTTATTTTGTCTGAAGGTTTTACTGCTTTTCCATAAACACCACTTATTGTTTTATTGGAAAGTGTATGCCTCCCAAAAACCTTTTCCATTGCATTTGTCATTTCACCTACTGTGCAATAATTTTTTGCAGCTTCTACACAAACCTCTAAAAGATTGTTTTTATTACCGCGAGAGGATTCTTCAATTTTGTTAAGACAATTTTTTACTAATTCATCATTTCTTGAGCTTTTTAGTTTATGTAAAGCTGAGACTTGTTTTCCTCTGACTTTTTCATTATCAATTGATAAAATATTAATATCTTGATCCACAGTTGGTTTATATTTATTGACTCCAACTATAATTTGTTCTCCAGAATCTACTTTTGCTTGCCTTTTAGCAGAACTTTCTTCAATTCTCATTTTTGGAATACCCATTTCAATTGCCTTGACCATACCACCAACTTCATCAATTTCATTTATCAATTTATTAGCTTCAGAAACCATATTTGAAGTTAAATTTTCTACGTAATATGAACCTGCTAATGGATCAACTACATTCGTAATTCCCGTTTCCTCAGATAATATCAATTGTGTATTTCTAGCTATCCTTGCAGAAAATGGAGTTGGTAATGCTAATGCTTCATCAAAACTATTAGTGTGGAGTGATTGAGTTCCCCCTAAAATAGCTGCCATTGCCTCTACTGTCGTTCTTACAACATTATTATAAGCATCTTGTTCCATTAGGGAAACGCCAGATGTTTGACAATGAGTTCTTAATGCAAGGCTTTTTTGATTCTGAGGATTAAACTTTTTAATTATTTCAGACCACATGAATCGTGCAGCTCTCATTTTTGCTACCTCCATAAAAAAATTCATCCCAATTGACCAGAAAAAAGATAATCTGGGTGCAAAGTCATCAATATCTAATCCTCTTTCTAATGCAGATTTCACATACTCCTTCCCATCGGCTAAGGTATATGCAAGCTCTTGAACTTGATTAGCACCTGCTTCTTGCATGTGGTAACCACTTATAGAAATTGAATTAAATTTTGGCATTTTTTTTGATGTATATTCAATTATATCAGCCACGATCCTCATACTTGGTTTTGGAGGAAAAATAAATGTATTCCTTACCATAAATTCTTTTAAAATATCATTCTGAATCGTTCCTGTAAGTTTTTCAATTGGACATCCCTGATTGATACCACAAGCAATAAAACATGCTAATACAGGTATAACTGCTCCATTCATAGTCATTGATACACTCATCTTCTCAAGAGGAATTCCATTAAACAAAGCGTTCATATCTTCAACTGAATCGATGGCAACCCCAGCATTCCCAACATCAGCTACAACTCTTGGATGATCCGAATCATATCCTCTGTGCGTTGCTAGATCAAATGCGACTGATAATCCCATAACTCCATTTTTAAGGCCTTCTTTATAAAATTTATTGGACTCCTCAGCTGTCGAAAAACCTGCATACTGTCTAATTGTCCAGGGTCTGTTGGTATACATTGTAGCTCGAGGACCTCTAGTATATGGTGGAAGTCCAGGAAAACCAATTTCATGATTAAGGTTTTCAACATCATCTTTTGTGTAAAGAGGTTTAACTTTGATACCCTCAGGAGTCTCCCAAAAAAGATCCTCAAGTTTTTTATCCTTTAACTCTTTCTTTGCTAAATCAATCCAATCTTTCATTTTTTTTTCTGACAAGTCTACCTCACATTAATTAAGTTGTTTCATATAGAAATTTGGAATTACATTTTTTTTTTTTATTAAATCATCTAATTTATCTTTATCAATCTTGTTGTTTTTATTTACCTCTCTGTGTATACCATCAGTTATTAAAAGCGAGTCAATTTTTTGTAAATTTGCTCCTTTAATATCATTATCCAACGAGTCACCAATAATTAAAATCTTTGGATTTTTTTTCTTAATTTTCTTATAACAAAATTGGTAGATTTGATTATAAGGTTTACCATAATATTCAACCCTTCCTCCAATTTTCTCATAAAATTCAGCCAAAAGACCTGCACAAATCATAAAGTTTTTTCCTCGTATAACAATTTTATCTGGATTTGAACAAATCATAATAGGATTAAATCTTACTAAATTCTTTAAAATTTCAGTATAATTTTCTATACGATCTGAATCTCCCCAAGGGCCTGTATTTATAATTATATCAACATCACTACTTAAATGATTATCAATTAAATTTAAATTTAACCCGTCTATTAAATGATAATCCCTAGGTGGTCCAATTAAATAACAATTTTTATTCATGAACTTCTCTCTCACATTTAACCATGTTATTTCGCCTGATGAACTTACAAAATCATAATAACTTTTATTTAATCCGAAATTTTGTAATTGTTCTTCAATTACATAAGATCTCCTTGGTGCATTTGTAACAAAAATTATCATTTTTTTCTTTTCCTTTAACCTATTCAGTGTAAGTTTAACATGTTGAAATAATTCTATTCCATTATGAATTACTCCCCATAAATCAATTAAAAAAACATCGTATTTATCCTCGATCTCCTCCAACTTTTTTATTTCAAATAAATTAATCATAATTTTTCATTGGTCCCAACAAGTTCCTCTACTTTATCTATCCCTTTTTTTTTTAATATATTACTTAACTCTGATAAAATCTTAATGACAACCTCAGGGCCTTGAAAAACCAATGAGGTGTATAACTGAATCAAGCTGCACCCAAAAGATATTTTTTCAAAGGCATCAACTCCAGACGATATTCCTCCGACACCAATTATTGTAATTTTTCCCTTTGTAAGTTTATAGACTTTTTTGATTATTTGATTGCTCAATTCTTTTAGTGGAGGACCTGAAAGACCTCCATCTTCATTTATTTTCCATGGATCTCTTAATGGCTTTGAATCTAAATTATCTCGCCTGATAGTTGTATTTGTGAGAATCAAACCATCTATAATTTTACTTTTTAGTATCACATCAACAACGTCTTCTAAATCTTTATTCGTTAAATCAGGAGATAATTTAACAAATGTAGGCCTCTCTTTTTTTTTTGATATTTTTTTTAACAAATTTTTAAGATTTGTTTTTTTTTGTAAATCTCTTAGGCCCGGAGTATTTGGTGAAGAAATATTGATTGTTATGTAATCTGCAAATGGTTGAAGTAACTCGTAAAGAAGTTCATAATCATCAAAAGGATTAGTTGAGTTTTTATTTTTTCCGATGTTAATTCCAATTATTCCTCTTTTTTCTTTTTCTCTTTTATTTAAATTTTCAATAAAGCTCTCTACACCTTCATTGTTAAAACCTAATCGTTGTATAACTGCTTCATACTCTGGAATTTTAAATACTCTTGGCTTCAAGTTTCCTTTTTGTGGCATCGGTGTTACTGTACCAACTTCAACGAAACCAAACCCAAGATTCAATGATCCATCAATTACCTCTGCATTCTTGTCAAAACCAGCAGCTAAACCAAGGGGGTTATCAAAGTCCTTACCCAAAACAGTTATCTTGAGGTTTTCAAAAACCTTTTTTTTTTTGTATAAATTTAATTTTAGCGACTGAATAAATAAGTTATGAAGCAGTTCT
>MDTB01165852.1_pt1 | contig 10835 bp, 8 predicted proteins | sample 811161 | NCBI WGS metagenome assembly MDTB01 (sample SAMN05326650, study PRJNA326480) | marine metagenome | isolation source: seawater | place: Mediterranean Sea | collected 2009 | reverse complement strand
AGATCTAGTTGCTCCAGAATATTTAACATTTGTATGATATGTATACCTCCTGAAGATGGAGGAGGCGTTGAGACTATCTCATAGCCTTTAAATGTTTGGCGAAGCGGAGATCGTTCAACCGCCTCATATCTCATGAGATCTTCGCTATCAATGATTCCCCCAGCGGTCTGCATTTCTTGAGTGATAAGTTGAGCCGTCAACCCTTGGTAAAATCCAGCAGCTCCGTTCTCCGCTATTCTTATCAATGTATTTGCTAGATCACTCTGCTTAAAGATTGATCCGATTGGTGGCGCTAATTTTTCCGCTGTCAGGAATAATGACGCAGCTTCTGAATTCTTAGCGAGTCTTTTCGCTCGCGCATTAATCTCATAATTTAACGCATAAGATACTGGAAATCCCTCCTCAGCTAGTTTAATGGCTGGTTCGATGACAGCTTTCAAAGGGAGCGAACCGTAGCGCGCGTGGGCCATAATCAGACCGGCTACGGTGCCCGGTACTCCCGCAGCAAGATGGCTAAAATATATTCTTGAGCGATCAATCTTTCCAGATTCATCTAGGAACATATCAGGTCTAGAATCTAGGGGCGCGGTTTCTCTATAATCTATCAAAGTCTGTCGCTTATCTTTTTCATGATGGATTAGCATAAAGCCACCGCCTGCAAGATTTCCTGCCCTTGGGTAAGTTACTGCTAAGGCAAATCCTGTGGCGACTGCAGCATCAATGGCATTTCCACCACCTTTTAAAATGGATAATCCGACCTCTGCCGCCAGCTTTTCAGGGCCCACGACCATTCCATTTTTCCCAACTTCCGGAAGGAAACGGGTCTTGTAGTTGATTATTGGCGCATTATCTTCGTCGCAAGTACTAGTATTCGAAACCAGCAATGCAAAAAAAAGTGTTATCACCATTAATTTTTTAATTAGCACTCTGAGTGAACACAACATGAGAAAAATGACTCTCAATTTAATATTAGGGATAGCACTTTACTAGCTTAGCGTACAAAATCTCAACTAGCATACTAGAAATGCGGAGATTAAATTTCAAATTAGGATTTTAATTATGAAGGATGAGCTTAAAGAAGAAATTATTAGTCGCTGGATAGAAATGTTTTCTTCACTTAAGCGAGGCGACGATGTTTCTTTGGGGAGGCGTCTTCGAACTGAAGGTCTTATGGAGGCCGCAAGCATTACAGACAGTTGGGATAAGGAGGATCAGTATCGTGAGCTGCAGTTAATATATGAGGAGATTTTCGGAGTTGGTATAGAAAAGTTATTAGGTGAAGATTGGAGGATCCTGCATCATTTTCCAGAAATTCCAGCGTATACTGAACGAGCACCAGTATTTCCATCTGCGCCTGATGATACGTAGGCAAAGATTACAGCGCAATAACCATTGGAACCAAAGTTTAGTTAGGAGTCATTAGAGCAGGATTATGAGGTTATGAAGTATCAGGATTTTAGACGTCAATATTTAGCTGGAGGGCTTCGTCGCGCTGACTTGATGCGCTCCCCATTTGATCAATTTCAGGCTTGGCTCGATCAAGCAATATCCTCAGAAATACGTGACCCGACGGCTATGGTTTTATCAACAATTGATAGTACCGGAAAGCCTACACAGCGTATTGTTTTAATGAAAGACTTTTCCAAAAAAGGATTCATATTTTTTACTAACTACGGTAGTGCTAAAGGTAATGCAATAACAAGCAATTCAGAAGTCTCGCTACTATTCCCTTGGAATGAACTTGATCGACAAGTAATCATCAGTGGCCGGGCGGAAAAATTATCTAGGAGCGAATCAGAGAAATATTTCAACTCTAGACCTAGAGAGAGCAGGTTAGTGGCGCTTTTTTCAGATCAGAGTAGAACAGTTGTGGATCGTGATACCATGGTAAAAGGTGTTGATGCACTTGATCAAAAACATCCCGGTGACGATATTCCTTTTCCAGAAAATTGGGGTGGATATCGAGTTAATTCATCACGAATGGAATTCTGGCAAGGTGGTGAAAATCGCCTTCATGATCGATTCCTGTATTCATTAGATATCGACCACATCTGGAATATAGAAAGATTGCAACCATAAAGCACCTTAAGCTCGGGCTTTTTTTATCAAGTAGTGGGGTAAAGGATCATGATTGCTGATGTGCCGTCGAATTAAATCTAAACCTGCAGCAGAGACTAGTGTCTGGAAAAGCGTTCTCTCCAGGGGCCAAAAAAGGCAACAACTTTTGAGTTCTTGTAAGTTACCCCAGCACAGCCAAACAGTGCCAACAGGTTTTTCTTTAGTTCCTCCCGCTGGTCCTGCGACTCCTGTCACTGCAATGACATAGTCAGCAGAGCAAAGTGAAAGAGCATTACGTGCCATTTCTCTCACCACAGGTTCACTAACCGCACCTTCTAGCTCTAGAGTATCTTTCGACACATTCAATAACTGAGTTTTCATTTCGTTTGAGTACACCACCAGTCCACTTTGATAAGATTTAGAGGCTCCTGATTCTTTCGTTAACATGGATGCTATTAGACCTCCTGTGCATGATTCAACTGTGGTTAAAGTAGCTTTCTTTTTTGCTAAAAGCTTTAAGACCTCTTGCGCCAGGCTCGCTTCCCCTTCTCCTATTACATGTGCACCCAAAAGCCCACAAACCTTTTCTTTGTATTTTAAAAGTGTGGAGAGGTGTTTTTTATCAGAAATAGTTAGTTTTATCTCGAGCTGAGGAAGGCTGGCACGAAAACCAAGGCATATCTCACTTGGCCAGAATTTTATTTTATCATTGATAAGTTGCTGCGCAGTCGATTCACCGATACCAAATGTTTGGAGACGCAATATTTTTGATTCACTAAAAATATTTTTGTCATTAAGTCGCTCAACTATGACGTCGAGCATAGGTATTAATTCTCCAGGTACGCCTGGTGTGCACATCAGAGTGCATTTACCAATTTGAACGATAAACCCGACCGCGCTTCCTATGGAATTTGGCAAGATGTCACAATTTTCTGGAAGCATAGCTTGTTTGTAGTTAGCAGAATTGACCGCCAGATTTCTTTTGGAGCACCAGTCATTGAGATGCTGAATTGCCTGAGGATGTTCGACAAGCTTCAAGTTAGCCACCGACGCTACAACTTCAGCTGTCAGATCGTCGACTGTTGGACCCAGTCCCCCATTCATAATTACTAGATTAGAGCGAGAGATCATTTCTTCAAGCTCATTCTCAAGTAAATTTGGATCGTCTCCAACGGTCACTTTTCGTTTAACTATTAAACCTAATCTGGCAAGCTGATGTGCGATTCTTGAGGAATTTGAGTCGATAGTATCGCCGCTCATTATTTCATTGCCTGTTAGGAGGAGTTCAATATGCATAAACTTAATATCCTGTTAGTGTATAAGTATTCGTAATTAGGCTAGAGCATATCAGGATGAAGACCGCAAATATAAATTTACCGAGAATTCTCAAGGTTGGGGGTGGTGTTAGCCATGAGCTGCCAGAGGTGCTAGCAGCGCTAGATTTGCATAACCCTCTATTAGTCACTGATCCATTCATGGATAAGTGCGGTTATCTTGAAAGATTACGAGTGGATTTAGAAGCTAAAGAGATTCTCTATGGCGTCTTCAAGGACTGTATACCCGATCCTACGACCGATAGTGTGTCGTCTGCACTTAGTCAATTTCGTGATAATGATCACGATGGTGTCATAGCCCTAGGTGGCGGTAGTTCCCTAGATACTGCAAAAGCAGTTGCGGTCTTGGCATTTCGAGATGGTCCAATGCGGAACTACAAGGTGCCTTATCAAATAGATACTGGGCTTCCGATCATAGCAATTCCAACTACCGCTGGTACCGGATCCGAGGCCACAAGAGTTGCGGTGATTACCGATACGGAGACGAATGAAAAAATGCTCTGTATGGGTCTTGGCTTAATGCCAGTGGCTGCATTGGTAGATTTCGAGCTTACTATGACAATGCCCTATCGTTTGACGGCTGATACGGGGCTGGATAGTCTGTGCCACGCACTCGAAGCTTATGTGAGTCGCAAATCTAATCCTTTTACCGATAGTATCGCTTTGACTGCAATGCGCACTATTTACAAAAATATACGCACCGCTTGTGAAGAGCCAGATAATCGGTCAGCTAGAGAGGCTATGATGTTAGCTGCTACGCAGGGCGGTATAGCTTTCTCTAATGCGTCAGTAACCCTGATTCATGGGATGAGTAGACCATTGGGTGCGATGTTTCATGTTCCCCATGGATTGAGCAATGCAATGCTACTTCCTGCAGTTACGGCGTGGAGTGTCAATGAAAGTCTAGATCGTTATGCAAATTGCGCTCGAGTTATGGGTATCTCTGATAATTCCCAAGATGACAAACAAGCGGTCGATACACTTGTGGCAAAGCTAGAGGGCCTTAATAGAGATTTATCTGTTCCTAATCCTGCTACATACGGAATTAAAGAGAGCAAATGGTTCGATTCACTAGAGATAATGGCTGAGCAAGCATTAGCTTCAGGATCACCAGCAAATAATCCTAAAATCCCGACCTCTGCTGAAATCATGGGGCTGTATGAGCAAGTCTGGACAGCCCAATAGCACACATTCCATCAGCCAACTGCTTGCCTTTACAGAATAGAGAAATCTCAAGCATGCCGAGTTACCAGGCTAGAGGATTCAGGCACTTATTAATTTGGTAATAGCTGTCGTGCTAGATCCACTGAATCAACATATTCATCGAGCAAACGAAATATGACTTGACGACATGACTCAATTTGCTCAATTTGACCAATGACTTGTCCACATGGATTGAATGCGATTTTCTGGCACTCGGATATCCCAGCATAGGCCGACGTCCTGCGCATTCCGTCTGATGTCACCATGCCTTGCAAAGGCATGCCGAGTGGATCAGGAGTATCTGGACGATCCCAAGCTTCTGTCCAGTCGCTCTTTAGCATCCGGCAAGTCTTTCCTGTCCAAGATCGAGATCGAATGGTATCTTCACTCGTTGCATTTAAAAGTGATTCTTTCTGTGCTGGTTGAGCGTGGGCCTCCTCAACAGTCAGCCACAACGAACCAGTCCAAACTCCGGCAGCACCCATTGCCATTGCCGCCGCGATTTGACGACCGTTACCAATACCCCCTGCCGCAAGCATTGGGACATCTCCTAGCGCATCAACCACTTGTGGCCATAGCACTACTGAACCAATTTCTCCAGCGTGACCACCTCCTTCCCCACCTTGTGCAACTACAAAATCTAACCCTGCCTCTTTATGCGCGATTGCTTGTTTTACTTTCCCGCATAGCGCTCCAATAAGTTTACCTGAGCTCTTAACCATATCAATCTTATCGGCTGGTGGTGTGCCAAGAGCATTCGCAATAATTTGGCACTTTGGTCTTCGCAGCGCTTCCTCTAGTAGTGGTGTCGCCGTTGCATCGGTCCAACCCATGAGACCCATCGACTGCGTTCCATCTGGCCATTCAGGCACCCCAGCGTCAGAGAGTAGCTTTTGAGCAAAATCAATATGCTCCTGGGGTATCAGCTTCCAAAGTTCTGCTTCTAATTCTTCTGCCGATTTGTCGCCCATACCCTCGTATTTTTGTGGTATGACTATATCGACACCATAGGGTTTGTCACCAATATGGTCATCAAGCCAATCAAGTTCTTCTTTGAGTTCTGCGGGACTAAATCCTACCGCTCCAAGTACGCCGATACCGCCAGCCTTACTAACGGCAGCAACGACATCACGACAATGACTAAAAGCAAAAATAGGGTAGTCGATCCCGATCTTTTCACACAGGGTATGCTTCATTAATTAAAAATCCTTTAGAACGGCTAGATTTGTTGAGTATTATTTAGAAGAGGATAATGAGCAAGTATTCCATGATTAATTTTTACAGTGAATATTAAGGGATCTCCATTTTGGATGATTTATAATCTTCTAATTATGCTGGGCCAAAAATAAAACTCAACAGTATATAAGACTAGAAAATCGCTAGGTGAAACCAGATGAATTTTTTAAGTATTAAGAAGTTGCTTGCTCAGGATACGGTTGAAAATCAATCCGTAGCCGTTAGAGGATGGCTACGTAGCAAGCGAGATTCAAAGGCTGGGATTTCTTTTTTGTCGCTTCATGATGGATCTTGCTTTGCGTCACTGCAAGTCGTTGCGCCTCAATCTCTGAATAACTATGAATCCGAAGTGCTTAAGTTAACTTCAGGATGTGCTCTAGAAGTTTGCGGAGATTTGGTTTCCTCTAAAGGCGGTGAGCAGAACCTAGAGATTCAGGCATCGCAGATTACTGTAGTTGGCTGGGTCCAAAACCCTGACACATACCCAATAGCGAAAAAACGGCATAGCTTTGAATTTCTTAGAACCCAAGCCCACCTGAGGCCGCGCACAAATACTTTTACCGCTATTACTCAAATTAGAAATACGCTCGCTAATGCAATACACAATTATTTTTATAAAAATAACTTTTATTGGATTAACACGCCGATAATTACCAGCAGTGACTGCGAAGGGGCTGGAGAGTTATTTCGTGTCAGCACTCTCGACTTTCTCTCTCGGTCATCTTCTATCGATTCAAAATCTGATTTCGAAAAAGACTTCTTTGGTGAAGAAACATTTCTTACCGTTTCGGGTCAGTTAGAAGTAGAGGCCTACTGCCTTGCTATGGGCAAAGTATATACATTTGGCCCAACCTTTCGAGCCGAAAATTCAAATACAAGTAGACATTTAGCAGAATTTTGGATGGTGGAGCCGGAGGTGGCTTTTGCAAACCTAGAAGATAACATTGATTTGGCCGAAAATTTTCTAAAGTCAATTCTTAGTGTCGTTCTTAATGAATGTCAGGAGGAACTAAACTTTTTTGAGAAACGGATCAATCCGACGGTTATAAATAGAATAATGGATCTCATTGATACGGATTTTCAGCGCATTGAATATAGTGAGGCGGTTAAGATTTTAAAATCGAGTAAGGAGTCCTTTGAGTTCCCAGTATCTTGGGGTAAAGATTTAGCCTCAGAGCATGAACGGTATCTAGCCGAAAGATACGTTCAAGGTCCATTGGTGATTTCAAACTATCCCAGAGAAATTAAAGCGTTTTATATGCGGCTTAATGATGATGAAAAAACTGTGGCTGCCATGGATATTCTAGTTCCCGGAATAGGGGAGATCATAGGAGGAAGCCAGAGAGAAGAAAGGTTAGAAATTCTGGATGATCGAATGGACCCTCATCTTGTAGATAAATTATGGTGGTACAGAGACCTCCGTCGCTATGGCTCGGTACCTCATGCGGGTTTTGGTCTGGGTTTTGAGCGATTGTTAAATTACGTGACTGGCATGGAAAATATTCGCGATGCGATACCATACCCTCGGTACCCAGGGCACGCAGAATTTTAACAATTGACGTTAACTAAGACTCACACTCCATGACTTTTAGTCTGTTAGCTGAAGACCACAATCTTGGGCTACTTGAAAGTTCGCAGAAAAGCTATTTCTGACATCAATTTCGTCAAAATTAACTCTTACTTGCTGATTCAGTTGAAATTTTCTAGTCTTGCTTTTTAGAGTGGCAGTCCACTTGTCAAAACTAAATTTTTCAGGATCTTTTCTTAGGTCAACGACGCCAGCAAGCCCATTCGATTTTAGGCGAACAGTGAAGCCACTGCTGTTTATATGAGATATTACCCCGTCGAATTCGCGTAATCCTTCCAGCTTTAATCGTTGCAAATAATTTCCTGCAAGCCAATTTTCTGCATCGGAGACTGTTTTTCTTGTATTGTTAACTCTATCTTGAATCAGTCTCAAAAGTTTTGAAGTGACAAAATCGGCCTCGCCGCCGCGTAAAATAGATTTAATTTGAATGTGCGTTAAAAAATCTATACATTTCCTAAGAGGTGATGTGCAGTTTGCATAAGCATTTATATTCATGCCCATATGAGGGCCAGGCTTAACTGATAATTCTGCTCGGGCAAGCAGTCTATTTACCATAGATCTGAGCGGTAGCGACTGCGTTTTTGAAGATAAGGTATTTATTATTTCTCGATAGTCGGAAAGACCGTTTAGATTTTTGGATGTCAATTTATCGCAATGAAGATTTAGGAAGTGCTTAACTTCCTCCTGACGATCTTGACGAAAGCCTGAGTGATTAACAAAGGGGCCAGTAGCGTTATTTAGAGAGAGAAAATCAGCTGCACTTCGATTCGTTGCCACCATACATTCTTCTACAAGTTTCTGAGATAGTAGCTTTTCATACGGCTCTATTACCTCAATTTGTTTTTTATCGTTTAAAACCCAACGATATTCCTGCCTAGGTTCCATTACCAATTCATTTTTTTCTCTCCAAGAACGTAGTGCTCGATAAAGCTGATAAAGTGGCTCGAGCGGAGTTGCATGGCTCAGTAGCTCATCACTCTGACCATTTAGATATTGATCCACTAAATAGTACGACAACTTTGCCTTGGATCTGACTATCGCCTCGTAAAATTCATAGTTTATTATCTCACCTTCATCACTGATACTCATTTTGCATACAATCGCGTTTCGCTCTTGGTTCTCCTCAAGTGCAAATAGCTCTCTTACTAGTATCTCTGGCAGCATTGGAATAAGATCGCCATGCAAATAAATGGAAGTTGCTCGTTCGCAAATTTCTTTGAATAATGCGCTATCCGGCCTGATCTTTGAGGAGGGATCGGCTATAGCAACATAAAGATTCCATCCATTAGCATCTACTTCGGCGTATAAAGCGTCGTCAATATCTTGAGTCCTCGCAGCGTCAATAGAGACAAAGTCTTTGTCAACAAGATTTTTTTGATGTGATCGTTCTAATGAGTTTGGTGCCTCGACAAACTTTTTGATCTCTTTCGTGCTGGATGGAGACCAGTCACTAGAGATATTGTATTTTTTTGTGCAATAGATATTTTCGATATTGGGTGTATCTCTATTTCCTAAAATCTCAAGGATCTCGGCCTGTGGTCTTCCGTCGACAATGGGATGCTTTAATAATTTACAATGTACGTAATCTCCTTCAATCACTCCTCTTCTTGATCTAGGGGGAATAAAAATCCATCTTGATACTTGTATTAGATCTGGCTTAACAAAAAGCGCTTTTCCTTTAGCTACGCACTGACCGGTAAATTCGTAGATTCTACTCGATACTAACTTGTGGATTTCAGCAATTATCCGGTTTTCCTTGCCTGGCTTGATACAGATTCCTACGCGGTCAGAAGGAAAAGCCTTCAACATTTCATCAGGAGGTATAAAAATCTCCCTCCCATCGTCCAAAATTGCAAAACCATACCGTGCTTGGGTTCCCTTAATAGTGGCTTCGGCCCACTCTTTCTCAGACTCCATTTTATTTTTGAGATCTTTAAGCTGAGCAAGAGAATTCTGATTTAACATATTATTTTTCTTTTAATATTATAATTGTGGCTCTGACAAAATTTATCATAGTAATCGATTCGAGCTTTGGCTAGTAGATAACTGCAAAAACTCATATTTCCTACTTCGCAGTTTACCCAAATTTATATTGTCCTTCGAGGAGAATCGAAAAATGGTCTGAGTACGCTATAATAGTCGTCAATATATAGTTTCAGTAGACCAGAATGTCGGACTACCTCTTTTTACTTCTTCAAAAAATTGTTCCCCAAAGGTCTTTATCTGCTTTGTGCGCTCGAGTTGCCGGTTGTCAAAAGCCAAAATGGTTCAAGAATTCTCTGATCAAAGTCTTTGTGAAAATTTTCGATGTAGATATGCGCGAAGCTTTTGAAACCGATATTAGCAGGTATGCTAATTTTAATGATTTTTTTACTCGTCCCTTAAAGTCTGGATCAAGACCAATCGGAAGTTCCGACATAGTTTCTCCCGCCGATGGCACTATTAGTCAGTTCGGATTGATAAAACGTGAATCTTTAGTTCAGGCAAAGGGTCGGTTTTTCTTGCTATCAGAATTGCTAGGGTCGAGTCAAAGGTTGCCTCAAGAAGATTTTCAGGATGGGGCATTTCTTACTATCTACTTGTCACCTAGTGACTATCATCGATTTCATATGCCAGTTTCAGGTGATCTTTTATCTACACGCTATATTCCAGGTAAATTATTTTCTGTAAATGATGTCACAGCAAAAAAACTAGAAAACTTATATGCTCGTAATGAGAGATATATCGCAAACTTTTCGAGTGAGAATAGTTATTTTTCGATAGTAGCAGTCGGAGCTATGATCGTAGCTGGTATTGAGACTGTTTGGTCTGGAACAGTTGCCTCAAGCGCTTTAACGTCCGAAAAATGTGAGCATCAATACCCAGAAAAATTTCTCCATCTCGATAAGGGTGAGGAGATTGGCCGTTTTAAGTTCGGATCTACCGTAATAATATTATTTCCAAAAGGAACAATTAATTGGGGAAAAAAATTATATCCAGGACAACGAATCAGGATGGGCGAATCAATCGCTAACTATAAGTAGTGTCAAATCTATTGGTCATGCAGCTAAGAGTTATCTCTCGATGACTCTGTTATACGATGAAAGCTATTTAACCTCATTCCCGCAATAAGGCCTTTGCTAACCGCTTCCTTTATGGCGCAGTCTGGTTCAGAACGATGCTTACAATTTCTAAATCGGCATTTACCAATAAAAGTAGAAAATTCCTTAAAGGAATTTTCTACTTCTGTCTTTGAAATATGCCATAAATCGAATTCTCTAATTCCTGGTGAATCAATAATAGATCCATTCACATCTGCATCTATATTGTATAGCTGAGCGACGGTAGTAGTATGTGTGCCTTGGTGAATCCCCTTAGAAATTGGACCAACTGCAGAAACCTCTCGATCTAGAAGATCGTTTATCAAAGAAGACTTT
>MDTB01146029.1_pt1 | contig 10835 bp, 5 predicted proteins | sample 811161 | NCBI WGS metagenome assembly MDTB01 (sample SAMN05326650, study PRJNA326480) | marine metagenome | isolation source: seawater | place: Mediterranean Sea | collected 2009 | reverse complement strand
GCATTAATCTGGATGGGAAAACTCGACTCAATACGGCAAAGCGCAATGGATTGATCGGGCTACCCTGCCCCAATTAACACTTGATGACGGAAGCACCAACAAACTCCTAGCAAGCTGACTAATACCTTAGGACGGATTTACTTCTGAAAATGGGTTCCGTGAAGTAGATGAAATCTATGTGGGGCCCACCGACCTTTGAACTGAGAGTGATCACGTTCTCTCCTGTTTTCATCGCCACGTCCACCACCTGACCGTTCCATTTGCTCCAGTTTCTGGAACCCGGAAAAGTCCTCTTCTCCAGCGTGGAACCGTTCACAATAAGGTCCATGAGCTTGTCGGTGCCGGAACCGTTGGCCCAGACTATAACCATTTTAAAGGAACCGGTTTGGGGTGAACTCACCTGCCATGATATGGAAGCGGCGCCCACGCCCGGTTGGAGATACCCTGTGCCTGAATAACCCCAACTATCCTGTTTTATTTCCGCCCCTTTGAAATCCGCCTTTTCGGCCTCCATAAACCCTTGGAGCGCCGGGATGGGAACATCAAGCCAGTTGTCCACTGCAATCACGCGCGAGGTCCAGTCATAATGGACATTCCACAAATCTGTGAACGTTTCCGTCCATTTCAACAGCCCATGCCCACCATGGGTCGCGGACTTCAGGCTCACCTTTCCATTGGCCAGACGGGCATCCCAAACGAACTGCCACTTCTGGTTCAGAGATTCGGGCACAGCGGTTGTGCTGATGCAGCGGCGCGCAGCCTCAATGCGCTTTTCCAGGAATTGTGCAGGGTTCCAGTTGGCATTGCCTTTGAACAAATTCCGCCATCCGGCAAGGCCTTCTGATTTGAGTATGGCCAGCATTTTTTCAGCGCCTGACAACTCAACTTTGATAGTTCCATACCGAGGATGGCCACCTTCGGCGATACCCACATCTTTCAGTTCCTGAGGCCACGTGGAAGGCTGGTCATATCGATAGGATATATAACCTGTGGTATAGGCTTCTGTCCCATCCGGAAGGTATTCTGAAGACCAACCCACAGGTGCTATCGATGTCTCGGCAAACCATGGGTGCTTGGGGGCCCTGAACCCATTGGGGTGTTCCATAGCGCGTAACCAAGCGATAGTCTCTTCAAAAAGGATGCGGTAACGTTCTTCGCCCGTCATGACATAAAACCACATCATCATGGGCAGTGTGAACCGGTTGGCAGTGCGTGGTTCTATGTTTATGCCTTCGTGATGTCTGGCAGGCACCGGCTCATTGAGGCGGTTATAGTTATCGGCCCAGCCCCGGGTTGCACCTTCACCCATATGGGTAAGGAACAGCCATTGCCCGAGTTTGGAACTGTATTTCAGGTATTTGGGGTCCTTGGTAAGATGGTACATGGCCATGGTGGTCATAAAGCCGTCATAGGTGGCATGGTCACTGTATGAACCACCATTTGCCACACCCCTGTCTCGATCGTCTTGTCCCCTTACATACGCATCGCCTATGGGACGGGTCTTACTGTCCCAGTAATCCGGGGAACACCCCCAATCGTGATACTGGATTTTTTCGAAGAACAGGTTGCCCCACTTTTTGGCGCTGTTTAAGTAATTTTCCTGGCCTGTCAATTTGTAAGCATACAGCATCAGGCAAAAAGCTGGATACTGATGGGCGTCCTCCATACGGGCAACCCCGAGCGGATGCTTGTGCTTGCGATTGATGGCCGCAATAGCCTTCCCCCCTCTTTCCAAAATCGCGGCACCGGGGAAACTCCCATTCTCGTGCTGGATCTGATAAAAGAAATCTGCGGTTTTCAACCCGGCCTGCAGATAGGTATCATCGTCAAATGTTTCATAAGCCCGGAGAAACCGGGCGGCAGCAGGAGGCAAATGCCCCTCCTCGAGATCAAGCATGAGCGAGTCGCCTGTCCATTTGTTTTTTTTTGGCGGATAGACTCCATACGCCCCGTTTTTTTCAATTAGTTTATCCAAAGATTCACGGACAGCCTTTTCACACTCTGTGTACATCCCGCTATCAATCTTCGGGACAAGGGCGTCGAGCGCTTCCTGCTGGCCGAAACAGACAGTGGACAGCAGAATTACCAAGGAAAAAATGATGTATAATCTCCAAAGTCTTCTTTTGTGGATTCTCTGCATATCGATTTCCAATTTACCATCATAATCAGCGGTAATGCACAAAGCCACGCTCTGCTCCTTCCAAATCCATCCGATAGAGAGTCTACCGGCGGCAGAGCTTCGGTGCTTCTGCCATAAAGTATTACAAGAGACCATTTTCAACCACGCACCCATGATGGACAGGCACATAGATTGGTTCGTGGTGAACGGGAAGGAAACTAACGACTAGTTAATCCTAATGCAAGAGCCTATGGCTCAGGCAGGGCCCTGCTGCTGCAGGGCCGTGGGCGTGTTGTGGATGTAGGGGAAATTGTGACGGTGTGCGGATGCGTTGGCGGACGCGCGGCAGCGCATCCCTACCTGTTGTTGAATGGCTGCATATACCAGACCTTGAAGCGTTGCCAAGCAAGGGCTAAATCTTCAGCGGTTAAGAGTGCGCAGGGAATCAGAAAGAGGGTGATGGTGGTGGCGAAAACCACACCGAAGCCCAACGAGACCGCCATTGGGATCAAGAATTGCGCCTGTAGGGAGCGTTCCAGCATTAAAGGAAGCAATCCTGCGAAGGTTGTCAATGATGTCAACATAATGGGGCGAAATCGGCGTGCCCCTGCCTTGAGCGCGGCATCCGGCAGGCTTAACCCCTCCTTGCGGCATCGATTGATATAGTCCACCAGAACCAGTGAATCGTTTACCGTCACCCCTGCCAGCGCGAGCATGCCAAAGACGGATAGGTAAGACGGCGTCAGTCCCATGATGATATGGCCGAGCAATGCCCCGATCACACCGAAGGGAACTGCAATCATAACAAAGAAAGGTTGAACCACTGATTTAAAGGGAATTGCGAGCAAGGCATAAAGGGTGAAAAACAATCCAACGGCACCGATCAGCGTACGCTTTTTAGCCTCCTCAGCTTCGGCCACGTATCCGATGAACAGAAAGGACAGATCTTCACCTTCACTGCAGAGTTCTTTGATCCGAGGTTTTAATTCCTTCGCGATGCGTACCACATTAACCGTTTCGTCGACGGGTTGGGCTCCGATTCGGATGATTTCCGCACCGTCATTGCGTTCGACGAAGGAGGGTTCCTTTTGGAACTGAATATCTGCCACTGTGAACAAAGGCACGTCTGCACCTCGTGGGGTTCGGATGGTTAATTGATCCAGTGTATGCAAGGATTCACGTGCCAGCTTGGGAAGACGAACCATCACACGAATGTCATCAATACCGCGTTGAACACGTTGAGCTTCTTCCCCGTAAAACGCTTGGCGGATCTGACGAGCGAGCATGACCTGGGTGAGACCCAGTTCACCGGCTCTGGGTTTGAGGGTGACTTCCAATTCATTCTGACCTCGATTCACACGAGCCCAGGCGGTGGTGATTCCATCGTATCCCTCCAGCAGTTCCTTGATCCGTTCGGCGACATCCGCTTTTTCCTCCGACATCGGGCCTCGCAATTCGAGGTTTAAATATTCGTCATCATATTCGCGTCTGCTTTTCATGGTTTGTTCCGAGAATACTCGAAAGGTCTCCGCTTCAGGAATGGGACCCACCACTTCGGTCCACCGATTGGCAATTTCACTGTTGCGTGGACCGGGCTCGCTGCGTTCCTCCGGTGCCATGACTTCCAGAGATATGTAACAGCGCGATTTATTAAAAGAACCACCCGAACCATAAGCACCCGTGACGCGCGTTACATTTTTGATTAACGATTTGTTGTTGCCAGGATCAATGAATTCACCTTTGACCTGGTCCAGTGCGGCCGACAGGCGTTCCATGTACTTGGCAGTGATTTCAATGGGTGTGTCATCGGGCAAATCCAGAATAGCGGTGATGCGTTGTCGATCCACGGATGGGAAGGAGGTGAAACTCATTCGACCTCCCATGCAATATCCGGTCATTAATAATCCCATGGCAGCAAAAGAGGCCAGCACCGACACACGATGTCGCACCGCCCATTTCAGCGTGGGTTGATAGACACTTTCCACAAACCGCTCCAGTCCATCGGCAATACGACTTTGAAATCTTGAAAAGGCATTCGTGCTAGGCTTGATACGCAGGTGCTTGAGATGGGCTGGTAGAATCAACTTGGATTCTAACAGCGAGAATAGAAGCACGGGGGCGACGACCGGCGGAATTTGTCTGGCGAAATCACCCCAGGTGCCTTCGAAATAGAGCAGAGGAATGAACGCAACGATGGTCGTCAAAATCCCAAATGTGACCGGAACGGTGACTTCCTCGGTTCCCTTGACCGAGGCTTCCAGGGGAGATAAACCGGACTGCATTTTTTGAAAGACGTTTTCACCGGTGACGATTGCGTCATCGACGACCACACCGACCACAATGATATAGCCAAACAGACTCATCACGTTGGCGGTGACTCCGAACCAGGGCATTAATAAAACTCCACCTGCGAAGGATACTGGAATGCCAAGGATGATCCAGAAAGCCAGTGCAGGTCTTAGAAACACACCCAGTGTCAAGACGACCAGCAGGCTTCCTTGCAGAAGCGAAGAAACGAGTGTGTTGAGTCTGCCCCGAATGGCGTAGGATTCATCATCCCAGACAAACATATCGATGCCCTCAGGAAATCGGGTTAACGCGGTGTCGACGTAATCGCGTACCTTGTTAGAAATATCGATGGCGCTTTCATTCCCCGTACGCATGACTTCAATAAACAGTGCCGGTTTGCCATTGAATTCGACACGCTTCTCACCTTCTTCGAAACCGTCAATGACTTTGGCAACATCCCCCAGCATGACCTCCGCACCATTGATGGATCGCACCGGAATCTGTGAGAAATCGGCACCCGTGTAGGCTTGACCTCGCGTGCGCATGGTCAACGTACCACTGGCACTATCGATGGCACCCGCCGGGAGATCGATGGAAAAGCGGCGGACGGCATCTGCGAGGTCCTGGAACGTTAGGTCATAGGCGAGTAGTTTTTCGGGCTCCGCTTCGATGGCGATTTCAAATCGGCGGCCGCCCTCAATATTGGCGCGACTGATACCGGGTAATTCCAAAAGATCTTCCTGAACGCGACGGGCCACCTTGCTGAGTTCGGTGGGAGTCAGATTGCCCGTCACCGCAACACTCAATACTTCGTAATAATTTCCAGACTCTGGAATGAACACCCGTGGACGCTCCGTTTCTGAGGGAAAGGTTGTGATGGCATCCACGCGGGCTTTCACATCATCCATCAACACGCGGACATCCACACCTTGTTTGGCTTGGAGGTAAAAGCGTGCTCTGCCTCTGGATCCGTCGGCGTGTAGATGTTCGATGCCTTGCACCCCTTCCAGAGATTCTTCGACTGGGATGAGAATAGCTCTTTCCACATCCTTGGCGGTGGCACCCCGGTAAGGCATGTCAATCATGACCGTTTCCCAGCTCAGTGCAGGGGTGACTTCAAGCGGGATGCGGTAGAAGGCTGTGTAAAATCCGGCCAGCAAAATGCCAATCATGAGAAAATTGGCAGCAATACCGTTGTTGGTGAACCATCGAATCATATCGTGAGCTTACTCATGATTTTCCGTCCGAGTTGGAGGAGTTTTTCTGGGTATCGGTTCCAGCTTTCTGGTTTTCATTGGGTTCGGCAACCGACATTGTGGTGTCATTCATATCCGGGATGATCTCCACCTTCGTGCCATCTGGGGCATATACCAAATGCGTTGTTGCCAGCCATGCTCCGTTCTCAATCGAAGCATCCTGTACCACAATGTGTTCTTCATCTGACCAAAGTTTTTCAATGGTCTTTCGAAAAAGAGTGAGGTCTACGGCATTCACCAGGTTAATCTGATCTAGTTCGTGGACTGCCACACGCGGTAGAGCGTACACGTCTTTGAGAACACGTCCCTGAATGACGGCGGTGACGGGTTGTCCAATGCGTAATGGAGTGTCTCCGGACAAACGTGCAAAAGGATCATCCACACGCGCGATGGCAAAGAGTTCGAGTGAATCCTCGTTCAAAGCACCTTCGGTTCGGATGATGCGGGCCTGCCATGTTTTTCCGGAATACATGCCCAAAGCATCGTGAAGGACAACCGAAACGGGAGGATCTTCGAGTAAGCTGGGAAGATCGACAAAAGGCAGTTCCCTGCTGGATATGGGTAATCTTACTTCCGCATAATCGACGGCAAAGATTGATCCCAGGGGTATGCCAGCACCAACTAGTTGGCCCAAACCAACCAGACGTTGTCGTACCCTTCCATCAAACGGTGCCAGAATATGGGTGCGTTCCAGGTCACGCTTTGCTCGAGCGACCTGGGCGTCCGCGGACTGAACATCTGCTTCAGCTTGCTTCAAATTGGCAGCACTCAAGTCGGCCTCGGTCTGTGGAATCAGGTTTTCTTTGACGACTTCTTCATTGCGCGCGTGATTCGCCTTGGCGAGTTCCAGGCTCGCTTTGGCTCCCAGCAGCCGGGCTTCTGCGCTCTGCAAGGCAGTTTCATAATCGGCAGCATCCAATCGAATGAGCACATCGCCCTGGGAGAAGAATGCTCCATCCTCGAAGGAGGGGGAGAGCTCGATGATCAATCCAGATACCTGTGGTTGAATGGTTATTTCAATGTGCGGCTGAACGTTCCCATGTGTTTTCAAGGAAACCGGGTAGTCTCTTAATTCCAGTTCAACAATGCTGGTTCTCAGAACCTGTTTCTTGGGAGGAGGTGGTTTCTCCTTGTCCATTTTTTGGGCTAGAAGGAAGAAGCCACCCATGGCCAGGATCAAGATGACGACTGGAATGGACGCGCGTAGCAATAGTCCTGCCGGTCCCACCTGGGAAGCTGGTTTATCCTGTTTTTCCTGCTGCGATGATGACATAGTGCGAGTAATAAGTTTGAAACGTCGCTCGTGGTAGAATCCTGACCATTGATATGGAAAGAGCATTTAGCACTACTAAAAAGATGTCAATGGTTTGAAACCTCTCCTGTTTCAGGAAAATGCCAGTCTACAACGCCGTGTTCGGAAATTAGATCACTTTGAAAACAAGCTGCTTGCCGATATTAATAATTGGGTTTCCCTTCCATACTTTTGTCTCGATAGACTTTGCAGGATGGAGGCATTTCCAATATTCTTGTCGTGATCATTTAGTTGCTTAATCCCTGATGCACTCGCCTGATCCCGCGGTTTAAGGGCTACTTGGAGAATTCACCCTCCAAGTCAACACGACATTGTCAGTGCACCCTCGGACACTGCGGATAAAGAAACCATTGAACTGAAAGGCAGCGCCACTCATTTTTCTTAAGCACCGCCCAACAGCTGACAATAATGTCCATCAATAGAAGAGATTTCACCAAAGTTAGTGGTATGACAGGCTTGGCACTGGCATTCCCCGCCAGCCTTTGCAAACTATTAGCAGCTCATCCCGGCAACCAGCTGCCCTACAAAATTTCACTGGCACAGTGGTCGCTACATAGAGCCTTTCGAAACAAGGACAAGGATTCGAGGGACTTTGCTAAGATAGCCAAGGATGGCTTCAACATCGAAGCTATCGAATACAGCAGCCAGTTCCTGGCGGATCATGTGAGCGACAAGGCTTATATGAACGACCTCAACAAACGCGCCGATGATCATGGAGTAAAACAGCTTCTCATCATGTGCGACAACGAGGGCATGATCGGTGATCCCTCCGCCAGGAAAAGGACACAGGCCCTGCTCGTCAATGTTCGCAAAGTCCTTTCCTGAATTGAGGATTTACTGAGCCGGGTTTGCTATACTGGCGAAAAATGTGGCGGTTCCGTTCTCAACTGTAAAATTGCTGATCAGCCTGAGTGTATAAGTTGGTTTCTAATTCATATCACCACTCAGCTTCCCGCAGTAAAATCATGAGCAAACGGGAGGTAAAAATATCCCGGAATGAATACCTACTATCAACCAATCCTGTTTATATTACGTGACGTCAGCACCTTCCTTTTCGTAGTAATCTGGATCGGACAACGGAAATCATGATCAAATACCAAAGTGAAATCATTGGGCAACTCATCTCACATTAGCAGGTGATGATGGAATTACCTCCCGCTTTGTGCATCTGGTAACATTTGCCTCCACTGATGAGGATGTGTTGAAGGGTTTTCTATCACAGCCTAATTCGTATCGGCAACACCGGGTGTTTGAGAATGCGCATGCTGCGGGAAGTCGAAGGTCAACACGAGCGGTTCGGTTCCCGTGTTCTCAATTTCGACACCACCGTTGGCAAGTGCGGCCTGAGTAATGAACCCAATCTCAGGATAGATTTCACCGAGCTTCATATCCTGATGATATCGCACTTCGAGCTTTCCGACACGACCGCATCCGCCATTCGTGTGGAACAGCGCGGGACTCTCCGGGCAGAAATTGGTCTTGCCACCGGGCTCGACAATGAGACGCAGGATTGAGCACTTCTGGTCCCCAAGGAAATCACCGTAGACAATCCACTTTGCGTCCACTCCGTCGCCTGTGAATGCTTCAGCTCTGATTGCCGGACGCGCATTTTTCCGCACGAAATCTGGATCCTGGTTCGCTTCGAAGTCGAACGTATCAATCAGAAACTCCCAGTCTTGGTGTTGGTCCTTCGGATAGTCCTCTTCCCGGCATGCGTAAAACGCATCGGCTGCTCCGATACGGCCATCAAGCGTCAGATCCTCGGCAAGGAAATGCTCGTCCATCGTCACGTGCAGCTCGTGTGTGCAGAGGTCCGTCGGCGAGTGCAGCACCCCATTCGGCATTACGAAGCCATTATCAATGTGCATCATCGTGTGCGGCGACAAATGCCGGACGCCATTATACTCGCCCTGTCCGAAACTTTTCATGCAGGCCAGGAACTGATCCTTCGTCACAAACGGGTAAAGCCCCATTGCCGTGGTGTGATAATGCGAAGGACTGACACCAGGGTTGTCGTATGAATTGATGTCGTATACCTCCCACTTCGCCCAGTGTAGGTGATGCGGAATCGGATTCAGATTGTCAAATTTCTTCGAAACAATCGGCCAGGTCGGATCGCCGAAAATGGATTTCGAAAAGGCCGTCATCTTCTCACCTATGACAGCTTCCGGTTTGGCGAGGATCAAATCCTGCAGCGAGATGAACTGGCCGTTCGGTGTGAGGACGTGCGATTCCCCCTCGCGAAATGGTGCCTTGTTCGTACGGGTATCGATGACTCCGGTCACGATGGGAACGGTGCAGCACATCCAGAGCTCATCCAGCCCAGTTCCGTTCATGTAATCTGGATAGTATGACTGCGCATCCAGCCGAATGCGTTTCCCTGGCGTACAAAATGTCCGGCCGGCGTACCGATGTAGAAGTTGCAACACTCCTCCGTGTTTGTTGAGGCAATCATCGAGAATCGAATCCGATCCTGAGCCGGATCCGTCGATCACATCTTGTTGAGGATACTCGTGCAGTTTATCAGGGAGAGTTGAAGTCGAAGCAGCCATGGTCAATGAATTCAAATGAGTTGGAATATTTACAATTTTTTTAATCTATTAAAATACAACGAGGGGGCCAGGGGCCCGCCATCTCGAGGTGAGGTCAAAATATAAGGATTAAGCAAGGCAGTGGCAAGGGTACTTCTGCCATCAATAGTGAAAAATGGTCCTCCCCCCAAAGCACCCAAATCTGGTTGAAAAGGTCGTAGATTGAGCCCACAAAACCAGATTCACAATGTGCTCCGCTCATTTCCACTGATGGATCGAAATCCTGGGGACAGGCTATTCGCAAGTGGTTGGCCTATGCTCATGTGGACAAGGGATCAAGACTAGAAGAAATGACCGAGTTAAAAAACCGACCGTAGAATGGTTATCAGAAACAAATGAGACTTCTAAAAAACACTCCCGAATCCCCAATCAATCACTCCTTCATTGAGCAGCTCCATCTGGCAATCAGCTTATTTTCAAACCAAATGAACAATCTGCTTCGCGATCATTGACGAGTTTCAGGAAAGAGAACTGGATATTCTGGGGTAACATTACAATGGCCTCAGGCCTCCACGAGCTTGGGTAAACGAGCCAGAGATGCTGGCTCCCGCCATCCGAACCGGCCTTGCGAGAAGGAAGTTTTCATCCCATGAGGTTATCACTTTTCTTTTCTCTATCTTCTGACCTGGAAAATGACACATGCAGATGAATGCACAATGGATGAACGGGGCAAAGGCTCAATCCGCTTGGGCACTATTACTAAGGATATCAATGATCTTCTTGTAACCGAAAACCAAACGAAACCCGGGCTGGAGAATATCAGCACCCCGAATCTCATAAATTTCATCATGTTGAATTGCTGGAAGGTTCCTCCATTCAGGTCGTGCTGCCACCTCATCGGGGAGAAATGGTTTCCCGCACCAAGAGCCCAAAATAATTTGCGGGCGTGCAGCCAAAACATCTTCGGGTTTCACCACACGGTCAAGTGCTTTTCCGCAGGAGCGCAAGTCAGCGAAAATATCCTCACCACCGGCCCGCTCGATTAATTCCCCTACCCATGCGATACCTGCAACCAGAGGATCATTCCATTCTTCGAAATAGACACGGAGGCGCTGGCCCTGAAGCTCAACGGGAAAGAGTTTGCCTCGGAATTCTTCAAGAAGGGGCTCAGCAGCACTCTCGCACCCCACACTGCGTGCAATCAGTATCAGTGCTTTCTCAATTTCCTGTAGCGTACGCTGGTTGGTGGTAAGAACGGTGCAACCTTGCCGAATAAGTTCTGCCGCAATATCGGCCTGAACATCTGAAAAACCGATTACAAGGTCGGG
>MDTB01237250.1_pt1 | contig 10836 bp, 13 predicted proteins | sample 811161 | NCBI WGS metagenome assembly MDTB01 (sample SAMN05326650, study PRJNA326480) | marine metagenome | isolation source: seawater | place: Mediterranean Sea | collected 2009 | reverse complement strand
TATGATGAATTTGTACAAAAAATAGAATCTATGTTATCTTATGATGAAATAAGAGAAAGACTATTATTATCTAAGAAAATAGTGGAATATTTAACATCGGATGAAAAATATTCATATGATCCTAAAGTTAAAGAATCTTTTGTTGATTTAGTACAAACAATAGCAGACAAACATGAAGAAAATACAAAATACAATCTGTTTATAGGTGAAGAGAGTATACAGTCATTATTACAATTAGCAGTTGAGTTTAAAAGAGGCAATATTGTGAAATATTTGATTGATAATGGTGCTGCAGTGAATTTTGGAATAGGAAAATATCATTCTGTATGGTATCAAAAATCAATAATATCTTATTTGGTCATGTGCAACTGTGAATTTGGAGAAAATTTCGTTAAAAATTTTGATGAAAATTTTGATCAAATTGCAGAGTTATTAACCTCTAATTGTGAAACAGAAGTAAATTTAGGAAATACATGGTCAAACGAATTTAATCTGTTTAAACTAAATGTTAACCCTGAATACATTAAAGATATTTTATATCAGATTGGTGTAAATAATTATGCCAATGAAGATGATGACGACGACTATGAATGTCCTGAAATATGTATAAGTAAAGAAAATATGGAAAAGAAGTTAAAAGATAAAATGCCTAATCTTCTTTTAAATGAAGTTGAGTCTAATGAACTTTTGTCTTTTACTCTGGGTCATGATAAAGACGATGGGTTTGCTGCAAACGATTTAAATTTTATAACAGAAAGTATTGACAGCGCTTTGAGTGGTAGGGATGAATTAATTGACAAAGATTCATCTGAGACATTTTTAGAAGTGAATGGTATTAACAGGAATCTTCAAGATGCTTTAAATACAGTTCGTAAAAGTATACAAATAGCATTAAAAGTAGGTGCTATCAAAGTTGACATACCTTTGTTAGTTGCCTCACTTAAATGTTATGATCCTCAAATTTTGGATACTGTATTCAGATATTCAAAAAATTTAAACTTAGAACTGATACAAGTAATGGGCATATATGACATAATATTAATGGATCATAATAATAATGTACCACCGTCTATTATTTTTCAAAAATTAGTGTTACTTTTCAAGTACATGGACAAGGATGGGTTTAGAATCAAGGATATGAAAGCCAAACCACTAATACTCTACCTTGTACTTAAAGAGAGAATTAGATATTCTGAAACACAGGTACAAACTAGAAAAGAAAGAAAGAAAAAACAATTTTTATCTGTTCAGAGTAAGATGATTGATTTGTTACTTGAATATGATACAGAATTACTATTGTTTTCTATTCCAACTGATTTAAGAAGGATCATGGAAAAGCACAGTGCAGAAACAATGAAAAAAATATATAAACTTTTAGTTAAACAAGGTAAAGAAAACATCTTTGAACAGGGATCTGAGTTTCAAAAAGCTATGTTTATGTTAATATCTCTCAAAGATGTAGAAAAATCAATTGACTTTTTAAATATTTTTAGCAATGATTTTTTAAATAGTGCTACAATAGAAACTTTGGTTGCAGGATTTAATATTGTGAAACAACATTTTATTTATTATTTACTTGAAGAACATTGGTTTGACAGAGATTATGATAATTATATAAAAGAGGTTGTAATGTATTCGTTGGATAGAAACCTTAATGTATTAAATGTTCAATCTGAAAATAACCATATAATACTATTTTTATGTACCATGGCAATAGGAGAGGAAAAAAAATCTTTGATGTATTTAAAAAAATTTTTTGAGGTTGCATTGACACAAGAATGCTCTGAACAACTTGCAAATAAAAAAAGTACGAGATCAAGAAAACAGGCAATAGATTTTGTATTGGCATTTGGTTCAGCTGCAGATGCCGATATTTTAAAAGTTTTATTAGAATATGGAACAGAATTAAAGAGTAAACATCTTGCCAAACTTATCCAAGACAACACGTTTAATGAAAATGGAATCAAATTAATTGTTTTACTGATGTCATATGCAAAAACAAACACATTTTTTATTGAAGATGGTAATAAAACAGTATATGCATTGTATCCACTATTGGAAGTAATAGATCAATATGATTTAAGTAAAGACACAAGCAAAAAGTTACTGTTGTTATTTATTTCATACGCTGTGAAAATAAAATTTTTCAACTCTATTAAAAAAGCAGATCAAAAATTAAATAGGTTAACAGATAATTTTAATTCGATGAAAGAATTAGGCGATCAATCTATTTTAGCCCAGCCTAAAATTAAAAACAGTGTGTTTCTAAATTATCACAGTGAAACATTTTTAATGAGTATTTTAGATCATGACAACGATTATGGTACTGAATTTTTTAATGTTTTAAACAATAATGCAGAAAAATTAGGTGTCGTTTATGATTTACGTCTACATAAAGACAATGTAAATAATAATGTTTTAACTACATTGTATGATGAAAGTAAACCTTATAACGCAACTATGAAATTGTTTTATGATATGGATTTTATGAAAACATTGATGAATGCCAAATGGATAAAAAATCAAAATCTTGCTATATTTGATTTCTTGAAAAAAAGATTTCCTGGTGAATCACATTTAAAGAGAGTAAACATCTTTTACAAGACAATAGTAGAAGAAAAGTCAAAAGAAATTGCTGATGAGTTAATAGAAGTGTTAAAATTAAAATTAAAAAGTTAGTTTGTTTAACTAATAATTTAAATTATATAAATAGATACTATTACAATAAAACATGTCTATTATTACTGGCATATTTGATGATATAAAAAAAACTTTAGCATTTGAAAATTATTGGAAATGGAAAAAAATAGTTGAATTCATGCAAATTTTGAAAGATAATAATGCAGCAAGGGATGATTGTAGTTTTAAGAATTTATTTACAGAATGGGATAGTTTTATAATGGCTGGTAGTTATGGATGGTTAAATATAGGTGACTTAAACAAGCCGAATTATCTAATGGTACCGTATAAAGAAATTGGCGATAAAATACTTGTCACACTTTATTTTGAGTCATGTCAAGAAATTGAAGGTATTTTTGGGTTAGGATCTATATCACCAATGGAATGGACATATGACAACACTTTAGATAGAGAAATGGAAGTAACTGAAGATCAAATATATTTTGGAGTATTTTCTCCTGTTAATAAACTATGTAATCCTATAACACCTGTAAATATAAAAACACCACCTGACGACCAAAGACTTATACAAGGTTTTCAAATGAATTATATAAGTACTGCATTGTTTACATTTTTAAACGCAAAGTTAAATTATGTAGAATTGTTTTTTGAAAAGGTAATGTTTTATATAAAACTTAATAAAATGCAAACATTAAAAAGTATAGATAATAAACCTTCATTGAAGTTCTAAAAGAGATAATTATTATAAAAGTTAAAATAATAGTTTAGATATTTCTTGTATTTTTCCTTCTATTTCAAAATCAACCCTTGGAAGTACTATTAACTCTTCATCATTTTCATCATATGTTTTAAAAGACATTTTAAATGAGAAATACAATGATGTATAAGCCAATATATGCCAAACTGAATGCACAGAATTATAATTGTCTCCAGAAGCCAATGTATAAAGAGATACCGCCGTTGATGTGTAAATAAACATAATTATTAAATACCACCAGTTTGTTTCTTCTGCAGGTGGACGGACTAATTCTAAAATTATATGTGCAATTAAAACAAGTATCCATATAGCAGATAAATATAAATATACATCAAAGCCCCATAATTTATCTAAACAAAACACAGCCAATATTATGGTGTAAGTAAACAGAATACCAATCATAAATCTAGGAACATGTTTAAATACAATAAGAGATATTGAAATGGCAATCAATAGATTTTGATGGATGATATCAAGTTTTAACAAATCTTCTTCATAAAACCATTCTCTAGAAAAGTGCCATAATAAAGACGCTATTATAGAAAATACAACAAAATAGAACAACCACATTGATTTCGATTTGTAAATTATTATCAACGATGGTATAATAAAGAGATGGGTAAGAAATATACATGACAATGAAAATATAGTATTTTGTACCAATAGTATGACAATTGATGCAATTATTGAACATAAAATAACTAACCTATCCCTCCAATCAAGTGGATGATTGTCCATAGTTTTAAAATATAAAATAGTTTATTTATATTATTTTTTTAATGATTCAGCTGATGGGTCTTTTTTAAATTGATCACTCCATTTTATGGCGACTTCAGAGGAACAAGCCACAGTTTCATCAGTATAAAATACAGTCTCATCACAGTTATTAAAGAATTTTTGAAAGATTTCTCTATACAACAATGCTTCTTTGGTCTGTGGCGGTTGGAATATATATTTTTCTTGCATTTTCTTAAAATATTCATCTGTATATTTTTTATTACTTTTTTCCTTCAAATAATTAATCCATTTATTTCCAACACCATCAGAAAATTGTTCTTTTTGTCTTGCTATTATTTGTGGTAAGTCTTTTAACATGAACATAAAGTCGTTTCTTAACGTCCATTTCTCCATTTGAGGTCCGTCTGGATGTGTTTGAGAAAGTTTATCTCTAGGATCCATTTTAAACATTGTATGGTGTACAAATTTTTTGTCTAGAAATGGAACTCTACATTCAATACCATGACATGCTAATGATTTATTGGCTCTTAGACAATCATGATAATGCAATCTATCCATTTTTAAGACACATTCTTTGTGCATCTCTTTTGCACCAGGACAATGATGATTGTACAAGTACCCTCCTAACAATTCATCTGAACCTTCACCACTTAAAACCATCTTTATGCCGCATTTTTTCATCGCTTTACCTAATAAATACATGGGTACAGATGCACGTATAGTAGTGACATCATATGATTCAATAGCATATATAACATCGTTTAAAGCCTCAAAGCCCTCTTCTTCTGTAAATTCAATAGAATGATGAACTGTTTTCCAAAAATCAGCCACATCCTTTGCTCTTTTTAGATCTTCACTTCCTTTTAAACCTATAGAAAAAGTATGTACAACAGGATAAGATTTTGATATTTTTTCATTTTCTATAGCCAAACTGCAAACAACAGATGAATCCAACCCACCGCTCAACAAAACTCCCCATGGTACATCAGAATAGACTCTTTTGTTTACAGATTCTTCTAAAATCTTGTACAGACTTCCCTTTTCATATCTTTCAGTGCCCAAAGTGTGAGTATATCCATTAAAAAATCTACTTACTGTGCAATCTTTACCAACATAAGAATAAATAAATCCGGGTAAACAAATATCTGGCTTCCCAATATTTAAAATGGCTTTTAATTCAGAAGATATCCATATTTGATTTTCTGTTTGAACTTTATAAAGAGGTATAACACCAACTTGATCACGAGCTACATATAAGGTTTTTGTTGTTTTGTTATAAGCACAATAACCAAATATACCATCTAAAAATTCTGGAACTTTTATTGGATTTTGTTTTTCTAATAAATCCAATATTTTATAACTATCAGATTTATTAGAATAAAAAATATTTTCTCCATCTTTATTTGTTTTTATTTTCATACCATTGTATATTTCGCCGTTATGTAATACAACCCAAGTATCATTCTCAATAGGCTGCTGACCTTTCAATGGATTTACAATACAATTTCTAGTATGTCCAGCCATATATTCATGTCCAATTACAGTTCTCATTTCGTCTGGTCCCCGTGCTTTCAGAGATTCTAATCTCTTTACAAAATCATTTGGTTTCTTACCATCTAAACTTAAACAAAATAAAATTCCACACATTTTATAAAATAAAAGCCTATATTTATAGTTGCTTTTTCAATGAAAATGACATGGATTTAGTTTCTATTGTTGGATTAGTTGGTTCTATCCTATCATTAGTATCTAATATTCCTCAGCTGTGGAAAGTAAGAAATATTAATTCTACAAATGATTTGCATTCATATTCTATTACAATGCATATATTTTCTGCGGCTGTATGGTCAGCGTATGGATTTTTAAGCAAAGCGTATATTTTATGTGTGGAATCTGGAGTTGTAGCGTTTATATATTTTTTAATATTGATTGCAATAATTAGAGATAGATGTTGTATTTCAAAAACTAGTGATGATAACACTCTACAAAAAAATTTAACAAATGTTTAATAAGTCTTTTTTATACACACATTGTTTAATACCTTTTAAATGATCCAGCATAGGATCTTTTAACAAAGGTTTTATAACATCCCATTTGTATGGACCATAAATATCAACATTCATATGATCTACATGACAAAAAATAACCAAATCATCACATTTTTGTATCACAAGAGGATCAACATGACCAAATCCTTTACCACCCTTTTGAAAAGTCCATGAAACACAACCAAGATAGTCTGAAGTTGATTTTGATTGAGATTTTACATGAAGAGGTTTTTCATTCATAATCAAATCAGCATCAAAAGACTTTTTTATTCCATTGTATACCTGCATATCTGGTGAATTACATTCAATGCCTTGGTCCAATAAATAAAACATTGATGCAAATTCACCTATTTTACCTGTGATATTTTGTTTGATAATTCTTTCTTTATTATGCTGATTTCTCTGATGTCTTTTTGTTTTTGAAGACTCATATTCATTACATGCATAGGATGTGCATTTTTTTGAGATAAAATCATATTCTTTTTCTGTAAAAGTAAATTTAGACATTGATACTATTTTTGTATTCTGTTTCAATTTCTATAAATTCTGTTCTTTTACTTAAATAGTTGTTATATAAATTTAAGAATAGTTCTTGATCAAAGTCAGGACTGTTTTGATTTTTTTTATAATCTTTTAGTTCCTTTACTGCAATTTTAATAGCTATAGTTGATTGTGAATATCTTTGTTTTAAAGTCTGAATATCTAACATTTAATATACATCTAGTTGGTTTTATAGTGCCAAAAAAAAATTTTCTTATTATATAAATGATATTTTACATGAAAAAGAATGACAGATCAAGGTAGAACACAAAGAATGAATTTTTTACCAGAAGCAGATATAAAACGTTTAATGAAAAATGAACGACGTAAAGGTTACAAAAGACAGAATGCTACAAGCGAAAATGTTATCCGAACACAAACGGAATTAGAATCAACATGGATATTGGAGAAGCTACTTTGCATAAAAACATCTATGGAAAATAGGGTTTCTGATAAAGTTACAGACTTAAATAATGCTATGATCCCATTGGGGATTTTGGCTGGTATATTAATGTTTTTTAAGGGTGTTTTAACAGGGGGTCTATCCATAGCAGGATTATTTGTACAACTTATTTATTTTGCCATTTTAACAATAGCTGCATTAGGAGATGAAAGAGAAGATTGGGCTTCAAGATTTATTCCTTCTGTTAGTGGGTTATTTTTATGCGCTAGTCAATTGATAGGGATTTTTATAGTTAATGGACCTTTTGAGTGTGAAAATTTTGTTGAGTGTTTTTAAAAGTAGCTAGACCAAGACGACCACTAAACATCACAGACACACAACACTACACATCATAAAAAACAAATTCAATAAAACAAATTCAATAAAACAAATTCAATAAAACAAAACAAATTAAACCATGAGTGTCATTCAAACAAAACAACATACACCACCAGTAAGAATTGCCTTTGCTGGTCCTACATGTTCAGGAAAATCAACAATGGCAAATAATTTTTACAATCATTTGGTTAAAAAAGATGCTCAAGTTATGAAAATGTCTATTGCTGGACCTATCAAAACTATTGCAAAAAAGAAATATGGTTCTGAATGTAGAAAAGATTGGATTATGATAAGTATGGAAGTGAGAGCAATTGATGAAAATCATTGGATCAATCTGTTGAAAAAAAGAATTGAAGAATTTGATGATGAAACAAACATTATCATTGATGATGTGAGATTTCAAAATGAAGTTGGAGTTTTAAGTACTTTGGGATTTAAAATTGTTAATATGGACATTGATTGGAATATAAGATTTAACAGAATGGTGAAAAGATGTGGAACAAACAATCCTACACTCTTCACAGATACTGCAAAATGGTTTGCAGCACCACCAGAATTAGGGCTTTTACCAAAATATTTTTATGAGTTCACCATTAAAAATGATGAAGATAAATATAAAGTTTATGATCAGGTTTTGGGTTTAAATAAGAGTGAAGCAGTGCAATTGGAAAATGAAAAAAAATTAACATTAGCTTAATTTAGGCTTTATAACTCAAACTTATCTTTATACATGTGGTATGTAGTGTTTGCCATATAAAAGGCATCATTGTAAAAACTCATAAAATCAAATGTTTGATTATAAATTCTATATTTTATATAAAGTCTTATTACTACTAAAATCCAAAATGCTTCTAAAATTTTTATTACCCATAGACCTACTGGTATGCAAAATTTGAATTGATAATGCACACCTAGAAGTATAATTAGATAAACTACAATCCAGCAAACATTTTCAACATAATCATACATTTTATAAAAAAAACAAATATATTTATACCCTAACAATTGATAGAAACTTTATTCATTACATCTGGTCTCACATATAAAGGCATATTCATGTCTTCCCCTATTTTTATCCAATTCTCTTCAAGCCATTTTAATTGCTTATCATTCCAGTCATATTTATATTTTAAAGTATGAACTGATGCTTTTTCAGCATTTGGAAATCCTGGTAATAATTTTTTCTCTGACATTGTTTTTTTATATTATAAATTATTATATATGCATAAATAAACTATGACAGTCTATATGAAATATGTTCTTTTATTATTGTTAGCTTATCCAGTCTACAGTCAAAATTTTGTCGAGTCAGTCAGTGGAGGATATAATTGCACAATGCAATCAGATGAAAATGAAAATTGGTGGTACACAACTGCATCAAGACATTGTCATTTCCCAAATGTTTGTTGGCATAAAAATGCTGACGATTCTTTACAACTTATAGCAGAAACAGATGAATGTATAGACAAATCGACATGTACAGGAACTTGTCAGTGGCATTTTGCATGGGGAAGTATTTTTATTGTTGGTATAATAATATTACTTTTAGGGTGTTGGAATTGTTGTTGTGTAAAAAAGGAAGATGATCTATAATTAATATATTATCATTAAATTAATGATTTATTTTTTACAATATAAGAAGACATCTCTCTCAGATCATTTTTTGTTGCTGATGCTTGCATGTTTAAGCCTCTTTTTAGACTCTTCATCATTTTAATACATATCCTTGCCTTTGTATCTGTCATTCCCAAAAATTTTATTATTCTGTCAGTTGGTATAACACATATTTCTTTTACCACTTTTCTTTTTTTATCATAATTAATATACAGTGTAATTGTGTCTTTTTTACCTATTCCTAAATGAATTTCAGCATATCTCACCATATCAAACCACATCATGTTCTGCCCTTTTTTCAGCTCAATGAATGTATTACCATCAGTAGCATCATAGTATCTGCTATCAACAGGCTGCCAATTCATTATATTACAAAAAGCTTTTTCATATGAGTTTTGAAGAATAACAAAATCTCCTTTCATTTTTTTTATTTTTTTTTTCAACTGGGTTTTTAAAATATTATCTTTTTTATTAATTAAATTATGTACAATCAAAGGAATATTTTCCAAAGTATCTAACTCTGGAATAATATTTTTTCTTTTTACATAATGATTCTTCAAAGTTTTGTAAATGTCCACCCATTGATGTAACATAACAAGTTCTTTTGATTTAAGTTTAATTTTGCAATATAATTGTTTAACAAAGGTATTTTTTTTCTCATTATCAATATAAGGTAACAAGTTGAATAATTTATCCTTAATTTTGTTTAAAAATTCTTTCCTGTACATACTTAGATAATTTTTTGTAATTATAAATACCGTCTTTTTTTCTACATATGTCAGAATTATATAAAATTGTCACTTCCAAGAGCATAGAGGGCTTGGAAGAAAAAGTAAATGCATTTTTATCGTTTGGTTGGAAAACTCAAGGAGGAATTTACAATAATAACAATGCATTTTTTCACCAAGTTATTATTAAACAATCGTCATTTACAGCAAATGAAAAATTATATATGGAACAATTAGAAATTAAAACAAAACTTTCGAGTTTAGCTATCAAAAAAAAGGGGAAACATAACTATCATTTTGAGTTTGATAAGGAATTATATGAAATCGATCAAATTAAATTGAATAAGAAGAATCCAAAAAAAAGTAGTGTAATTTATAATAAAAAAATGAATGATGGATGGTACGATGGATTTAGTGATAAAATAATAGATTTTTACAACAAATACAAGGAACCATTGACAACATTGCTAAAATTTAAGTTGTCCCTGTAAACTTAAATTATTTAATTGTCTTGTTATATCATGTTTAATAGGTACATACCCAAATTCAGTTATTGTTAACCCTCCGTCAACACCACTGATTAAAATACCTTGCTTTCCCGATTTACTTCTTTTAAAGAAAGACCCGTCATAATATTTAAATGGAATGATTCCATAACTTAACCTATTTATTTTATTTCTACCAAACTCTCCAGGTATACCAACATCATCTCTTGGATTTGTCATTTTTGTTATAAAACAATTTCCAAACTGCTTATCTTTGTAACATCCAATTATACAAACGTTGTGACCAGCATTTGTTTCCCAGAAATTAAATACTGGTATTTTTGAATCTCCGTAAATTCTGTCTTTTGCGATATTAATATTACCTCCTGCTAAAATTAAATTAGTCGGTAAATATTTTAAGATATCTTCTCTTATTTTCACTTGGTCTGTATATCCATAGTCACCGCTATAATATTGACCCTTATATTCTCTTAACATTTTAAAT
>MDTB01183521.1_pt1 | contig 10836 bp, 9 predicted proteins | sample 811161 | NCBI WGS metagenome assembly MDTB01 (sample SAMN05326650, study PRJNA326480) | marine metagenome | isolation source: seawater | place: Mediterranean Sea | collected 2009 | reverse complement strand
TAGTAAAATATATAAAAAAATAAATTGGAAGAATTTTTATAATATTAAAGAAGCAGTTAAACTTACATCTGATTGGTATATTGATGTAATAGAGAAACTAGACCCGTTAAATGTAACAATTAATCAAATATCAGATTACTTTAATGTGATAGAAAATGATCAAAGAATTATTACAAATAACTTTATTAGAACAGAAAGATGTAACATAGCATGCAATTAATATATAAAAATACTAGTTTTTTAGAAGAACAAAAAGATAAAGACAGAAAAAACATATTAAATATGGTGGAGAAATATGTAAAGAAATATGAAAGCAATACAATTTCAGAAAACCAATATCTACCTGTTACGGGAAAACTTATTGATGATAAAGAGATAGTAAATTCTGTAGATGCATGTTTAGACATGTGGTTTACTTCTAGCAGGTACAATAAAAGGTTTGAAAAAGAAATATCGAAGATATTAGGTGTGAAGTATTTTTTAACATGTAATTCAGGTTCTTCAGCAAACTTATTAGCAATATCAGCCTTATGTAGTAATCAATTAGGCAACAAGGCAATGAAAAAGGGAGACGAAGTTATTACATGCGCTACTGGCTTTCCTACTACAATTAATCCAATCATTCAGAATGGTTTAGTTCCTGTATTTATAGATGCTAAATTAAATAACTATAATATAAATGAAAAACTAATAGAGGGAGCTATTACAAAAAAAACTAAGGCTATTTTTATTGCACACGCACTAGGAAACCCTTTTGATTTAAAAGAAATAAGTTTAATAGCTAAAAAATATAATCTTTACTTAATAGAAGATTGTTGTGATGCATTAGGTTCTACTTATGAGAATAAGATGGTTGGAAGCTTTGGAGATATATCAACTTTATCATTTTACCCAGCTCATCACATTACTATGGGTGAAGGAGGAGGAGTATTTTGTAAATCTTCTAAATTAAAGATGATACTACAATCTATAAGAGACTGGGGAAGAGATTGTTGGTGTGACTCCGGTTGTGATAACACATGTAAGAAGAGATATGAATGGAAATTAGGAGAGCTGCCGTACGGTTATGATCATAAGTATACTTATTCTAATTTAGGCTACAATCTCAAAATAACTGATATGCAAGCTGCTATTGGATTAGCACAACTGAAAAAACTAGGTAATTTCATAAAGGTAAGAAGAGATAATTTTAAATATCTAAAAAATAGGTTACAAAGTTTAAGTAAATTTCTTTTATTACCACAACCAACAAAATACTCAAATCCATCTTGGTTTGGCTTTCCTATAACTGTTAAAAAGGGTATAAATAGAAATTTATTGGTGAAGTATTTGGAAAAAGAGGGAGTAGGAACAAGGTTATTATTTGCCGGAAACATTACAAAACAGCCTTATTTAACTTTTTATGAACATAGAGTTTATAAGAAGTTAGAAATAAGTAATATTATAATGAATCAGACATTTTGGCTAGGAGTTCACCCATCATTGAATAAGAAGCATTTAGATAAAGTAGCTTTATTGTTAACTCAGTATTTTGAAAAATAATTTATATTTTTAGAAATTTAAGTATATCTTTTAAATTATCAGTAATCATTTCAGCTCCCATTTGATGGATATTTTCCTTGCTATATCCATAGGACATAAGAATTAAACTCGATGATGTATTTTTAGCACATAATGAATCATTAATACTGTCACCGACAAATGTACACCTATAATTACTTATCTTTAAAGCCTTAATTGTCTCTGTTAGATGCCTAGGATCAGGCTTTTTAAATTTAAATGTATCTCCACCTGAAATAGCTGAAAAGAAATTTTTAATTTTAAAATGATCTAATATTTTATGCACAAAATATTCAGTTTTATTAGATACTAATATGATTTTAAATCCTTCGCCATATAACTTTTGCAAGACTGATCTTGTATTAGGATAAAGTTGAGTATTATCTAAAAAACAATCTTTGTAAATCTCTATAAATCTTTTTACTAAAAATTTTTTATTAGTAATTCTTTTATTGTTCAATAAAAAAGCTTTTTCAATCATAGCTAATGCTCCATTACCAACCAGGTTACTTATTTTATTTTCATTAACCTTATCTATCCCTAATTCTTCCAATAATCTATTTAATGCTAATATAAGATCGGTTGCACTATTTATTAAAGTACCATCTAAATCAAAAGCTATTACTTTTTCCATTTCTATTATTTTTTCTTAAAAAGTGATATATGCTATATTTTATCTGTTCATCTAAGCTTATTCGTTCTTGATATCCAAGCTTATGACATTTTCTTAAATTTGGTATATAATTTTCGTTATAATGATCTCTTCCTTTAATATACCTAACCGAGGATAATCCTTCAATTGATAAACTAGCTACTTTTTTAGCTAAATTAATCAAACTAATATTCTCTTTCGACCCACAATTCAGTATATTTATTTTCCTTAATGGAAGACTTAAAAAAATCCAATTACAAAGGTCTAGAGGATGCATATAATTTCTTTTACTTTGTCCTGTAGAATTCATAGTTATATCTTCTTTATTCACTCTTTTCTTTATGAAATTATCAAATGCAAAATGACTTTTTTTATTTTCTGAAATTACACCAAAAGTAAAACCTCTTAAAACCAGTAAGTTTGCTTTATTTCTTCTGGCCCAATCTATAAGAAGGTTTTCTGAGCATTTTTTTGACAAGCCGTAAGTTGATCTTTCATCTAAGACATCTGGAGAATCATTATCTGTTTCCTTCCAGCCATCATATTTTTTACAGTTCTTACCATAAACAGCGCCTGATGAAAGAAATACTATATTTCTGATATTAAGTTTTTCAGAATTTTTGATTATATTGGCAGTACCATTTATTATGGTATCTGAAACCTTTAGTTTATCTAGATTATCTTCATATGAAGAACTAGCTGCAAAATGAAATATAATATCATAATTATTTTTTTTAATTTGTATATTGCTAATATCATCTATTAAAAAATCTAGGTGTAAATTACTAAATTCTTTTGTTATTGAGCCAATGTTATCTCTATTTCTGGTTAGGATTGTTACAGAAATTCCTATTTTTTCTTTTATAGCGATATACTCTAGTGATTTTAACATCCATTTTCCTAAAAAGCCTGTTGCTCCCGAAAAAAATATATTAATATCACTAAGATTTAAAAATTTATTCTTATTAAAAACAGTTTCAAATAATCTACTCTCAAGATTCTTATAGAATTTTTCTTGCATATTTAAAATTGGTCTATTGTAAATACATGTCTAATTCCAAAACTTCTTGCGCTCTCTATTATTTCATTCTTAGAAGATCTTGCCATTATAATAACTACGTCAATATCTTTTTCATGTAAAATTGAACTATTAAAAACTTTTAATCCGTTAATCTCAGACAAAATATTACTTATATTATTATCTATTATAAATTGAATATTTGATTTTTCTAAGGCTCCATACTTTAAGGCGGCATCTAAAATTCTAGAACAACCCCATATTACAACTTTCTGTCTAGAACATAAATTATTTATTTTCTTACAGATTTCCTTTAGCTTTTTTCTATTTTCTTTTAATGAGATTTCGTAATTCTTTATAGATTTTAAATGTTCTTGAATATTATTTTTACTTTTCCTTAAATCTTTAATAATATTTTTATTTTTTTTTACTACGAAACTTATATTATATTTATTATTTAAAGATTCCTTAATAATATCAAATCCAATCTGGTTAAGTTTTAACTTTAAACCGTTAAGAAAGAAATGATAATTATGCTTATCTATAAAATATTCTTCTAGATTATCTTTATCCTCAATAATTTCTGTATTTGGAACTTCTAAAAACATATATCCATTATCCATCAATATTCTATGGCACTTTTTTAGCATTGTGTAAGGATTCTCTAAATGCTCTAAGGTATGAGAATTGTATATAAAACTAAATTTATTATGTTCATATTCATAATTCTCAAATCTATTATTTATGTATTTAACATAAGTTGGAAGAGGTGTTTCTTTGTAGATTATAACATCGCTTTCAATTGCATGTATATTTGCTGGATCGTGATTATTTATTAACCAATTAATAAAGTGACCTCTATTGGATCCAATATCTAAAACATTAGAAAAATAACTTTTAGGAATTACATCTTTAAAAAAGCTAACATTTTTCTTTAATCTAGCTCCTTTGCCGTGTCTAATATTTCCCCAATTTGCATCACAGGAAATTCTCTGTTTCCTGGACCTTATTATATTTGTTTGTTGTTTGCTTAATATACTATTACAATCATTACAAAAATATAACCTAGTTTTATTTTCTGATCCTACAGGTTTATAATTCATATTAACTGCATCATTACTTCCACAATCACAAGTAACTTTATTAGTATCTAACATCATACTCCTCTCCTTTATATTCAAGTTTAAGCATAATTTCATTACAGATTTCATGAAACTGTCTACTTTGTTCTTTAGTTAGTTTAAAATCATATGGAACAAAAACATTCTCTGGTCTAGACAACATTTTTGAATAAGTATCTTTAAATTCTATTCCTATGAAGTCAAATAACTCTTTCTGCTTTAACTTGCTATTTACTAATTCTTCTAGCTTAATGATATTATAGTCTTTATCTTGCATTTTATTAAAATTACTTATTACATAACTATTAATGGATTTCCAATGCCAGCAGATTTTTTGAAATTGATTATAATCACTACAATCTTCTAAAATATTATAGTATTTAGGGAGTATCCACCAATATGGTTTTTCTGTAGGAGGTTCAATATTAGTTCTATCCTGCATCCAATTTTCTAATACATTTACTGCATTATCATTGTATATTTCAGGTTTTAACTTGTTAAAAAAAGATGAGCTAACTTTTCTACCATCTCTTAATAATAAAACAAATTTAGATTCTGGAAAAACTTCTTTTAATTCCGGGATAAACCAAGATAATTTATTAGAACAGTCTATCCAAAAATCTTTATTTTCATAGTTAATAGCTGTTTTAAAAATTTGTTCAATGAATTTTATACTCTCTTTTTTTGTTTTTAGTCCCATCATTTTTTTACATGCTTCTTTTTGAACCACTTCGCATAGATATTCATGATATGCTTTAATATTTTCAATTCTATTAAATATCTTATACAATGAACGAGTTCCGCATCGCCCACTTCCTATAATAAAAACTGGCTGTGTACTATAATTCATATCTGATTTTTTTAGATAATTTATCTACATTATTATCTGTAAACTTTTTAAGGACTTCAATAGGCAATAGAGGAGACATGTCTTCAATAGGTGCAGAGACAAAGTTACCATTACTTATATTATGCGTAGAACACTTAGGATATAAATTTTCATTTTCCTGAACAAATATTTCAAATAATATAAGTTCTTCTTTATAAATATTTTCTCTAATCCTACTTTTTAATTCAGATAAATTCTTGCAACTATAAGCTTTTATATCTAAAGACTTTGCAAGTTTAGATATAGAGGGAGTTTCCAATCCTGACTTTTTAGTTGTACCCACATACCTAGAGTTAAAATAATTTCTTTGAGTATTTCTTATAGAAGCATAGCCATTATTATTAATTAAAAATATTTTAGCTTTGGATTTGATAGTTTTAAGGGTTTGCAACTCTTGAATATTCATCATAGCACTACCGTCGCTTTCAAATAAGAAAATATTCTTTTTGAACTTATTTGCGCCTACAAGGGCAGGAAATCCATATCCCATTGACCCTAATCCAGTGGTAAGGAATATTTTTTGATTTTTCTTATTTATGAAGTGAGTATAAAATGCTTCCACAGACAATCCTGAGCTACCTGTAGCAATAATACTATTTTCTGGTATCTTTTCAGATAGTAAGTCTATTACTTCGTAAATACTTAATTTCTTTTTTTTTATTACTTTATCTTTGATAAAATACTTTTTTATTGAATTACAATGCTTAACCCAATTCTTATTCTTTAATTTTATGTCATTAACTTTTAATAACTTTTCTATAAAAACTTTTGCATCTGATTGAATTTTAAAGAACCTTTTAGGATGTTTCTTCAATTCGTGATTATCTACATCTATACAAAAAACTTCTGCTCTTTTTGCAAAATTAGATGGGTTATAAGCTGTAACTACTCGATCAAGGCGTGCTCCTAAAGTAATCAGTAAATCACAGTTTTGTAATATTAAGTTAGGATATCTTTTTGCTACTGTTCCAGGTTTTCCCATATTCAATTTATGAGAAGATGGCAAAAAGTCAATCATGGGCCATGTCAACAAGAAAGGTATTTCTGTTTTGTAAATAAGTTTTCTTGCGACATCAGTTGCTTCCGCACTCTTGATTCCTTGACCAAGTAAAATTAGAGGCTTATTAGCTAATTTTATTTTCTCTGTCAATAATTCCATATTCTCTCTATTTAAAAATTGAGTTCTATGTCTTAAAGAATTTATATTATTTTTTTTGAATGTTAATTTTTTATCTAAATAAGCTTGAATATCAAGTGGAATATCTAGAAGTACAGGTCCAGGTCGTCCTGATAAAGCTCTACTGATAGCAAACTTAAATTCTTTCAATACGTTATTTTTATTTTCAATAGTTTTTGAGTATTTAGTAATATTTTTAACCATTGATACAATATCAATTTCTTGGGGTCCTTTTTGTCTAACATATGAACGCTTTTTCATATCTTTTCTTTTAACTTGCCCTGATATTATTAGTATTGGAACCGAGTCTAACCAAGCACCTGCAATCCCAGTTATAGAGTTAGTGGCTCCAGGACCTGTAGTCACTAAAGCTACTCCAATTTTATTAGATAACCTACTGTACGCCTCGGCTGCAATAACTGCGGATTGTTCATTATGGGTTGAAACATAACTAAGTTTAGGATGTCTACCTATAGCATCAACAAGAAACATATTTCCACCGCCAGGAACTAAAAATATTTTAGTAATACCTAAGGAGTAAAGATAGTCAACAATACTATATGAAATAGTGTCTTTCATTATCTCCAAAATTTTATAAAAGTTTTTCTATTTTTATTTTTTAATATAGTTGAGTCAGTATAATAAGAATCATTAATCTTATGATTAGAGGAAATTTCTTCAAAAATGCATCCAGACTTTGAACTAAATGCATGTTTTTCTCCAGGATTGATTGTAATTATATCTTTGGGTTTTAAAACTATATTTTTCCCATCTAGCTTTAGCTTTAAATCTCCGTAAAGTATATGGAATGTTTCCTTTTTTATCTTATGATATTGCTCAGGATGTTTCTGATTAGGAAAAACTGCAATAATTTTTTTACAGTATTCATAATTAACTATATTAAACATACTAATACCTTGCTTAAAGAACTTATCCAATCCGTAATGATGAGATATTTCCAAGTCAACTCCATTAGGAATAGATACTTCAGATTTATTTACTAGAACCTTAATCTTCTTTACTATTGAAAGAAGGAGTATTCTATTATCAATCACCTTGCAGTTAATATTACTTAGTTGACTTCCTTTTTTAATAGATTTTTTTGCAAAAAGATCCTTATATTTAGATAAATCATTCGCGACTATACCCTCACCATCACTAGGAATACATAGTTGCATGTCTTTAATATTTACTTTTTCTCCTCTTTTAAGATCTTTATTTAAAAAAACGCCTCTTTGTAAACCCCTGAGTTCTTCTTTTTCGTTTTTAATCTTAACTCTTTTATTTCTACTTCCTACCATTAGTTTAGCCTGCTTGAGAGATTCTAGCCATTCATTTATTTGGATTGGGTTTGCTGAATAATCATTTAACTTAAATTTATTTGTATTAATACCTACATGTTTTTCGAAAACTTTTGCTCCCATAGCTAAAGCTAAAGGTGCAGATAAAATATTATTTGGTTTTTCATGTGTAGAAAAGCCTATGTCAATATTAGGATAACGTTTCCTATAAAAATCTATTGCTCCTATATTTAATAACTTATTTTCAGTAGGATACTTTCCTACGCAGTGCAACAATGTAAATTTAATACCTCTGTTCTGAAAAAAACTTACTACTGAGTCGATTTCTTCTATGCTAGAACCAGCAGTTGAAAATATAACCTCTTTTCTTGTTAAAGATATTCTTTCTACTAATGGCCAATCCGTTAGAGAACAACTTGCTATTTTAATCATTTTAAAATTTAGTTCTAATATCTTTTTAACCGATTTTTCGTCAAACGGTGTTGCTAATAATTTAAATTTATATTTCTTAGTTCTATTAAATAATATATTCCATTCCTTTTTAGTAAGTTTTGTTGACTCAAATCTTTTTACAAATTTTAAATTACTGCCTTTAAAAGAAGGATGGATAAAAGAGTTTAAATCTCTGAATTGAAATTTTATTGCAAAATCAAAATATTTTGAAAAGGACTCTTTGATTTTAGCTAATTCATCTATAATTTTTATACCATGATCAACATTACCCATATGGTTATTAGCTATTTCTAAAATAATCAACTCTTTGCTTTGTTCCTTATGCAAACGTTCTTTTAGATTATTGATATTAAAACTATCAGTATTAATATTTTTGTTGGATAAAGAGGGCATTAACATAGTTCACTCCATTTAATAAGAATTAATTTGCAAAAATTGTGCCGTTCAATTATTTTTTATTAAATATAATGTTTATTATTTGCCAAATAATAAGCAGAGCAGTTCAAGAATAAATAGTATTTTAGAATCAAATCAGACCTATTTTCTTTAATCTATTACATAAATATAAAAAACATTTTGATTAATTTGAAATAAGTATTATTTTTATTTTGTATACAATACATTTTTTTAGGAGAGGGTAGTGAAAAATATTTTAATTACAGGTGGATCCGGAACTATAGGTAAAATACTTATGCCTTACCTTTTAGGTTATGGATATAATGTTGATAATTATGATTTACTTAAAGGAGATGACGTTTTTGATGAGGAAAAGTTGTTGAATAGGTGTAAAAATATAGATGTAATCATTCATCTTGCAGCCATACCACATCCTTGTCTTAAAGGCATTGAAGATAGTAAGTATTGGAAAATTAACTTTGATGGAACAAAAGCAGTATTCAACGCTGCAAAAAATTCAGGTATTAAAAAATTTATATATTTATCTTCTGGTTGTGTATATGGTTTTTGGGGTGGATATTGTAAGCCAGACCAATTTCCTATAATAGAAAGCAACTATAAACCTAGTTTAGAAGAAGGATTGACAGTATATGGAGCTACTAAAATTGCATCTGAGGAGTATTTAAAAGAAAACTCTAAGAGTAATGATATAAAAGTTATTTCCTTACGTGCAGAAGGACCTGGGGCAGGAGGCACCAGAATAGAATGGATTAATGGTTTACAAAACTTAAATGACAAGGCTTGGCTAGCAACAAAACCTAGTTATCATTTTTTTGCTAGAATATCTATAGATAATTTATTTCAGGTATTTATGTTATCAATAAAAAAAGAACTGGATAGTTACTATGAAGATTTTAATATCGGTAATGAATTTGTTCATTGGTCTATAGATGTACAGAAGTGGATAGCAATTAATTATCCAGGAGTAAAGAACCTAACGAAAAATAATGAAGCTCTATTTGGAATAGAAAAAGCAAAAAACATATTAGGTTATAATCCTTATCCTGTTGATGATCATTTTCCTTTTAGGGAAAAGATTGAAAATTTTTATTACAGGGAGACTTATTTTGGGAGGATAGGGAAGCCTTAACTATTTAATAATTCCCCAATTATTTCCAGTTACTTTCTGATAAAAATTAATAAAATCACATGCTATTTTTTTATCAAATTTATCTAGTAATGAAATTAATATATCAAGCTTATTCTCTGAAGTATCATCTAATTTAATTTTATCAATTTCTTTAACTTCATCTTCTTCGAAGTATTTTTTACTTTTTAAGAACTCTTGCTTAAAAATATTTAAATTGAGTTCAAAAATAAATTTCCCAGCTTCTATTGCTTCTCCTCTATTAATAGGAGTATCTTTTCTTATTATATAGGTTAATCCATCTATTGCTCTAAAAACTCTACTGAAATAGAATGCTCGATCAGATATTCCAACCTTTTTATATAGGTTTTTTTGTTCATTCTCAATATTTGATGTACTTCCTATCCAGTTAGTATTTTTATAAATATATAATTTAGATGGATCGTATAGAACTTGGCCTGAGGAAACAAGTGCTAAGACAATTGACCAGTCTGAGCAACCAGCCTTCAATGGATGATATAGACTAGCACTCTGTAAATCCTTTAAAAGACTTCCTTTAAAGAAACTATAAAGAGTTGTATTGTTACCATTGGCACTTGTTACATAAGATTTAACTCTTTCTATTGCAGTTTTATGAGTAAGACTAAAACTATTAATACTATAAAATCCATTTTTTTCAGTCCATAATTGAATATTTGGCTTTATTCCTGTAATATTATTTGGCAATAAAGAGTAGTGAATTTCTGGTTCTTTAATATTTACTAATAAATCATCATCCGATAACATTCCTATAAACATGCCATTTGCATTTTTTGCTGCATTATGCCAATTTTCTGTAGAGGTTTCATATTTAGATTCATAGTAATTAAAATTCTTTAAGTTAAGACTTCCCCATAATTCTTTTTTATTCTTATCACCTGAACTATCAGATATATATAGCCCTGAGTTTGAAGAGTCACAAAAGCCTATAGCAGATGAAATACTATCCTTTGAATCTGCATAGCTTCTCTTAGAGGGTATACAAATACTTAATTCATGTTCGTTCATATAATAACCTTATAAGCAATACTATCTAAATAAGTAATACCTATAAGTGCAAGGTTAATACCAATATTATATTTT
>MDTB01048973.1_pt1 | contig 10836 bp, 14 predicted proteins | sample 811161 | NCBI WGS metagenome assembly MDTB01 (sample SAMN05326650, study PRJNA326480) | marine metagenome | isolation source: seawater | place: Mediterranean Sea | collected 2009 | reverse complement strand
TACTAAAGTTAAGGAAAAATCCAAAGATAATCCACTTTATTATGTTCAATATTGTTATACTAGAATTTCATCTGTCTTTAGACATGTAAACTTAGATATTAATAAAGATTTATCTATTAAAAAATATGATTTTAAATATTCTGATGCAGAAATTAAAATTCTAAAAAAAATTTCTGAATGGCCTAAGTGTATAGAAATTTCAAGTTCAAAACTTGAACCTCACAGAATAGTAATATTTTTATATGACCTTGCATCAGAATTTCATTCATATTGGAATTTAGGAAAAGATGATGAAAGTAAAAGATTTATAAATAATCAAAAAAAAATTACTGATGATAAGTTGGCTTTCTTAAAAGCTGTAGCGAATGTTATCAAATCAGGAATGAATATAATTGGTGTTGATACACCACATAAAATGTAATGATAAAGGAATTAAAATATCTTTTTTTTATAATAACAATTTTTTTATTTATTTTTTTAAATTTAAAATATTATTTTTCGGATGAAAATAAAAAAAATTCATTTAGGTCATTCAAACAAAATAATAAAAAGATAATAAACTATTCTGAAAAATTAATTATTTTAAAAAATGATACTAATAATATTGTTGAGTATATACAAAAAACAACTGATAAAAATAAAAAAGATTATAATTTTTGGAATTTAATTAATAATAATGAATAAAAGACGTTCTTTCATTACAGGAATTAAATCAACTTCTTTATTAATAAAAGAAAAAAAATTTTTAAAAAAATATAAACCTTGGGGAATTATATTATTTTCAAGAAACATTAAATCTATTCATCAAACTCAAAAGTTAACTACTGAAATTAGAAAAATTTTTAATGATCAATATTACCCTATTTTGATAGATCAAGAAGGTGGAAGAATAAATAGATTAAGATCTTTTTTTAATACAGATCCTTTCACGGGTGAATTTTTTGGCAAACTTTATAAAAAGGATGTTAATAAATTTAATTTTTATTATGACATATTTATTAATCAAACTTCAAGTGTCCTCAAATTAATTGGAATTAATGTAAATACTGTTCCTGTTTTAGACATAAGAATTAAGGGCTCCAGTAACATTATTGGTGATCGTGCTTTTGCAAAAGACCCTAAGATAATTTCAAAAATTGGTGATATTTGTATAAGAAAATATCATAAAAATAATATTGGAACAGTTATTAAGCATATACCCGGTCACGGTCTTGCTAAAGTAGATAGTCATAAGTTTACCCCAATAATTAAAACTAATTTAATGAAATTAAAAAAATATGATTTTTCAACGTTTAAAAATAAAAGAAGTTTTTTAGCAATGACTGCTCATATTATTTTTAGAGATATAGATGCTTTAAACACTGTTACTCATTCAAAAAAAGTTATTAAATTAATAAGGGATGATATTAAATTTAAAAACATTTTGGTATCTGATGATATCTCGATGAAAGGATTAAAATATTCTATAAAAATAAATACTATTAAAGCTTTTGAAGCAGGTTGTAACCTAGTTCTTCATTGTAATGGTAATTTTAAAGAAATGAGTATAGTAGCAAAAAACTCTCCTAAACTATCAAAATTTATCATTAAAAAAACATCACAATTTTATAATTTTTTAAGATAAGATTAGATATGTATAATATTGATTCTACAGATTTTAATGTTGAACTAAATAATTATCAAGGTCCATTAGATGTCTTATTAGACTTAGCAAAAGCACAAAAGGTAGATCTTGAAAATATATCTATAACAAAATTAGCCGACCAATTTTTTGAATATATTACAAAAGAAAAAAATCTAAATTTAGATGCTGCCTCAGAATATTTATTAATGGCTACATGGTTAACTTATTTAAAGTCAAAACTTCTTTTACCAAATGATCCAGAAGAAGAATTTAAAGTTTTAGAAGTCGCAGCAAAATTAAAATTACAATTAAAAAAATTAGAGCTAATTCGTTTATTATCAGATCAAATGCTTAAAAGGAAAAGACTGGGTAGAGATATTTTTATGCGAGGCTTTAAGGGTAACATAAAATCTATTTATAATGCGGAATATAAATTAACACTTTATGATTTACTCAAATCTTATTCATCTATAGTTATGAAAAAAGATTTTCAACGTATAAATATTCCAAAACTCCCTGTTTTTACAACAGAAGATGGAATTAAAAGAATAAAAGAATTTTTTGGAAGACTTAAAAATTGGAAAAATATAGATGATCTAATACCACAAAATTTTAAAAAAAGTTTACAAAATCAAAAAACAGGTAAAGCAGGAATTTTTGCTGGCTCATTAGAATTAGCAAAAGAAGGAAATTTAACAATAAAACAAAATAAATTGTTTGATGATCTTTATATAAAAGAAATTAAATGAACAAAATTAAAAAAAAAATAAAAAAAGATAATATTTTAAATTTTCCATCTAAGTTAAGTGAAGGAGATAGAGAAGTTGAAGCAATAATCTTTGCTGCTGCCGAACCTCTAGATATTGAAACAATTGAGTCAAAAGTTTCAAAAAAAATTAATGTTTTAAAAACCTTAGAAAAACTACAAAATGAATATTCTTCGAGAGGTATAAATTTAGTTTGTATATCAAAAAAATGGTCGTTTAGAACTTCTGAAAATTTATCAAGTTTAATGTCTAAAGAAAAAACAGTTGAAAAAAAATTATCTAAAGCTGCTATTGAAACATTAGCTATAATTGTTTATCACCAACCTGTTACTAGAGCTGAAATTGAAGAAATTAGAGGTGTTGCTTTTGGAACAAATACGCTTGAAATTTTGATGGAATTAGATTGGGTTAAACCCCAAGGCCGAAAAGATGTACCAGGTAAACCCATACAATATGCTACCACTGATAATTTTTTAAGTCACTTTAGTCTTCAAAAATTATCTGATTTACCAACTGTTGATGAGTTAAGTTCAGCAGGACTAATTGATAATTCAAATATAGATGACTCTATATTTGGGACAGGTAAATTTTATAAAGAAAAACAAGAAGAAAAAAAAGAAAATATTTATGAAAATATAGATGAAATGTTAAGCAGCACACTCAACAAAGATGAAGATAAGTAAAAAGTTTCTTTAAAATTCAATTTAAAAGTTGTATAAAATGATATGAGTATTGGAATTTGGCAAATAGCTATAGTTGTAATTTTAGTTGTCCTATTATTTGGAAGAGGCAAGATTTCTAGTTTAATGGGTGATGTAGCTAAAGGTATTAAAAGTTTTAAAAAAGGCATGTCTACAGATGTTACCGATGATAATGAGCCAAAAAATATTTCAGAAAATAATCAAGATTCAAAAGATAAAGAATAAATTCTATGCCCACAATTGGCTGGTTTGAGATTCTAATAGTTGTAGCTGTCTCTATAATGGTCATTGGCCCTAAAGATTTTCCCCACATGTTGAAAAAAGTTGGATCTTGGATTGGCAGTACCAAAAGATATATAAATAATGTTCAAGCGGAAATATCAGAAATTGATTTAGAAGAAAAAGATACTGATAAACAACAAGATGATAAAAAAGATGACAAAATCTGAAAATGAAGGAGGCTTTGTTAGTCATCTTACAGAGTTAAGAACAAGATTAATTCATTCTTTTATTTTTTTATTTATATTTTTTATAGTCTGTTATTTTTTTTCAGAAAATTTATATGCTTTTTTAGTCGAACCCTATGCTTTAGCTGTAAAAGAAAATGGTCTTGAAAGAAGATTAATTTTCACTGCTTTACAAGAAACATTCTTAACTTATATAAAAATTGCTTTTTTTACTGCATTTTTTGTTACATGCCCTTTTATATTAATTCAAATATGGAAATTCATTGCCCCAGGACTGTATAAACATGAAAAAATAGCAATCATTCCATATTTAGTTTTAACACCAATTTTATTTTTTTTAGGAGGTTTATTGGTTTATTATTTGATAATGCCTCTAGCGATAAATTTTTTTCTGTCATTTGAAAGTTCCGGATTATCTAACGGACTGCCTATTCAATTAGAAGCCAAAGTTAATGAATATCTTTCTTTAGTTATGAAATTAATTTTTGCTTTCGGTATTAGTTTTCAATTACCCATAGTCCTTAGTTTGTTAGCTAGAATAGGATTAATAGATGCAAAATTTTTAAGAGATAGAAGAAAGTATGTGGTTGTGATGATTTTTGCAACTGCTGCAATTTTAACACCTCCAGATCCCATCACTCAAATTGGTTTAGCAATACCATTATTAATTTTATATGAATTATCCATATTTTCTGTAAATATTATTGAAAAAAAGAATAAAAAAGATGCATAATATAAAAGACATAAAAAATGATGTTGAAAGTTTTAAAAACGCTTTAAAAAAAAGATTTTTAAAAATTGAAATTGAAAAGATTTTAAACTTAGATGAAAATAATAGAAAATATATTCAAAAAAAAGAACTATTTGAAAAAGAAAAAAAAGAAATATCCAGATCTAAAGATAAAACTCTTTTTGAGAAATCAAAAAAAATTACAATTGAGATAGAAAAAATTGGAAAATTACAAGCTCAAGTTAAAAAAGAACTAGATGAAATCCTGTCTTCTATTCCAAATATTCCATATAAAGATGTTCCTGTTGGAAAAGATGAAAACTCTAATATTGAAATTTTAAAGACAGGAGATATTCCTAATTTTGATTTTACTCCTAAATCACATTATGAATTAGGTGAAAATTTAAACATGCTTGATTTTGAACTTGCAACTAAAACTACTGGATCAAGATTTGTATTTGTAAAGGATAAATTAGCATTACTTGAAAGAGCACTATCTAATTTTATGCTAGATACACATATAAATCAAAATGGATATGAAGAGATTTCACCTCCACTAATTGCTAATGATAACACCATGTTTGGTACTGGACAACTTCCTAAATTTTTAAATGATCAATTTGAATTAAAATTAGACGATGCTACTGATAAAAAATTTTTAATACCTACAGCTGAAGTTATATTGACCAATACTGTTAAAAATAAGATTATTGATAAAAAAAAACTACCCATTCGTATGGTTGCTTCTACTCCTTGTTTTAGAAAAGAAGCAGGTAGCTATGGCAAAGATACAAAAGGAATGATTAGGCAACATCAATTTTATAAAGTTGAATTAGTAAGCATAGTAGAAATTAATGAATGCTTGCCTGAATTAGAAAGAATGACTGATTGTGCTACTAAAATTTTAGATCTTTTAGAGCTGCCTTATAGAAAAGTAGTTTTATGTACAGGAGACATGGGTTTTAGTTCTGAAAAAACTTATGATATTGAAGTTTGGTTGCCTTCCGAAAAAAAATATAGAGAAATCTCAAGTTGTTCTTCTTGTAATTCTTTTCAAGCTAGACGAATGAAAGCTAGATATAAAAATGAAAAAAATGAAACACTTTTTGTTGGTACATTGAATGGAAGTGGATTAGCAATAGGAAGAACATTGATTGCTATATTAGAAAACTATCAACAAAAAGATGGCTCAATTATAGTTCCAAAAATTTTACGACCCTACATGAATAATATTGAAAAAATTGATAAGAATTAAAGTTGTTTTAACAAATTAGATAGTATAAATATTCCTCTATAAACAAGGAGAAATATGCAAAATTCTGGAATAGGTCAATTTATCCCATTAATCTTAATATTTGTTATTTTTTATTTTTTCTTAATTAGGCCACAACAAAAAAAAGTTAAAGAACACAAAGCAATGGTTGAAAATTTAAAACGAGGTGATGATGTAATAACATCAGCTGGTATAGTTGGTAAAATTGAGAGAATTATTGATAATGAGAAGGCAGAAGTTTTAATTGCAGAAAATGTCAAAGTTGAAGTTATTAAAGCAACAGGCATTCAAAGTCTAATTAATAATTCTGAAGTCAAAAAAAAATAACATTCAATTAAAGTGTTATACTTTTCAAAAATAAGAATAATTCTAGTTTTATTTACAACGATATTTTTTATTTTTATTGCTTCATCTAATTTTTTTGACACTGATAAATATATTATTTCAAAAAAGATAAATCTTGGATTAGATCTTCAAGGAGGATCATATTTATTGCTTGAAATAGATAATAAGCCAGTACAAATACAAAAGTTACAAAATACTATTAATAATATTAGAAATTTTTTAAAGAAAAAAAATATAATTTTCTCAGATTTAAGAATTCAAGATGAAGAAATAAAATTTTCTATTTCTAAAAAAGATATTGATGTTGTTGAGTCTTTTTTTTTAGATAAAGAAAGTGAGATCAATCCTTATTATAATCAATATAAATCTCATCAATTTGATTTATTAATTAATAATAATGAATTTGTTTTAAAACTTTCAAAATATGGCATTATCGAAATTAAAGTTTCTTCTCAAGATCAAGCTATAGAAATAGTCAGAAGAAGAGTTGACGAAGTTGGAACTAATGAACCAAATATTTTAAAAAGAGGCAACGATAGAATTCTTGTTGAGCTTCCTGGATTAGATGATCCAATGAGAATTAAATCTCTTTTGGGAAAAACTGCTAATCTAACATTCAGATTTATTACTCAAAATCAAAATGAAACATTTGGAGTTGAGGTACTTAAATTTGAAGATGGAACAGAAGAGGCCATGGTTAGTAAAAGAATAATTTTAAGTGGAGAAAATCTTTTAGATGCTCAACCACAAATGAATAATCAAACAAATGAAACAGTGGTATCATTCACTTTAGATAGACTAGGTGCTAAAAGGTTCGGTAAAGCTACTAGTACAGGTATTGGCAAACAGTTAGCTATAGTTTTAGATGGAAAAATTGTAAGCGCTCCTGTCATAAGAGAGACTATAGCAAGTGGAAATGGACAAATTAGTGGTAATTTTACATTTCAATCAGCTACCGATTTAGCTTTATTGCTTAGATCTGGAGCTTTGCCAGCTCCATTAAATATAATTGAAGAAAGAACAGTAGGACCCGATCTTGGTCAAGACTCAATTAATGCAGGTGTTATAGCTTTATTAATAGGATTTTTATTAGTCATTCTTTTTATGTTTTTTAAATATAAAATTTTTGGCTTCATATCCAATATAACACTTCTAGTTAATTTATTTTTTTTAGTTGGAATTTTGACATTGTTTGAAGCTACATTGACCCTCCCGGGAATTGCAGGAATTATATTAACTGTTGGAATGGCTGTAGATGCAAATGTATTAATTTTTGAGAGAATTAAAGAAGAATGTAAAAATGAAAAAAATAATATTATAGCTTTTGATTCTGGCTATATTAAATCTAGAACAGCTATCTTGGATGCAAATATAACAACTCTTATTGCAGCGACTATTTTATTTTTTATGGGTTCTGGACCAATAAAAGGCTTTTCAATAACATTGGCTGTAGGAATTTTGACTACACTTTTTTCGGTATATTTTATAGCAAGAATGTTAACAGCAATTTATGTTTTAAAAAATAAAGATAAGAAAGACTTAATATAAATGATAAATTTTAATAAATTTTTTGGATTATTTAATATTATATCAATTGTTTTAGTTGTCATTTCAATTTTACTTTTAGTTTTCAAAGGATTAAATTTTGGAATAGATTTTAAAGGTGGTACTTTAATCGAGCTAAGATCTGATGATAAGAAAATTAATGTTACATCATTAAGAAGTACCTTAAATAATATGAATCTTGGTGATGTAAACGTTAAAAGATTTGGCAATGAAACAGATTTTCTTATTAAAATAGAAAAAAATGATAAAAACACGATAGATTCAATTAAAAAAAATTTAATGGAATTAAGTGGGAGCTCATTTAATTTTAGAAGAGTTGAAAATGTAGGTCCTAAAGTAAGTTCTGAATTATTAAAATCTGGAATTATAGCTATAGCTTTATCACTTGCGGCAATGCTTTTTTATATTTGGATTAGATTTGAATGGCAATTTAGCTTAGGAGCAATTTTAGCTTTATTCCATGACGTAATAATTACACTTGGTTTATTTTCATTATTTAGTTTAGAAATTAATCTTTCGATAGTAGCAGCAGTTTTAACTATTGTCGGTTATTCTATGAACGATACGGTAGTTATTTACGATAGAGTAAGAGAAAATTTAAGAAAATTTTCAGACATTAAAATATTTGAATTAACAAATATTTCTATTAATGAAACTTTATCGAGAACAATTATTACATCAGCAACTACTTTGCTTGCATTGATTTCTATTTACTTTTTTGGTGGAGAAATATTAAAAGGTTTTTCTTTAGCAATGATTATGGGAGTTACATTAGGTACATATTCGTCAATTTATATTGCAAACCCTATTCTTGTTAAACTAAGAGTTTCTCAAAAAACAATACTAAAAGAAGAAAAAGATTAGAATTAATAAAGATTTTGAGCTATTACCATTGATAATAACATTGGTAAGGATAAAAGAGTGTTTGTTCTAGAAAAAAGCATAGCTGTTCTTGCTGATTTTGCTTTTACATCTGCTTCACATTCTACAATGCCAAGTGCTTTTTTTTGATTAGGCCAAATAACAAACCAAACATTAAAAGCCATATATAAACCTAACCACATACCAATACCTATAGCTGTATATTTACCACCACCTGATCCAATTCCTAATGTCATAGCTTCATGAGCATAGTCATTTAAAAGAGCCAAGATTAATCCTGTTATAACTGTTAAAAATGCAGCCCATCTAAAGTAAAATAAAGCTGCAGGAGCTATTACTTTTCCAATGGCAGGTTTTTGTTCATCTGGAATTTTTGGCATATTTGGTATCTGAACAAAATTAAAATACCAAAGCAATCCTATCCACATAATTGCAACAACAACATGAGCAAGTCTAGTTAACCAACTCCAAAATAATCTATCAAATTCCATACCTCCATTAGCAAAAAATAATCCTAAAAAAAGAATTATAGCTAGGGCTAATGATGCATGAATTGTTTTAGGTAATGAAGATAATAAATTTCCCATAAATATATTCTTATTATATACTAAATAGATCGATCTTTAAAATTATTTTTTTGTTTTCAATTTAAAATTTTTTTTAAAAATTGACCAGTATAACTATTTTCAATTTTTATAATTTCTTCAGGTTTTCCCTCAGCTATAATATGTCCTCCTTTAATACCGCCTTCAGGGCCCATATCAACAATATGATCAGCTGTTTTTATAACATCTAGGTTGTGTTCTATAACAACAACAGTATTGCCTAATGCGACAAATGTATGCAAAATTTCAAGTAATTTTTTTATATCATGTTGATGTAGCCCTGTCGTTGGTTCATCCAAAATATACATAGTTCTACCAGTAGATCTTTTTGATAATTCTTTAGCTAACTTAATTCTTTGAGCTTCTCCACCAGAAAGTGTTGTTGCCTGTTGTCCAATTTTGATATACCCAAGACCTACTTTTTTTAGTGTTAGTAATTTTGACTTTATGTTAGATATATTTTCGAAGTATTCACAACCTTCGTCCACTGACATATCTAAAATATCTGCAATACTTTTATCTTTGAATTTAATCTCAAGAGTTTCTTTGTTATATCTGGTGCCTTTACATTCATCACACTGAATATATACATCAGGTAAAAAATGCATTTCATATGTGATAACACCATCACCTTCACAAGCTTCACATCTTCCACCTTTTACATTAAATGAAAATCTACCAGGTTTATATCCTCTACTTTTTGCTTCTGGTAAAGCTGTAAACCAATCTCTTATTGGGCCGAAGGCTCCTGTATAAGTAGCAGGGTTTGATCTAGGAGTTCTTCCAATTGGTGATTGATCTATATTGATAACTTTATCAATTAATTCTATTCCCTTATAGTTTTTAAATGACTTAGGTACTTTTCTAGCTTTATTATTTAATGTTAAATTAAGAGCATGATATAAAGTCTGCAGTATTAAAGTTGATTTTCCACTGCCAGAAACTCCGGTCACACAAGTAAAACTTCCAGTTGGGATTTTTAGATTTACATTGTTCAAATTATTTCCACTTGCTCCGTTTATTTCCACAAACCTACCATTTTTAGCAAGCTTTCTGTTTTTTGGTATAGAAATATATTTTTTATGTGACAGATATTGACCAGTAATACTATTTTTATCTTTTGATATTTGATCATAACTACCTTGAGCAATTATTTGTCCACCATTTGATCCAGCTTCCGGTCCTAAGTCTATTATATGATCAGCATTCTCCATTGTTTCAGTATCATGTTCGACTACGATGACTGTATTGCCTAAATCTCTTAGTCTTTTTAAAGCGTTAATAAGTTTTATGTTATCTTTTTGATGTAATCCTATTGATGGTTCATCTAAAACATATAAAACTCCGGTCAATCCCGAACCAATTTGAGATGCAAGTCTAATTCTTTGAGCTTCTCCACCTGAAAGAGTACCAGATTCCCTTGATAATGTAAGATAGTCTAAACCAACATTTAAAAGAAAATTTAGTCTTTCATTAATTTCTTTTATTATGTGTTCTGCTATTTTAAATTGTTTTCTATCTAATTTTTGTTCTAAATTTCTAAACCAATTTGCAGCATCTAAGATAGATTTTGTTGTTACTTCGCTTATATTTAGATTATCAATTTTTACACATAATGCTTCTTCTTTTAATCTATTACCATTACATCCTTCACAAGGTGAGTCAGATTGAAATTCTGCTATAGCTTCTCTTTTCCATTCACTGTCAGACTCTAAAAATCTTCTTTCAAGATTATTTATAACACCTTCAAATGTTTTTTTATGTGAATACTTTTCATATCCGTCGTCATAAACAAATTTGATTTCTTCTTCATCTGATCCGAATAAAATTATATCTTTAATTTTTTTTGGAAGTTTTTTCCATTTATCTTAGATCG